>Ga0209156_10000945_pt1 | contig 24313 bp, 19 predicted proteins | sample GraSoiAngelo_124_FD_185881 | JGI IMG/M metagenome (GOLD analysis project Ga0209156, IMG submission 185881) | Grasslands soil microbial communities from the Angelo Coastal Reserve, California, USA - 14_0927_05_20cm (SPAdes) (version 2) | ecosystem: Environmental > Terrestrial > Soil > Grasslands... | reverse complement strand
TGCAACCGCATCGGGGCCGACGGGCTGCTCGGGCGCGTGGGGTGCTACTATCACGACATCGGGAAGATCAAGAACCCGCAGTACTTTGTCGAGAACCAGACGCGCGGCAACAACCCGCACGACCGCCTCAAGGCCTACCAGTCGGCGCAGATCATCAAGGCGCACGTCGCCGACGGTCTCGAGCTCGCGCACGAGGCGAGGCTCCCCGACGCCGTGGCCGCGTTCATTCCCGAGCACCACGGAACCACGGAGATCACGTATTTCCTCGACCGCGCCAAGAAGAGCGGCGACGGCGGGTCGCCCAAGGCGACCGACTACACGTATCCCGGGCCCAAACCGCACTCCAGCGAGACGGCGATCACGATGCTCGCCGACTCGGTCGAGGCCGCCCTGCGGGTGCTCGAGGACCTGACGCCGCGGAAAATCGAAGAAGTCATCGACTATATCGTGCGCACCAAGCTCAACGCCGGCCAGCTGGACGAGGCGCCGATGACGCTGCAGCAGATCGATGAGGTGAAGCGGGAGTTCGTGCGCATCATCAGCGGGATGTATCACAATCGCATCGACTACCCGGAGTCCAGTGGCGGCATCACGGCGACGTGGCAGCCTAAGGCCTTGGCTTGAGCGCGCCGCGCGGCGGGTCCTGGCCTGGGAGGGCGTCCGGGACGCGCGCGTCGACCTCACCCTGCTCGACGCCGGCGCGATGCGCCGGCTCAACCGCCGCGTCACCGGGCGACGGCGGCTCACCGATGTACTGGCCTTCGCACTGCCGCAACCCGACGGCCGCGTCCTCGGCGATGTCTACATCTGTCCCGCGGCCGCGCAGCGCTGGGTGAGCAACGGGGGACGAGGGACGAGGGACGAGGGACGGGTGGAGGAGGAGCTCATCCGGCTCGCCGTGCACGGGACGTTGCACGTCCTGGGGTACAACCACCCGGACGGACCCGGACGCACGCGCTCGCCCATGTGGCGGCGGCAGGAGCGCTACGTACGCCGCCTGCTCCGGCGTCCGCCGTGACGCTCGCCGGCACGGCGGTCACGCTCGTCGGCGCCGCGGTGGCCGGGGCGGCCGCACTCTGGTCCGGACTCCTCGCGCTCGGCGAGGAAGCCGCCGTGGGCGAGGCCCTCCACACCCTGGGCGACGCACCGCCGGTCGCCGTCGGCGGGCACGTGCCGTTGCATCGCGCCCTCCACGTCACGCGGCTCGCCCTGTTGGTGCTCGGCGCCGTGGCCGCGGGCGAGGCGGTCGATTGGTGGGACCGGCCCTGGGCCGCAGCCCTCGGCGCCTGGGGCGTGGCGGTGGGGTTTCTGTTCATCCTCGGCGACGCGCTGCCGCGCAGCGTGGCCCGCCTCGCCCCCGAACTCGCCGGCGCCGCCCTGCCGCTGGCGCGCCGCACCCTCGCTCCCTTCGGCTTGCTGTTGTGGCTGCTCGCCTGGTTCGACAAGGGCCTGCATGCCCTCGTCGCGACCCCGCGGCCGCTCGAGCCCGACCTGGGCGTCGCCCAACGCGACATGCTGCTCGGGGTGTTCACCCTCGCCGACACGCGCGTGGACGAGGTCATGACCCCACGCCTCGACATGGTGGCGGTCGACGTCGCCGCGTCCGCCGACGATGTGATCGAGGCCGTTCGTCAGAGCGAGCACTCGCGCGTTCCCGTGTACGACGGCACGCACGACAACATCGTGGGCGTCGTGTTCGCGAAAGATCTCGTCCCCATGGCCATGGGCCTGGGAGAGGGGGACCCCGCGCCCCGTGTCCGCTGGCAGGATCTCATCCGGCCCGCCGCCTACGTGCCGGAGACCAAGACGCTCGACAGCCAGCTGCGCGACTTCCAGCGCGCACCCGCGCACCTGGCGATCGTGGTGGACGAGTTCGGCGGCACCTCGGGACTCATCACGCTGGAAGACATCCTGGAGGAGATCGTCGGTGAGATTCACGATGAGCACGATGTGGGGGAGCCACCGGCGATCCGGCAGGACGGCGACCGCTACTGGGTGGACGGGCGGGTCACTTTGGACGACCTGTCGCAGGCACTCGGCCGCCCGTTCGAGCATCCCGAGGTCTCGACCGTGGGAGGCCTGGTGTATTTCGTGCTGGGACGGGTGCCCCGCGCCGGCGACGAGCTGACCCTCGACGGATACAAGGTGGTGGTCGAGCGCGTCGATCGGCGCCGCGTCACTCGCGTCGTCGTCCAGAGGCAGCGGTGACCCTGCCCGTGCTGGTGCTGCTCGGCGGGCTGGTGCTGGCGGCCATGTCGGCGGCGGTAGGCGTGGCCGCCGCGGCGGTGAGCCAGCTGGAGCTGACGCGCTGGGTGTCGTACAAGCTGCGCGGGGCGAGCGGCGCGGCGGGCGTGCTCGAGAATCCGGGACGCGTGCTCGCGACCGCGAACGCGCTCACGACCATCGGCACGATCTGCGCCGCGGCGGCGATCCCCGCGCTGCTGGCACGTACCACGCCCACCGTGCTCGGCATCGTCACCCTGGCCCTGGGCGTCCCGCTGCTCGTGAGCGCGGCCTACTTGGTCCCGCGCGTCGTGGGGCGGCGCTGGGCCGAGCCGATCGTGGCGCACGCGGTGCCCCGGCTGCAACAGCTCGGAACCATCCTGGCGCCGTTCGTGGCGTGGCGCGACCCGTCCAAGCGCACGGCGCTCGCCGCCGTGCTTTCCAACGCCGACACCGAGGCGCTCGCCTCCGCCGACGAGATGGCGGTCGTCTCGGGCGTGCTCGCGTTCGCGGACCGTCCCGTCAAGGAGTTGATGACCCCGCGCACGGCCATCGTGGCGATCCCCGAGGGGCTGCTCGCCGCCGAGGCCGCACACGTGTGCATGCAGTCGGGCTACAGCCGGTATCCCGTGTACCGCACCTCGCTCGACGAGGTGGTGGGGGTGACGCATGCTTTCGACCTGCTGCGAATCGCGGCCGATGCGCCGGTGCCCGTCCGGCCCACGCTGGTCGTGCCCGGCACGACTCGTGCGGCGGATCTCATGCTGGAAATGCAGCGCGGCCGGGGGCACCTCGCCGTGGTGCTGGACGAATTCGGAGGCACGGCGGGGCTCGTAACGTTCGAGGATCTGTTGCGGGACCTGGTGTCGGAGATCTTCGAGCCGGGGGCGCCCCCCGCGACCAGCGAGGCGCCGGCGCGGATCGTCGAGCTCGACGGCAACGCCCCGGCGAGCCGACTCGAGGAGGGCCTGGGCATCGCGCTCGAGCCGCGAGGCGCGCAAACCGTGGGCGGCTTGCTGCTCCAGGCGCTGGGACGCATTCCCCGCGCGGGAGAGCGCTTCACGCTGCAGGGGCTGGAATTCGACATCCTTGCCGCCACCCCTACGCGGGTGGAGCGCGTCGCGGTGCGGCCGGGCCCGGTGCGGGCCGTGCCGCTCGACCGCGTGGAGGAGCGGACGTGAAGGCGCCTCATGCGTCTGGTTACCTTGCATGAGCGTGGAGCGCATCCTCGAGGGACTCGACCGGCACGAGCCCGCGGCCCTGGCCCGCGCGATCACGCTCGTCGAGAACCAGCGCGACGGCTTCGAGCAGGTGCTGAGCCATGCGCACGCGCGCCTCGGTCGCGGGACGGGGCGGCGCATCGGCATCACGGGACCCCCCGGCGCCGGAAAGAGCACGCTCACCGAACGGCTCATCCAGCATTATCGCGTCCAGGGACTCTCGGTAGGTGTCGTGGCGGTCGACCCCACGAGCCCGTTCACGGGCGGCGCCCTGCTCGGGGACCGCATCCGGATGGAATCGGCGAGCCTCGATCCGCAGGTGTTCATCCGCTCGATGGCCACACGGGGCGCGCACGGCGGCCTGGCCACGACCACCGAAGAAGTCGCCGATCTGCTCGAGGCGTTCGGGTTCGCGCGCATCCTGGTGGAAACGGTGGGCGTCGGCCAGACGGAGCTCGACATCGCCCGCAGCGCGGAGACGACGGTGCTCGTGCTCGTGCCCGAGTCGGGCGACGGCATCCAAACGCTCAAAGCGGGCGTGATGGAAATCGCGGACGTGTACGTCGTCAACAAGAGCGATCGTCCCGGTGCCGACAAGTTGCGCCAGGAGGTCGAGGTGATGCTCGGGATTCGTCGGGGGAACGCGTTTCGGCACGTCTCGCCCCACCACACCACCCAGCCCCGGATGGAAGAGGACGGCGGAGGACGGGGGAGGACGGGGGAGGGTGGCACCGATGCGCAGTGGGAACCCCCGGTGCTCGCGACCGTGGCGTCGCGCGGCGAGGGAGTCGCGGAGCTCGCGGCTGCCCTGGATCGCCACTACGCCTATCTTGAGGCGAGCGGTCGGTTGGTCGAGCGGCGACGCCAGCGTCTGGCCGCGCGCACGCGCGCCGTGTTGGAGCGCGCGGTGCGGCGCTGGCTGGTCGAAGCCACCCGGGCCGAGGAGCTGCTGGCCCAGCGGCTCGATGAGGTGATGGAAGGCCGCCGCAGCCCGTACGACGTCGCGGCGGAGATCCTGGATCAGGTAAAGGCGGGAGCAGCCCGATGAGCGGCAGCAGGAAACCGATGTACGGCCCGGCCGACCTGAGCGGCTTCGATCCCCGCCAGCGGCTGGGAGCCCCAGGGGATTTTCCGTTCACCCGCGGCATCCACCCGACGATGTACCGGGGGAGGCTGTGGACGATGCGGCAGTTCGCCGGGTTCGGCAGCGCCGAGGACACGAACCGCCGCTACCACTTCCTGCTGGAGCATGGGCAAACGGGGCTGTCGGTGGCATTCGACTTCCCGACGCTGATGGGCTACGACTCCGATCACCCGCGCGCCGAGGGCGAGGTCGGGCGCTGCGGCGTCGCGATCTCGTCGCTCGCCGATATGGAGGACCTGTTCCGCGGCATCCCGCTCGATCAGGTGTCGACGTCGATGACGATCAACGGTCCGGCCGCGATCCTGTTCTGCTTCTACGTCGCCGCGGCCGAGCGTCAGGGCGTGTCGAGCGACAAGCTGCGGGGCACCGTGCAGAACGACATCCTCAAGGAGTACATGGCGCAGCATGCCTGGGTGTATCCCGTGGAGCCGGCCCTCAAGATCATCGTGGACATGTTCGAGTGGTGCGCCGAGCACGCGCCTCTCTGGAACACCATCTCGATCTCGGGCTATCACATCCGCGAGGCCGGAGCGACCGCGGCGCAGGAGCTCGCGTTCACGCTCGCCAACGGGTTCACGTATGTGGAGCGCGGGGTGGCGCGGGGGCTGGACGTCGACGCGTTCGCGCCGCGCCTCTCGTTCTTCTGGGACATTCACAACGACTTCTTCGAGGAGATCGCCAAGCTGCGGGCAGCGCGGCGCATCTGGGCGCGGCACCTGCGGGAGCGCTTCCGAGCCCGCAACCCCCGGTCGTGGATGATGCGGTTCCACTCCCAGACCGCCGGCGTCACCCTCACCGCGCAGCAGCCGATGAACAACGTCGTGCGGGTGGCCTACCAAGCGCTGGCGGCGGTGCTCGGCGGTACGCAGTCGCTGCATACCAACTCGCTCGACGAGACGCTCGCGCTGCCTACCGAAGAGGCGGTGCGGCTGGCGCTGCGCACCCAGCAGATCATCGCCTACGAGACCGGCGTGGCGGACGTGATCGACCCGCTGGGCGGCTCGTATTACCTCGAGTCGCTCACCGAGCAGCTCGAGCGCGAAGCCGAAGCTCTGTTCGCGGAAATCCAGTCCGTGGGCGGCGTCGTGAAGGGGATCGAAAGCGGCTGGTTCCAGCGCCAGATCGCCAGCTCGGCGGCGGAGTTCCAGCGCGACGTCGAAGCGGGCCGCCGCGTGATCGTGGGCATGAACGATTACGTCAGCGAGGACGACCACCCGGTCGAGATCCTCAAGGTCTCCACCGACGCCGAGGCCCTCCAGCGGCGGCGCCTGGCGCGGCTGCGCGCCGAGCGCGACGAGACACTGGTGGGCGAGCGCCTCGAAGGGCTGCGCCAGGCGGCGCTCGAGGAGCACAACGTGATTGGACCGATGCTGGACTGCGCCCGTGCCTACTGCACCCTGTACGAGATCCGCCACGCCCTCGAGCGGGTGTACGGCGCCTACCACGAGCCGGTGTTCTTCTAGCCCGTGACCGCCCTTCCCGTGTCCGCCAGCGAGAGCGCCGTACGCGGCGCCGTCGAGCGTCTCTCGCGCCTCGAGCCCGGTCCGTTCCGGGTCGTCTCCTGCTATCTGAAGCTCGAGCCGCGCGACAAGGCGCGCGCCAAGTACCTCATCAAGATCAAGAACCGCATCAAGCAGATCGCCTCCGACCTCGGGCGCCGCCCGCTAGACCACGCGCAGCGGGAGCGCGTCGCGGCCGATCTGGACCGCCTGCGGCGCTACTTCGAGGAGCCGAGCCGCCTGCCGTCGGCCCGCGGGATCGCGCTGTTCGTGAGCGGTGCCCTCGACCTGTTCGAGGTGCTCCCGCTGCCCCAGGTGCACCGGTCGCGCCTGGCGGTGGCCCCCGTTCCCCTGGTGCGCGAGCTGGTCGCCCTCGAGGAAGAGTTCGGCACGATCCTCGTGGTCGCGTGCGACCGCACGAGCGCGCGCTTTTTCGCGGTGACAGCCTACGACGTCGCCGAGCTCCCCAGTCTCACGGCGCTGGCCACGCGCTCCGGGAAGTTCCACGGCGAACGGCAGGCCAAGAGGGGCAGCGTGCTCGCGGGCGGCTTCGGCGAGCACAATCATCACATGCGCATCCGCGAGGAGAAGCAGCGCCACTACGCGCAGGCGGCCGACCTGATCTTCCAGATCCACACCCAGCGCCCCCTCGCGGGGCTGGTCGCCGCGGGCATCGGGGTGGACGCGGCGGCGCTGCTGCCGCACCTGCACACGTACGTCCACGACCTCGTGCTCGGCGTCGTGCGCTTGAATCCCAAGCGCGTGGCCGCGGCCGAGGTGCGGGAGGCGGCCCTGGCGCTGCGCGAGGAGCGCGAGCGCGCCTGGGAGCGCGCGCACGCGGAGGCGGTGCGCGACGGCGTCGGCAGCGGCTGGGCCGTGAACGGCATCGAGCCGACGCTCAAAGCGCTCGAGCGCGGCCAGGTGCGCACGCTGGTCGCGGACGGCCGGGACGACGACCTGCGCATCGACGATGCCATCGAAGACGCCCTCGCCCAGCGCGTCCAGGTGGACGTCATTTACGACGAGCGGGCGCGCCGTGTCGTGGACGGGCTCGCCGGCCTGCTGCGGTTCCGCCGCTGATGGCGAGCGCGAGGCGCCCGATCCGGGTACTGGTGGCAAAGCCCGGGTTGGACGGGCACGACCGCGGCGCCAAGGTCGTGGCCGCCGCGCTGCGCGACGCCGGGATGGAGGTCATTTACACCGGACTGCACCAGACGCCCGAAATGATCGTGCAGGCGGCCGTGCAGGAAGACGTGGACGTGGTGGGCCTGTCGATCCTCTCGGGCGCGCATCTCACCCTGTTTCCGCGCGTGAAGCAGCTGCTCCTCCAGGCCGGGCGCGACGACGTCCTGGTGACCGGCGGCGGAATCATTCCGCCGGAGGACATGGAGACGCTGCAGCAACGGGGGATCGGCAGGCTGTTCGGCCCCGGCACACCGACGTCGGACCTGGTGCGATACATCGAAGAATGGGCAGCCGAGCATGTGTCGGCCTAGCGCATGCCGCGTGCCGCGTGCCGCGGTCCGCGTTCCGAGATGACCCGCCTCAAGACGCTGACCGCGGAGTATCGCGAGCTCAAGGCGCGCCTCGAGCAGGGCGGCGGCCCGGACAAGGTGCGCCGCCAGCACGAGCAGGGGAAGCTCACCGCGCGCGAGCGGGTCGCGGCGCTGCTCGACCAGGGCGCCGATTGGTTCGAGGTCGGACTGCTCGTGGCGTGCGACCAGTACGAGGGTCAGGCGCCCGCCGCCGGCGTGGTCACGGGGCTGGGACGGATCTCGGGGCGGCCGGTGGTCGTCGTCGCAAACGACGCGACCGTGAAAGCGGGATCGTGGTGGCCCGAGACCATCAGGAAGATCCTCCGCGCCCAGGAGATCGCCATGCGCCAGCGGGTGCCGATCGTCTACCTGGTGGATTCCGCGGGCGTGAACCTGCCCTACCAGGGCGGCGTGTTCCCCGGACAGTACGGCGCGGCGCGCATCTTCTATTACAACTCGATCATGCGCCATTATCTCCGCGTGCCGCAGGTCGCCGCCGTGATGGGTCCGTGCATCGCGGGCGGCGCGTACCTGCCCGCGCTGTCGGACGTGATCTTCATGGTCGACGGGACATCGTTTATGGGACTGGGCGGACCCAATCTCGTGAAGGGCGCCACGGGGCAGGTGGTGGACGCGGAATCGCTCGGCGGCGCGCGCACGCATACCAGCGTCAGCGCCGTGGCACACTACCGCACCCGCGACGACAAGCACTGCCTCGAGCGCATCCGCGAGTATGTGTCCCGGCTGCCCCGGCCGTCGCGCCCGCCGGCGCCCGGCGGCAAGCCGAAGCGCAGCCCCAAGGACCTGTACGACCTGCTCCCCTCCGACCACCGCATGAGTTACGACATGCGTGCCGTGATCGAATGTGTGCTGGACGGCGGGGCGTTGGACGAGTTCCAGGCCGAAGTGGCCCCGGAGATGATCTGTGGGCACGGGGCCATCGCGGGACGCCCGGTGGCGCTCATCGCCAACTCCCGCGGCGTCATCAAAGGCAAAGCGGGCGAGGCCCCGAAAATCGGCGGCATCATCTACACCGAGAGCGCCGAGAAGGTGGCGTACTTCATCGCGAACGCGGACCGCGAGCGCATCCCCCTGCTCTTCGTGCAGGACGTCTCGGGCTTCATGGTCGGCACGGAAGCCGAGCACTCGGGGATCATCCGCGCCGGCGCACGCTTCGTCGAAGCGATGGCGACCGCCACGGTGCCCAAGCTCGTGCTGACGGTCAATCACGCTTCGGGAGCGGGCTACTACGCCATGGCGGGGCAGGGCTTCGACCCCGATTTCATCGTTTCGTGGCCGACCGGCCGGATGGGCGTGATGGAGGGTGAGTCGGCCGTCCAAGCCGTCTTCGCGAACGGCGCGGCCAAGACGGAGAACGTCCCGGCGGTAGAGGCGATGCGCGCCGACTACGAGCGGCAGCTCGACGCCCGCTTCGCGGGTGCGCGGGGCTTCGTCGACGCCATCGTGCCGCCGGAAGAGACGCACGACGTCCTCGGCTTCCTGCTCGAGGCGACCACGGAATTCCCCGGCCCACACCTCGGGGCCTTCGTCCTACCGAGCGCTTCATGACCCGCCATCGCTGCAGCATCGCCCTGGCCGTTCTGGTCGCCGCCTGCGGCGGCACCGCGGCCCGCCCCACCACCACCGCCGTCCCGGCACACCCACCCCCGGCCGCGACCGCCGCACCGCCGGCGGCGGCCGACGCCACCGCGGCGCCCGCGCGCGAGCCCGCCCTGCCCCCGGCGATCGCGTTCATGACCGGGCTCATGCCCCTCAAGGACACGGGCGTGGATCAGTTCCGCGTCCAGCATCCTACGTACGACGGGCGTGGAGTCCTGATCGCGATCCTCGACACCGGCGTCGACCCCGGCGTGGACGGCCTGATCACCACCAGCACCGGGGCGCCCAAGATCGTCGACCTGCGCGATTTCTCAAGCGAGGGTCGCGTCGCCCTCGCCCCCGTCACCCCCGCCGCCGACGGGACCGTCGCCGTCGGCGGGCACACGCTGGCGGGCGCACGGCGCATCGGGCGTCTCACCACCGCCACGACGTGGTACGCCGGGATGCTGCGGGAACTGCCCCTCGGTAAGGCCCCCGCCGGCGACTTGAACGGCAACGGAGCCAACACCGACGCGTTCCCCGTCATTGTGGTCAAGGCGAGCGACGGCTGGGTGGCGTTCCTCGACTCGAACTTGAACGGCTCGTTCGAAGACGAGATGCCGCTGCACGACTACCGTGACGGGCGTGAGACCATCGCCCTGGGGTCCAAGCCGATCACCCTCGCCGCCAATTTCAGCGAGGCCGACGCTGCCCCGCAGCTCGACCTGTTCTTCGACAACGGCGGGCACGGCACGCACGTGGCCGGCATCGCCGCGGGTCACAGCCTGTTCAACGTGTCCGGGTTCGACGGCGTCGCACCAGGCGCGCAGCTCCTGGGCCTGAAGATCGCGAACGCCGCACGTGGCGGCATCTCGGTCACCGGGAGCATGCAGCGCGCCATGGCCTACGCGGCCCGCTACGCCGAGCAGCGCGGCATGCCGCTGGTGCTGAACCTGAGCTTCGGCGTGGGCAACGAGCGCGAGGGACACGCGGTCATCGACTCCCTCGTGAACGCGTTCCTCGTGGCCCATCCCGCCGTGGTGTTCACGATCAGCGCGGGCAACGACGGCCCCGGGCTCTCGACGCTCGGGTTCCCCGGCTCGGCGGACCTCGCGCTGTCGGTGGGCGCGTCGTACCCCGGGGCCTTCGCCCGTCCGGTGCAGCCGGGGACCGCACCGGCGCCCGACGTGATGGGGTGGTGGAGCTCGCGCGGCGGCGAGCTCGCGAAGCCGGACCTGGTGGCGCCGGGCGTGGCGTTCTCGTCGGTGCCGCGCTGGAACACGGGCGACGAGATCAAGGGCGGGACGAGCATGGCCGCGCCGCACGCCGCCGGCCTCGCGGCATGTCTTCTCTCCGCCATGGCGCAGGAAGGGCGCAAGGTGAGCGCGGCGGAGATCGCACAAGCGCTGCGCGCCACGGCGGTCCCGTTCCGGGGCGAAAGCCCGATCGACGAGGGCGCCGGCCAGCCACGACTCGATGCGGCATACCGCTGGCTGTTGGGCGGACATCAGGGCTCGGCGTACGTGGTGCGCGTGCCGGCCGGCGTCTCGGCGGCGTTCCACCGGGACGGTCTCGGCGACCCGGGTGACACCCTGCAATCGTTCCAGGTACGCCACGTGGCCGGGCTGCGGGCCGCGCAATTCCTGCTCAGGAGCAGCGTGCCGTGGCTCTCGGTGCCCGCCACCGTCGCTGCGGGGGCGCGGGAAACGGAGATCCCGGTCGTCTACCAGCGGTCGGCCTTTGCCGCGCCGGGCGTCTACGTCGGCACGGTGAGCGCCTGGAATCCGAGCGATACGCTCGCCGGGGCACTCTTCACTTTGCCCAACACGGTCGTGGTGCCGTATGACCTGGTCGCGAAGCCGCTGTTCGACGAGCGACGGGCCATCGGCCCGGCGCGCGTCCAGCGCTACTTCTTGAAGGCCCCCACGACGGGCGCGACGCTCTCCGCCGCCGTGACCCTGCCCGATTCCGCGGCGCAAACGGCGACCGCCTACCTGTTCGAGCCGAACGGCGCACCGTTCCGCGGCATCGGTCACGACTCCGTGGTCGCGCTTGGCGGTACGCTGCCCGGCACGGCCCGCTTTGTCGTGTCCGCGGAGGACCTCGTTCCCGGTGCATACGAGCTCGACGTGGTCGCGCCACCCCTCTCGGGCGTCACGGTGACCGTACGCGCCGCCCTGGCGCCCTGGGCGATCGGCGCGGCGGCGCCGGGCATCGAAGCCTCCACGACGGGCCCCGAAACGGCCGTCGGACACGCGACCACAACGCTCATCGGCGCCGAGCGCTCCGTCGCCGTCACCGGCCGCGGCGCACCAGCCGAGAGCGTGACGGTGCGGGTCCCCGACTGGGCGGGTCAGGCGACCGTGGACGTCGAGATGGCGCGCGAGCAGTGGGACGACTTCACGGATTTCGGCGTCACCGATTTCGACTCGAGCGGGCAACAGGTCGGGCAGGGTGCGCTCAACTATGCCTTCGGGCGACACGCCGTAGATGCGCGGGCGCTGGCCGCCCTCAAGGGCCACCCGCTCACCGTGGAGCTGTTCCCCGCGTTCGCGCGCTACAACGGTGCTCATCCGTGGCACGCGACGGTGCGCGTACGGTTCCTGCTCGCCCTACCGCGGTCCCCGGGTGGCGGCACGGACGTGCGCGTGGTCCCGGGCGGACGCGCGGTCCTCCCCCTCGCGCGGCCGCCGGAGCTCACCCTTCCCGACGGATTCGCGCCGCTCATCGAGGTGCGCATCCACGCATCCGACGGCATCGGCGTGGACGCGGTGCGGCGACTCCCGCCGCCATGACGCCGGCGCGGGGCCCGCGCGCCGTGCGTATCGCCGCCGGCCAGGGGTTTTGGGGCGATTGGCTAGAGGCGCCGTACCGCCAGGTGACAGGCGGGCCGGTCGACTACCTGATGATGGACTACCTGGCCGAAGTGACCATGTCCATCCTGCAGAAGCAGAAGTCGCGCGACCCGTCGCTCGGGTACGCCAAGGACTTCGTGCCGTTGATGGAGCGCATTCTGCCGATCGTCGCCGAGCGGGGCATCAAGGTCACGGCCAACGCCGGTGGCGTGAACCCCCGAGCCTGCGCACAGGCCGTCGCCGATGTCGCGCGCCGGCTCACGCTCGGAGGCAAGCTGCGCATCGGCGTGGTGACCGGAGACGACCTGCTGGGCCGGCTGGACGGGCTCTTGGCCCGCGGGCACGAGCTCAGAAACCTCGACACGGGCCGGCCGCTCTCCGACGTACGCGATCGGGTGCTCGCGGCGAACGCCTACCTCGGTGCCCGGCCCATCGTGGAGGCGCTGCGTCAGGGTGCGGACGTCGTGATCACGGGCCGCGTCACTGATACCGGCCTCACACTCGCGCCGATGATCCACGCCTTCGACTGGCCGCCCGACGCCTGGGACCTGCTCGCCGCCGGCACCGTCGCGGGGCACACGATCGAGTGTGGCGCGCAATGCAGTGGGGGCAACTGTCTCGTAGACTGGGAGCGGATCCCCGATCTCGCCAACGTGGGCTACCCGATCGTCGAAGCCCGCGCCGATGGCACGTTCGAGATCTCGAAGCATCCGGGCACGGGCGGGCGCATCAGCGTCGCCGGCGTGACCGAGCAGCTCGTGTACGAGATGGGCGACCCCGCGGCGTACATCACGCCCGACTGCATCGCGGACTTCACCACCATCCGACTCGAGCAAGCGGGGAAGGACAGGGTTCGGGTGTCAGGAGTGAGGGGCAAGCCCGCGACCGACAAGCTCAAGGTGTCGGTGGCGTATTTCTACGGTTACAAGGCCGTTGGAACGCTGGTGTATTCCTGGCCTGACGCCTACGCGAAGGCGCGAGCCGCGGACCGCGTGCTGCGCCGACGCCTCGAGAGTCTGGGACTCCGGTTCGAGGCGATCCACACCGAGCTCGTGGGAGCCGACGCGACGCACGGCCGTCTGGCGCTCGAGGACCTGGCGGTGGAGGGCCTCCCCGAAGTACAGCTGCGGGTCGGCGTGCGCTCGCCCGACAGGGCCGCCGTGGAGCGTTTCACCCGTGAGATCGCTCCCCTGATCCTGAACGGTCCTCCCAGCGTCACGGGATTCGCCGGGGGGCGCCCCAAGCCGGAAGAGATCGTGGCCTACTGGCCCGCGCTGCTCGACAAGACCATGGTGGAGCCGTGCGTGGAGATCGTCGAAGCATGAAACGGCGGTCGAGCAAGCGCCGCGTGCGGCTGGTGGAGCTCGCGCATGCCCGGTCCGGAGACAAGGGTGACACGGCGAACGTCGGCCTGATCGCCCGCAAGCCGGAGTACTACCCTTTGCTCGTGAACCAGGTGACCGTGGCGCGCGTCGCGCGCCACTTCAAGGACATGATCACGGGCCATGTCGAGCGGTTCGAGCTGCCCAATTTGCATGCGCTGAATTTCTTGCTCCACGGCGCTTTGGACGGCGGCGGGACCATCTCGCTCAAGACCGACGCCCAGGGCAAGGTGCTCTCAACCGCGCTGCTGCGTCTCGTGGTGGAACTGCCCCGGTGACGGATCGCGTGCTCGCGACGGTCGACTCGGGGATCCTCACGGCCACGCTCAACCGGCCGGACAAGAAGAACGCCATCGATGCCCCCATGATCGACGCGCTGCTGGCCGTGCTCGAACGCGCCGACTTGGACGCCGCCGTGCGCGTGGTCGCGCTGCGTGGTGCCGGCGGCGATTTCTGCGCTGGAATGGACCTCCACGAGCTGCTCGCCTCCGCGGACAAGAGCGTGGATGAGAACCGACGGGCCGCGCTCCGGTTCGCCGAAATCTTCCTGAGCATGCGACGTCTCCCCAAGCCGGTCGTCGCCCTGGTCCGGGGGCGGGCCCTCGCCGGGGGCTGCGGGCTCGCCACGGCGTGTGACCTGGTCCTGGCGGCGGAATCCGCCCAGTTCGGGTATCCGGAGGTGCAGCGTGGGTTCGTGCCCGCGATCGTGATGACCCTCCTGAAGCGCACGGCCGGGGAGAAAATCGCATTCGATCTCGCGGCGACGGGGCGCATCCTCGGCGCCCCCGAGGCGGCCGGACTGGGACTGGTGTCGCGCGTATACGAGGACTCGGATTTCGACGATCAGGTGGGTGAGGTGCTACGCGCCCTCGCCGCCGCGAGTCCGTCCGCGTTGGCGCTCACCAAGCAGCAATTCTACCAGCTCGACGGGATGCGGTTCGAAGAGGGCGTCCGTCTGGGCGCGGATGTGAACGCCGTGAGTCGGACGACGCCCGACTTCCGGGCCGCGTTGCAAGCCTTCCTCAAGAAGTGAAATGTCTAGTCCGGCAGCTCGCGCCGGAGCAGCAGCGTCCACTGCACGAGCGCCTCGAGCATCTGCCGGATCCCCTCGCGGGTGGGATCGTGGATCAGGTTGCCGTTCTGGTCGAACTTCTCCTGCGCATCGCCAATCATCACCTCGGGCCGGGCGAGCGCGGGCATGTTGAGAAACACCAGCATCTGCCGGAGGTGGTGCTGAGCCCGGGCCGTCGCGATCGGGCCGCCCGACGCACCCATGATCGCCGCGGGCTTTCCGTCCCAGGCGCTGTCCCCGGAGGGACGCGACGCCCAGTCGATCGCGTTCTTGAGCACGCCCGGAACCGAATAGTTGTATTCAGGTGTGACGAACAGCACGGCGTCCGCTCCGCGGATGCGACGCTTGAAGTCGGCGACTGTGCCCGGGGGCTCGGCCTCGAGATCCTGATTGTACAGCGGCAGCTGGCCGATCTCGGCGACCTCGAGCCTCGCGCGCGAAGGCACGAGCTGCTGCGCCACTCGCAGCGCGGAGCGGTTGTACGAGCCCCGTCGCAAGCTGCCCGGGATGCCGAGAATGGTGACGGGGGTATGCGTAGTCACGTGGACCTCGGTGTAGTTTCCTTGTACGAACATCATGCCTGAATCGCCGGTTCCTCCGGTCGGCGCGCTGCGCGCGCCGGGAGCGATCCTCGTCGTGTCCTGTTACGAGCTCGGTCACCAGCCGCTCGGTCTCGCGTGGCCGATGGCGTTTCTCGAGCGCGCGGGATACGCTCCGCGGGCCCTCGACCTCGCGCTCGAAGCCCTGGACGACGCGATGGTGCGCCGGGCGCGCCTCGCCGCCATCATGGCCCCGATGCACACGGCCCTGCGCCTCGGCGTACCCGCAGCCCAGCGGCTCCGGCGCCTCAACCCGAGCTGCCGGATCGTGTTTTGCGGCTTGTACGCACTGCTGTGCGCCGAGTTCCTGCTCGACGGCGTCGCGGATGACGTGATGGGTGGGGAATTCGAAGGCGAGCTTGTGGCGCTGGCGCAGCGTCTCGAGGCCGGTGAAGCGCCCAGGCGCCGCATTGCGACGCGCGAGCGGCTCGCCTTCCCGCTGCCGAGCCGCGAGTCGCTTCCGCCGCTGGCGCGATACGTGCGGCTCGCGCGCGGCGGCCGGTTCGTGCCGGCCGGATACGTCGAGGCGAGTCGCGGTTGTCTGCATGCGTGTCTCCATTGCCCCATCCCGCCGGTCTACGAGGGGCGCTTCTTCGCGGTGCCGCGCCCCGTGGTGCTGGAGGACGTCCGTCGCCTGGTCGCCGCCGGGGCGGGGCACATCACGTTCGGCGATCCCGACTTCCTGAACGGCCCGGGACACGCCCTCAAGCTGGTACGGGACCTGCACGTCGAGTTCCCGCGCGTGAGCTACGACTTCACCGCCAAGATCGAGCACGTGCTGCGTCACCAGGAGTTGTTCCCCGAGTTCGCCGCCACCGGGTGCGCCTTCGTCGTGTCGGCGGTGGAGGCGCTTTCGGATGTCGTGCTCGCCAATCTCGAAAAGGGGCACACCAGGGCCGATGTGCCCGGGGCGATCGACGTGCTGCGCCGCGCCGGCATCGCCCCCCGGCCGACCTTCGTGCCGTTCACGCCGTGGAGCACGCTGGACGACTACATCGAGTTGTTGGATTTCCTCGAGGCGCAGGACCTCGTGGATCACGTCGACCCGGTTCAGCTCACCATCCGGCTGCTCGTGCCCCCGGGCTCGCTGTTGCTCACCCGGCCCACGCTGCGTCTCGCGCTCGGCCAGCTCGACGCGCCCGGCCTCAGCTATCGCTGGACCCATCCGGACCCGCGGATGGACGAGCTGCAGCGCGACGCCAGCGCCCTCGTGGCCGACGCGGCGCGTGCCGAAGAAGATCCCGGGGTCACGTTCTACCGTCTCCGCGAGCTCGCCGCCCGGCGTGCCGGCCGCCCGGCCCCCCGGGCGCCGTTCCGGCGGCCGCCGCCCGAGCGACCCGTCGCGCCACGCCTCACCGAGCCGTGGTTTTGCTGAGCGGAGCCGACCGAGAGCCAGTTGGGCTCTGTGGAGCGCGCGGCGGGCGGATGGCGCTGACCCTGTCAGCTTGCTGACAGGTTCGACAAGTAGGTTTCCCCGCACGTCAACATGGCTCTTCGAGCGTCTCTTCCGCTGTGCATCGCCTTGTGCGGCGCGGCCGGATCGCCTCCGCTCCTCGCGCAACGAGCGGTCACGCGCCCCCAAGCGGTGGAGGCCGCCCTGGCGCGCGGCGCCCGCGCCGCGTTCGGCCGTGCCGACGTCGCAGCGGCGGCGGGGGCGCTGCACGGGGCGCGGCTCTATCCCAATCCGTCGCTGGGAGCGACCTACACCAAGGATCTCCCCCACTACCACGTGATCGCCGATCTGCCGCTCGACCTGCCATGGATCCGCGCTGCTCGCATCGGTACCGCGGCCTCGGCGCGGGACGCTGTGCGCTACGGCGTCGCGTTCGAGCGCGCCGCGATTCGGTTCGACATGGACACCGCCTATACCCGGGCGCTCGCGGCGGCCGCGGGGGCCCGGCTGTCGCGCCGCAACGCGCTCGCCGCCGACAGCCTGCGCAGGATGGCGCAGCTGCGGCGTGAGGTGGGAGATGTGAGCGAGCTCGACGTGCACCTGGCCGCGGTGAACGCGGGACAGATCGAGAACGCGGCGGCGGACGATTCCGTTGCGGCCGTCGAGGCCCTCCTCTCCGTGCAGCTCGCGATGGGCCTCCCCGGCGACGACGTGTCGATCACCCTCGCCGACTCTCTCGCCCCACCCCCGCCGCCCGCGTCTCCCGACAGCGGGCCCGCCGCTCGAGCCCTGTCGCTCCCCGTCGCGGCCGCTGCGGCGAATCTGCGCTCCGCAGAGCGCGCGCTCGCCCTGGCGCATCGCAGCGTGCTGGCGGCGCCCAGCCTGCAGGTGGGCGTCGAACGTGGCGATCCGACCGGGCCGGGAGGGGACCTGCCGACCGTCGGGCTGTCGCTGCCGCTGCCGCTCTTCAACTGGAACGGGGGCGAGGTGGCGCAGGCGGCGGCGGCGCGCGACCGGGCACAAGCAAACTTGGATCTCGTCCGGCGCGAGGCGGAGGCCGACCTGGCGCGGGCGCGGCGCGCGCTGGCGCTGGCGCTGGCCCGGCTCGAGCGCTACCGGCTGCTGCTCGCCAGCGCCGACCGGGTGGCGGCGATGTCGCTGCAGGCGTACGCCGAAGGCGCGATCGCCCTCGCCAACGTGCTCGAGGCGCAACGCAACGCCCGCGAGGCGCTCGCCCGCTACATCGACGACGTCGCCGCCGCCAACAACGCCGCGGCAGCGGTGCGCCTGTTCACCGCATCCGAGCCGTCGTGACGCGCGCTCTGGCTCTGCTCGTCACCACCGTGGCGGCGCTCGCGGGGTGTCGCGGCGAGCGCCAGGGGAGCGCGGCGGCCGAGCCGCCCGCCGACGCGGGCGGCGCCCGAGTCGGGACGGCGCGCGTCGCGACGCAAGGGTTCGCGCAGGTCGTGACCGCGATCGGGACCGTGACCCCGCGGCCCGGTCACTTCGCGGAGTTGGCGGCGCCCGCGCCCACCCGCGTGGCGCGCATCCGCGTCGCCGTCGGCGACCGCGTGGCCCAAGGCGACACGCTGCTCGAGTTCGAGCGCGAGCCCTTCGACGCGGCGGCGCAGAGCGCGGCGACGGCGCTCGAGAATGCCCAGCGCGCCTACGCCCGTGCGGTACGCCTGGTGCAGGCCGGCATCCTGCCGCAGAAGGACTCGGACCAGGCGGCCGCCGATCTCGCGCAGGCCCAGGTGGGCGCCGTGACGGCCCGGCGCGCCCAGCAGCTCGCCACGCTGCGGACGCCGATCGCCGGGGTCGTCACCCGCATGAGCGCCGTGCTCGGCGCCTCCGCCGATCAGAGCCAACCGCTGGTCGAGGTGGCCGACCCGACGGCGCTGGACATTCTGTTCGGCGTGTCTCCCACCGACGCGGCCCAGATCCACGACGGCGACACCGTGGCCGTGGCGGGGGGCGGAGGGGACGCACCGCTGGGGCAGGGGCGCGTGACGGGCATCGCCGTCGCGCTCGATTCCGCGTCCCGCGCGGTGATGGTCCGCGCCGAGCTGCGCCGCCCCAGCCGTCCGCTTCGCATCGGCGAGTCGGTCGTCGGCCGGATCGTGACGGCGGTGCACGCGCAGGCCGTCACGGTGCCGCTCGCCGCCCTGGTCCCGAACGGGGACGGGTTTCAGGTCTTCGTGGTGGACTCGGGCGGCGTGGCCCACGCACGCGCCGTGCGGGTCAGCGCCCGGAGCGACTCCGTGGCGGAGATCGCGTCGGGCCTCGCGCCCGGCGAGACCGTCGTGACCGCCGGGGCCTACGGCATCCAGGACGGCGCCAAGATCTCGCGGACCGTGCGGACGCCCGAGTGACGCTGTTCGACGTCGTCAGTCGCCAGCGGCGGCTGGTGCTGTTGCTGGTGGGGCTCGTGAGCATCGCCGGGATCTGGGCCGGCTTCGAGCTGCCGTCCGCCATCTATCCCGAGCTGAACTTCTCACGCATCAAGATCGTCGCCCAAGGGTCGAGCCTGGGCGCCCGGCAGGTGGTGTTCAGCGTGACGCGCCCGCTGGAAGAAGCGGTCAGCGTGGTGCCGGGCGTGACGCGCGTCCAGTCGCATTCCATCAGAGGTGCGAGCGAGCTGTCGATCAACTTCTCGCCCACCACGGACATGGCGTACGCGCTCCAGCTGGTGCGCGCACGCGTGAACCAGATTCAGGGCTCGCTCCCTGCCGACCTGGACATCGAGATCGAGCGGCTCACGCCCTCGCTCTTTCCCATCCTCTCGTACAACCTCCAGGGCGGTGACCCCGCCACGTTGTACGACATCGCGCGCTACGAGATCAAGCCGCTGCTCTCGCGCGTCCCGGGAGTGGGCCGCGTGGAGGTGCAGGGGTCCGACGTGCGGGAGATCGAAGTCATGGTGGATCCCGCGCGGCTCGCCGCCGCCGGGATGTCGTATGCCGATCTGGCCGACGCCATCCGGCGGGCGGTGACCGTGCAGGCCGTGGGGCGGGTCGCCCAGAACTACCGCCAGTACCTCATCGTGACCGATCAGGAAGCCCACAGCGCCGACGACGTCGGCGCCGTCGTCCTGGGGAGCGGCCTGCACGTGCGTGACGTGGCGAGCGTGCAGGTGGGCACGGAGGATCACGTCCGGATCGTGGCGGGCGACGGCAAGCCCGCCGCGCTCATCAATGTCGCCCGCCAAATCGGTGGCAACACGGTGGCGATCGCGGACAGCGTGGCCGTGGTCATGGCGGGCCTGGCCCGGAGGCTGCCGCCGGGCGTCCGCCTCAAGCCGGTGTACGACCAGGCGGCGCTGGTGCGCGACGCGGTCCGCTCCGTGCGCGACGCGATGCTGGGCGGGGCCGCGCTCGCGGTGGTCGTCCTGCTCGTGTTTCTGCGGCATGGCCGCATCACGGCCGTCAGCGCGACGTCGATCCCGGTCACGCTCGCGGTGACCATCTTCGTCATGAGCGTGATCGGCCAGACGTTCAACCTGATGACCCTGGGCGCGATGGCGATCGCCATCGGGTTGGTGATCGACGACGCGGTCGTCATCACGGAAAACATCGCGCGACATCTCCTGCTCGGGGGCGGGCGAGTCCTGGCGATCCGCGCCGCAGTCCAGGAGCTGATCTGGCCGGTGACCACCTCGACCATCACCACGGTGGTCGTTTTCCTCCCCCTCGGTCTGCTCCAGGGCGTGGTGGGGCAGTTCTTCGCCGCGCTCGCTACGACTCTCACCGTCGCCGTCCTGGTGTCGCTCGCCCTCGCCCTCACGCTCATTCCCCTGCTCGCCGAGCAGTTCGTCACGGCGCACGAGGTGGACGCGAGCGTCACCGGCATCCTCGCCCGCGTCCAGCGCGCGCTCGAGGAGCTCGGGCCGCGCTACGAACGTTCGCTGGCGGGGGTCCTGGATCATCCCCGGCGGCTTGCCGCCGCGCTGCTCGTCCTCGTCGTCGCCGGTCTCGGATTATCGCGCCTCGTCGGCACCGGGTTCCTGCCGGAAATCGACGAGGGGGCGTTCGTGCTCGATTACTTCACGCCCGGGGGCACCGCGCTGGCGGAAACGGACCGCGAGGTGGGCATCGCGGAAAGCATTCTCGCCGCGACGCCGGAAATCATGGGGACCTCACGACGGACCGGCGCCGAGCTGGGCTTTTTCGCGACGGCGCAGAACTCCGGCGACATCGTGGCGCGGCTCACGCCCCGCAACCGCCGCTCTCGCGATGTCTTCGCCGTCATGGATCACGTCCGGGACGAGGCCGCGACCGCGGTCCCGCGCCTGCACATCGAGTTCATGCAGATCCTCGCGGACGTCATTAACGACCTCGCCGGCGCGGCGCGCCCGGTCGAGGTGAAACTGTTCGGCGAATCGCTCGACACGCTCGAAGCGTACGCGCGGCGGCTGGCACCGGACCTGGAGCAGGTCGGCGGGGTCGAGGACCTGTACAACGGCGTGAGCGAGCCGTCGGCGGAGCTGCTGATGCGGGTGAACGAGGCGGAGGCCGGCCGGATCGGCCTGACCCCGGTGGACGTGGGGAGCGCGGTGAGCGCCGCCCTGCTCGGCATGCCCGCCGGCGAGATCCGGACCGGGGATCGACCCGTCGCCGTGCGCGTGCGGGCGCCCGACTCGGTGCGCTTCGATCCGTTGCGGCTGCGCGCCCTCCCGCTGCTGGGCGGTCCGGCGCGCCGGGTAACCCCGCTCGGCAGCCTGGCCACCTTCGAGTCGACCGAGTCGCGGCTGAGCCTCGAGCGCGAAAATCAACAGCAGATGATCGTGATGACGGCGGACGTGAGCGGCCGATCGCTGGGCGGCGTCATGACGGACGTGCGGCGCGTACTGGCGGCGCATCCCGCGCCGCCGGGCGTGCGGGTGGCGCTCGGGGGCCAGTACGCCGGCCAGCAGGAGGCATTCCGGGCGTTGCTGCTCGTGCTCGCGCTCGCCGCCGTCAGTGTCTGCGCGGTGATGGTGGTGCAGTTTGAGTCCTTCGTGGAGCCCCTTGTCGTATTGCTCGTCGCACCGGTCTCGTTCGTCGGCGCCCTCGCGCTGCTGTTCCTCACGGGCACCCCGCTCAACGTCTCCTCGTTCATGGGCCTGATCCTGCTCGTCGGGCTGATCGTCAAGAACGGCATCATCCTGTTGGACTTCACCCGGCTGCGGATGCGGGCGGAAGGCACGGCGCTCGAGGCCGCGATCCGTGAAGCCGCCCGGGTCCGGCTCCGCCCCATCCTGATGACCACGCTGTGCACCCTGTTCGGCCTGCTGCCGCTCGCGCTCGGGATCGGCGCCGGGAGCGAGATGCAGCGCCCGCTCGCGCTCGCCGTGATCGGCGGGTTGGCGCTGTCGACGCCGATCACGCTGTTCGCCGTCCCGATCCTGCTCGTCGCCATTCGGGGCCGGACCTTCACGCTGCCGCCAGGGGGAAGCTGATCGCGACACGGGTGCCGTGCCCCGGCTCGGAGGCGATCGCGATGTCCGCACCGTGCACGTCGGCGATCCACCGCGCGATGGCGAGACCGAGCCCGGCCCCCTCCGCCTCGTGGCGCGCCCGCTCACCCCGGTAAAACCGCTCGAACACATGGGGCAGCTGCTCGGCCGGGATGCCGAGCCCCGTGTCGGTGACGACGACCGCCGCGCGCCCGTTCTGGGCGGACACGTCGAGCCGCACACGACCGCCCGCCGGCGTGAACTTGAGCGCGTTGTCGAGCACGATGAGCAGCAGCTGGCGCACCAGCGCCGCATCGCCGGTGATCCTCGCCTCCTCGAACGCCCCGACCTCCACGAACACCTGTCGCTGGCCGGCGCGGGCGCGCGCCGCATCGACGGCGCCGGCGACGGCGTCGTCGAGATACAGCGCCTCCCGCACGACCGGCCACTCGCCGGCGTCGGCACGCGCCAGCGTGAGCAGCTCCCCCGTGATCTCCCCGAGGCGCGCGGCCTCGCGCTCGATCGCCTGAAACGCGGCGGCGTCGCCGGCCGGCTCCCGCTCCTGGCCCGCCGCGACCTCGGCGCGGGTCCGCAGCAAGGTGATCGGCGTGCGCAGCTCGTGCGCCGCGTCGGCCATGAAGCGGCGCATCTGCTCCATCGAGCGTTGCACCGGCGCGGTGGACTTCCGTACCAACAGCGAGCCGCCACCCGCCACCAGCAGCATCGCGGCAAGCGCCGCGGCGGCGAAGGCTTCGATCAGCGACGCGTACTCGTCCTCGAGCTCCAGCCGGTCCGCCACCACCGCCGCCACGTACGGCGTGCCGGTGGTGCCGCTGAACCGCTCGACATACACCCGCAGCTCGTGACCGTCCGGGGCATCGACGTCGCTGTAGCCGTGCTTCGCCTGGGCCGCGTGGCGGAACGCGTCCCGGATCCAATCGGGGACCACCGCGGGCTTGATTGGATGGAAGTCGTCGTCGAGCAGATAGAGCGACCGGTCGGGGATGTGGAGCTCGTCGACCGCGTCGACCACGGCGCCACGCGCCCCGGCGCGCTCGCTCTCCCGAATCCGGGCCGCCTGCTCGAGTGCCGCGGCCGCGGCGCTCACCGACGCGTCCAGGTGCCGCGCCATCTGGCGGCGGACCGTCAGGAACAGTCCGCTCCCCAACAGCACGAGCACGAGCACCAGCACGCCGGCGTACCACGCCGTCAACTGGAGCCGGAGACGGGCGAGCGGGTCCATCAGCGATCGCTCACGGGCCGAACCGGTACCCCGCGCCCCGCAGCGTCGTGATCAGCTTGGGCTCGAACCCGTCGTCGAGCTTGCGGCGCAGGCGCCGCACCAGCACCTCGAGCACGTTGGTGAAGGGGTCGTGATTGTCGTCCCACACGTGCGCCGTGATGGTGGCGCGATCGAGCACCTGTCCCGGATGGGTGACGAACAGCTCCAGCAAAGCGAATTCCTTCGCGCTCAAGGTGAGAGGGCTGCCGCCGCGGCTGACCCGCCGGGCGGCGAGATCGACCTCCAGGTCCGCGATGCGGTGCACGGCGGGCGTGAGCGCGGGACGCCGTCGTGCCAACGCCTTGAGCCGCGCCACGAGCTCGCGGAACGCGAACGGCTTGGTGAGGTAGTCGTCCGCCCCGACTTCGAGTCCCCGCACCCGGTCGTCCACCGCATCGAGCGCCGTCAGCATGAGCACCGGCGTGGTCACACCCTGGCGCCGCAGCTCGCCGCACAGCTCGAACCCGGTGCCGCCGGGCAGGCGCACGTCGAGGATGATCACGTCGTACGTGGCCTGCCCGGCGCGCTCCAGCCCCTCGGCGAACGTCGTGGCCAACGTGGGGTCGATGCGCTGCGCGCGCAGCCCGTCGCGTAGCAGCGCGGCGAGCTCGGGGTCGTCCTCGACGATCAAGACGCGCACGGGAAACTCATGCTACGGCAGGCCGACCCTCTTCTTGAGTGCCGTGAACCTCCGGTCGCCTCGGATCGGTTCCAGAATCGGTCCGAGCGAGAGGAAGATCATGTTGATCGATCTCTCCGCGTACGCCGAGTCGAGCCACGCGAAGGCGGCGTCGCGGTCACCGAGGTTGGCGTACAGCCCGGCGATAGCATCGGCCTGGACGTAGCGGGTTCGCCGCTCGCCAATCAGACGGGTGACGAGACGGCGGGCTTGGTCTCGCCGACCGAGCCTCGCCGCCACAGGACCCACGAAGTCGACGGAATCCATCCGGTACTCGTCGAGCGCCTCACGCAGCCGACCTGCTCCCAACAACGCGTACCCCCTCATGGCATGCGCGTCACGGGGATCGATGTCGATAAAGCTCGTCGCCCCTTGGCGCGCCTTGTCGTATTGCCCG
>Ga0209156_10000944_pt1 | contig 24318 bp, 25 predicted proteins | sample GraSoiAngelo_124_FD_185881 | JGI IMG/M metagenome (GOLD analysis project Ga0209156, IMG submission 185881) | Grasslands soil microbial communities from the Angelo Coastal Reserve, California, USA - 14_0927_05_20cm (SPAdes) (version 2) | ecosystem: Environmental > Terrestrial > Soil > Grasslands... | reverse complement strand
CGCATTACATTTGCCACACGACACACCTTGGCGGCTTGCCAGAGTTCGTCCGAAGTCGCTCGGCGCTTGCGTCTGCATTCGCGAAGGGCTTCAAGTGCAACGTCGAGCCCGATCTTGTTTCTATATCTGAAGCAATCCGCCACTGTTTTTGCCAGGGAGAAGATGCGGACACTGACGCCTTCGATGCGGTGTTCTTGAACTCCATAGGCGAGCGTTTTTTTCGAGAATCGAACTATGCGCAGCGGCGGGCTGTCGGTCTTGGGAAGTCGAGCCTTGTCACTGATTGCGAGCCACACTTGGAAAGGTGACTGCGTTGTGAGGTCGTGAAACCGGAGCGCCGATAGCAGACAAACGATGCCGTGAGGGACACGCTTGGAGGCTTGTGCAAGACTGTGATGCTGGGTTGGGCGCGAACCGTGAGCGACGTAGAGCCCACGTCCCACTCGCATAACGAGGCCTTTGTCAGCAGCCATGCGAAGATACAGTCTAGGAATACCGTGCGAGTGGAGGTCTCGTGGACGGAGGATTCCCGCTTTCTTGACGAGTGTAACCACGTCGGCGATACGATCATTAGACATGAGTGGTTTACTAAACGTCGGTAATTGTATACAACTACCGACATATTGTAAAGATTGGCCCACCTCTCTAAAGCGGTTGATTTTGTGAATTCGACCCGGCAAAAAAGAATAGCTGAACTCCAGCGGGCTCGATTAGTCTGCAGTTGTCAAATAGAGACTCATCGACCGAGGAGATCAGCTATTCAACTCAAGGTTAAGACCATCCTGAACCGGGTGCAACATTTCGTGGGCTTCGTCTACCAAGGGGTGCGCCTGCATGGCCACAAACGCCGGGCGCTTTCGATCGAGATCACCGTGGAATCGCATGACGGTATCCGCGGACGCTGTTCGCAGTGCCAGCGATCAGCACCAGGCTATGATCGCTTGCCCCAGCGGCGTTGGCTGTTTGTACCCTTGTGGGGGATCCCGGCGTATTTCCTCTACGCGCCACGGCGAGTGGAGTGCGCCGAGCATGAAGTGGTGGTCGAGCACATCCCCTGGAGCGACGGCAAGCGCCCGATGACGTGCGCCATGATGGGATTTCTGGCGCGCTGGGCGCGACGGCTGAGCTGGCGAGAGACCGCACAGGTCTTTCGAACCAGTTGGGAAGCGGTGTATCGCTCGGTCGAATGGTTTGTCGAGTGGGGCCTGGCCCATCGCAAGCTGCGCGGAGTCGAGTCGATTGGCGTGGACGAGATTCATTGGGGCCATGGTTTGCGCGCCGACAATTTCCTGACGGTCATCTACCAGATCGACGCGCACTGCCGGCGCCTGTTGTGGGTCGGCAAACGTCGTTCGGAGGTGACGCTGCGAAGAGGGCTGAAGGCGCTGGGGCCGGAGGTGGTGAAAGGGTTGCGTTTTGTCTGCACCGACATGTGGAAGCCTTATCTGAAGGTCATCGCCACCCAAGCCGGACAAGCGTTGCACGTGCTCGATCGTTTCCACATCACTACGCATTTGAATCAGGCCGTGGATCAGGTGCGCCGATCGGAGAGCTCTCGTTTGCGGGCGGCGGGGAAGGCCAAGGCCGAGCGGCTCAAGCATATGCGCTGGCCTCTGTTGCGCAAAGGCAGCCGTGTCCGCGGCAAGGCTCGGCAAAAACTGGTGGCCCTGCTGGTCAGCAAGATGGCCACGGCACGCGCCTGGGAGTTGAAGGAAACTTTCTTTCACTTCTGGACCTACAAGTCCGTCCTCTGGGCCGAAGCCTTTCTCGACTACTGGACCGAGCGAGCCATGCGCAGCCGGCTGGAGCCCATGAAGAAAGTGGCCCGCACGCTTCGCGCCCATGAGGAACTGCTGCTCAATTGGTTCCGCGCCAAAGGGGAGATCTCCAGTGGCGCCGTTGAGGGTCTCAACAACAAAATTCGAGTGGTGACCAGACGATCGTACGGATTTCGTACCTACGATGCTATGGAAATGGCCTTATATCACACGCTCGGGAAGCTCCCGGAACCGGAATCAGCCCACAGATTTTGCTGAGGAGACCCCAATTTGAAAGGTTCGCACTCTGGAGTTTCATTTCTCCGCGAACGCTGTTTACCAGGACCCACGACCTTTGAACTATTATGCTATGCGCGGATCGGGCTCGAAAAATGGAAAGCGCAAAGGAAAAGCCGCTTCCCGTCAGAAGTCCGACAAAGAATTGGGTAGAGTACTGACTGGGCGCTGGTGGTCTCCATTCATGTTCCCCGTTTTTCGGCAGGGGCAGCTGCCGGGTACATCTACTTGCTTTCAAGCACTCTAATTTGCGTATGCGGAAGGATCAGCGCGATCCGCTTATCCAAGTCCTCGACGTATTCCTTAAGATGGTCGCGCTCGGTGCCTTTCTTCGAAAAAAAGTTTGGCTGTTGATACCTCTCCAGGTCGGCAATCGCGCTTTGCAATCCCACTGCTCGGTTGCCGTCCGCGACTTCGGGATTATTGAACTTCTTGGCTTCAACAAGTTCTCGCTTCAACTTCTCAACCGCTGCCGCGCCCGGATTGGTGATCGTAGCATCCTCCAACGCGCGATGGGTGGTTTCGCTGACTTTTTGCATGGCCATGAGTTGGCCTGTGCGGATTGCCACTACCTGTGAGAAGGCATGTTCGTTTAAAACCTCCGCTGTCGCGTCTGCGTAAACCACGAGATCAACCACAGCTTTGACAGAGATGTCCTTGGCCCCAAGAATCAGCGTACGGGTTGCGCCAGAGGCGAATATGCCATTGGGCTTGTCTTTGTCTGGTTCCTTTCCGCTCATTTGCGCAATGATAAGCGAGCCAAGCGCATCTTCCAAATGCTCACCCGGAGGATTCGGGCGCCCATAGTAGTCTCTGGAACCATCGGAATCCGAGATGTTGTAGGCGATAATGTCTTTGCCCGACGAGTTCACGAGCTTCAGCGCGAGGCCTTTCGTTTCAGGGTCATATTTCCAAGATTGAATTATCAGCCCGGTTTCTTGCCGTTGCGCACGCAAGATCGGCGCAAATAGCGCCACGGCCAGCCAGACGGCATTCAACGCGACGAGGAAGATTGTTCTTTTCATCTGACCATCCTCCCAGCCCTGCTGTTCGTTGTAAGCGGCAGCGCATTTTGAGCACAATCGCATGGACTGTACCACGAGTGGCTTGCCTCGGGGTTATTCGGGTAGGCACCCTATGACCATATCGCATTTCATTACCTTGGCTTGGTGGTCCTTCATCCTTGTCCAAGTCCCGATAAGTGGCGTACTCGGACATGTGCCCGTCACAGGCCCCCAGAAGGACTGGCTTTCCGGCTTAGGGATTGTTTTCCTTCTGGCGAAAAATGACGCGGGTTGGAAGGTTGAAACAAGCCGTATTGTTTGGTTGTCCTGAATTTCCGTTTCTTGCCGTCAACGGGCTGTGAGTTACATTGCAACGCCCGTGGTAATTTCAGTCCTTCAGTCCAAGTCCCGTCGGATTCGAACCCAATGGAAATGCTGGGTCTCCCTTCCCAAGAAGGTGGAGGTATTGGAGATGAGCTGACGGCTAGTGAAGAAGCTCTATGATTTGGTTGGGCGAGTTGGGCAATTCACGGCCTTTTCAAAAAGCTAACTGATTGTGGCGACGCGTCTTAGCTTTAGTGATTCCCCGTTCGCAATGAGGAGGCCGGGGGTTCGAATCCCCTCTCGTCCACCAAAATCGTCACAATAGGCATGCTGGTTTTCTGAAGAGCCGGAAAAGTTGGCGTGTTTGGATTACGGTCTAGGTTTACTTCTGGTTTACCGTTGGCAACGGTCCCTGCAGGTGAGCCGGAACGCTCGCAAAGAGCTCACGGGATAAGTTTAACGTTGCTCCAAGTCCGACACCGGATGCACACTTCCTCATCCCTGGACAACGTGGGGTCATCCGGTGACACAAGCGCCTTCAGATTCAACGCATGACCTTCTGGCGGAAATAGCACGCACGGACGCCGATCTCGGAAGATTACTTCCCGAGCGGGATAGTCTTTTTAGGGCTCTTAACCACTTGGACGGTTACGCTGTTTCCCAGGACTTTGATGGTTGTACTCTCGACGCATGCCCGTGAAGGTCGCGCCCAAGTCATACGCTTTGAAAGCCCTCGATGATGCAAAGAAAGACCTCCCGGGACAAGTATCTGATTCCTGTCGCATTCATCATCACGGATGTTGAGGTTCTGGTTTTAATCTGCAGTTGAGGACAGCGAGCAAAAGCTATCCGTTTATTCCAAACTGGTTGAGTTAGCGAGAGCAAAGAATGCAAGAGCGATTATCACAATCAATGATACGAACGTGACAGATGTTCCAGGGAAAGACAGTGCAGGGTTGCTGAACGAATGTATTCTTGATGACAGTTTCTGGTCCGAACATTCAGACTTGGTCCGTATCTGTCTCCTATCGACGGGAAGGCTCCGAACTCATCTTCGAGGGGCCAATCGAATCGCAGCACGACATTCTGAACCTTGCCAGAATGGACGCAGAATCCGATGCAGCCCTGACGGACAATTGGGTGTCAGTATTAGTGCCGATCCTCATGAGCACGAAATGAGTGATACCTACTGCACAGTGAGCATCAGACGCATGGTTTGAATGAGGGCGCCACTTGTCGCAGTCATCGTAATCGTGTAGGTGCCCGCCGGGGTGGCCGGTGGTACGCCCGTACCTGCCAAGCTCACCAACTGCGGGTTGTCGCTCGCGTTGTCGCCAATGCTCAAGGTGGCTGAGCGAGAGCCTGTGGCTGTGGGCGTAAACGTAACGCCAATCGAGCAGTTCCCTCCTGCCACAACACTCGATCCGCAACTGTTGGTTTGTCGGAAATCACTGGGGTTGGTGCCCCCGACCGAGATCCCCGTGATGCTGAGCGCTGCGTTGCCGGAGTTGGTCAGCATCACGCTCTGCACCGGGCTGATGGTGCCCTGATTTTCTGAGCTGAAGGTCAGACTGCTCGGCGAGATCGCCGCTGAGGGCGCCGGAGGGGGCCCTGTGCTTACGCTTCCACCGCCGCCACCGCAACCCGCCCATATCAAGACGAGCATCGTTGCTGCCGTCAGGCCCAGCCGCGTTGGCTGCCTGGCGCGACCAGCAGTAATCGCAAGCAGGGCGAGCATGAGAAAAGTCCCCAGGAGTAGACCGGCCCAACGCAAGTTGAAGCGCAACCGCACAGAGACAGGCCGCGCGGGCATTGATTTTGGGACAAGGGGCGTAAAAGCGATAGCGGTTGTAGCAACGTTGATCGTCGCTGTCATCGCCGAAGTACCGGTCACGGCGAGGGACGCGGGTGTCGTCATGCAGTTCGCCCCCGTCGGTGCACCAGAGCACGTCAGGGTGATCGTACCGCTGAAGCCGCCTTCGGGAGTGAAGACGAGTGAGTAACTCGCCGTTTGACCCGCAGTGACGGTCTGCGAAGCGGATGAGCCCGGGGCAACACTGATTAGGAAGCCTGCGCCGGTGCCTGTCCCGGAGAGGATGAGGGCCTGTGGAACGACTGACGCGTTGTCAGTAAAGGAGAGCATTCCACTGCGAACGCCGTCAGCAGTGGGGGCAAAGGCGACGTTAACTGTGCAGGCCTTTCCGATGCTCAGACTCGACCCGCAATCGTTGGTCTCAGCAAAATCGCCACTCGCCGCGATGCTCGTGATGGCAAGCGGCGCAGCGCCCCCATTGGTAAGGGTCAAGTTTTGTTCAGAGCTAGTCGTGTCAATTCCCTGATTCGCAAATTTCAGCGCACGAGGAGCGAAAGCCGCGACGGGTTGGTTGACGAAAACGGAGACTTCGCCAGCCCCGAAATCGGCCAAAGCCATATCGACGGCGCCGTCGCCGTTAAAGTCCCCCGCCAGCATGAAGTTCGCATTGTTGCTTACACTAGGAACCGCATACTCGATGTGCCCTCGGAAGGTGCCGTCACCGTTGCCAAATAGGATGGTCACGACATCGCTGCTTTGGCTGGCGAATCCCAAGTCCAGTTTGCCGTCGCCATTAAAGTCGCCCACCACTGACGATTCCGTGTTGAGGATCGAGGGAATCTGAAATCCCGCTGCCTGCTGAAAGGTCCCGTCGCCGTTTCCTAGTGCGACACCAATGTTGTTGGGTTGGGTTGTTTGAACGATGTCCAGCTTCCCGTCCTGATTAAAATCAGCAAGAGCCAGCACCCCATACCCGGAGGTATTCGGCAGGAGGCTAAAGGGCTGGAACGTCCCGTCGCCGTTTCCCAGAAAAATCGCGATTCCATTGCCGGTAGCCACCGCGAGGTCTAGTTTGCCGTCACCATTCAAGTCACCGATTAGCACGGGAGAAAAGGCCGTTGAACCGGCGGAATACTGGACCGGAGCAGCAAAGCTTCCGTCGCCATGTCCAAGGAAGATCGACACGGCGTTGGTGGTGTTATTGGTTCCGTCAATGACGGCGGCAAGATCGAGTTTTCCATCGCCATTGAAGTCGCCGGCGGCAAAAGACCGCAAAATACCCGTTAGGGTCTGCGAGATTTTGTTCTGGAAAGTGCCGTCACCGTTGCCGATGAGAGTGGAAAGCACTGGACTGGTGGGAGTTATGTTCGTCGGAGTGAAGTTCGCTATGACTAAATCCAACTTTCCATCCCCATTGAAATCACCGGGCACTATAGCGGTCGGGGATTGACCAGTGGGAGAGTCCAGATGAGCCTGAAACGTACCGTCGCCTTTTCCCAGTAGCACCGAAACGCCGCCGGTCTGCGTGAAACTGGTGGTAGCGATGTCCACATGTCCGTCGCCATTAAAGTCGCCGACGACCGCAGAGTATGGAAACTGTAAAACAGGCCAGGCGGTCGGGCTCGGAAAAGTTCCATCACCTCGATTGATAAGTGTGGTGAGCGAGAAGTACGACAAAACACCATAGCCTCCAGCAATCGCGAGATCTGGCTTTCCGTCGCCGTTCACATCCAGACTAACAACAGCCGCAGGTAGCAGACCGGCGCTGTAGAGAAGCGGGGGGTTCTGGAATGTCCCGTCGCCATTTCCCAATACTATGGCGACATCATTCGAAGAGGTACCTACTGAGTCGGTTACCGCCAGGTCAAGTTTGCCGTCACCGTTGAAATCGGCGACGGCAATGGAAGCGGAGTAAATGCTGAGGAGATTGCTGGTGTATACGGTGGGAGAACCAAAAGTTCCGTCTCCATTTCCGAGCAGCACGGAAATAGTCCCGGAAGTTCCCCCGGAGGAAACCACTAGGTCAAGTTTGCCATCCGCGTTGAGGTCGGCAGCAGCCAGCGCCTGAACGTTGCCGGGGATGCTGTAATTTGCCGGGCCTTTGAATGTCCCATCTCCATTGTTGATCAGGATCGATACCACGCCTCCGTTGAGACCTCCTGAGACGGCTATGTCTGGTTTGCCGTCACCGTTGAAGTCGCCCAGGACTAAATAGGGCGCTATCGGCACGGAGTAAGTGACGGGAGCCTGGAAAGTCCCATCTCCGTTCCCTAAAAGGATAGCCATCGTGGCACCGCTTCCGAAATCGGGTGTCAGAAGTAGAAGGTCCAGCTTGCCATCGCCATTGAAATCGCCTGAAGCTGCCGCGGAATAGCCGCTGCCTAAGTTCTGGTTTAGTGAGACGGGAGGTTGGAGGGTTCCGTCGCCGTTCCCAAAAAAAATGCTCGTACCAGTCGAAGAGACAACGACGACATCGACCTTGCCGTCTCCGTCAAAATCGCCTACCGTGAAGCCGCTCGCCTGAACTGGATAATCCACTCTCGGACCGAAAGATCCGTCTGGCTTGCCCAGAAAGATTGACAGAGCCTGCCCGTTTGAGATTGTTCCAAGCATGGCAACATCGGGGATGCCGTCACCGTTGAAGTCTGCTGAAACGATTGCTGCGTTTCCTTGCGGAGGAGAAGTAGAGCTGAGACCCGGCGCGGAATAGCTGGCATTCCCAAATACGTACGTTTGAGCCTGCGCCTTCAAACCGACCAAGCTCAGGACTGCGCAAACGAACGCTATCTGAGCGACCCGGCGACAAATTGTATTCATCAAAATCTCCTTCGAGGACAAGGGGAATGGCTTGCGTGGACCCCAGCCTGTCGCTTTTCCCAGCAAGAAGGACGGCGGGAAAATGCCTCGCCGCCTCAACGAAGAATTTCAGACATGGTTCAAACCCTGGAACCCGTCGGTTACCGGCCCAGCACGCATCGCACGGTAAGGCGGGACCGCGCCACTCTTGGAGAACGCGCTATAGACCCACCCTGCAACTGATGAAAACGAGATTTCTGATACTCCGGGTTGTCTTGCATGGCAATCCGGTAAAGACCTTATTCAGAAATCCCGGACAGGTTCCTTCACGGTCAAGAATGAAGACGAATCATCATTTTCGCGTCGCCGCCGCGCTTTCCGCGTAGGTCGAAAATGATGGCGTCCACGTTGGCGAGGAAATTCATGGCGGCAACAGCCGTGGGCCCGCAGACCTCGGGGTCGGCAAACATATCGAACTTGACATCAGCCAAGTAGGCCTTATTGCTGCGTAAACAGGATACAAATTCACTTGGACGTGTAGTGGGGTACTCGGAAACTTGAAATTCCACTTGGATGGGTATGCTGTTTTCCAGGCCACTGGACCCTCCAAAGAAAGGACTCGCCGCGGTTGCCGAATGCTCAGCCGGAGGCGCCTTTCCAGAGATTGCGCCAAGTTCCTGAGCGCCTGCTATGCTGTGCTATCAGGGAGACGGTCGTGGATCGCTATCGCCGAATGGCTCTGGCAGCACTTGTATCCTTGACAGCGGGTATTGATCCCGCCAAACCTTCTCAGGAGCTCACGGGAAAGCTTAGAGAGGCGGATCTTCAAGTTACGCGGCTCCCGCCGTCAGCGTTTCCTGAATTGCCCAAGAGCATACGGCGGGAACTCGAACGGCGGGGATGCACGATTCCTCAGGTGTGGGCAAACAAGAAGCCACAGAACATAATCAAGGGTGAGTTCACCCGTAAAGGACAAACCGACTGGCCAGTATTATGTTCCTTGAACCGCGTTTCCACCATTCTCATCTTTCGAAATGCATCAGAGCAACATCCGTCAGAGCTTGCGCGTGAATCCGATATTGACAAACTTCAAGGTGTCGGTGGAGATGCGATCGGATACTCCCGAGCTATCTCTCCCGTTGGCCAGCAATTCATTCTCGATCACTACCGCGTTTATGGGGGACCCAAACCGCCCACAATCGATCACCAAGGGATTAACGATGCCTTCGTGGAAAAGGCATCCGTTGTGCATTACTTCCATGCAGGCAAATGGCTTCAATTAACCGGAGCGGATTAGACGCTTCGCCCGATTCGCCACTAGCGCTGGGACGCTCTCATGATGAGGGCAATTGCACGTGCCAGGAACGGCGACCTGGGAAGTGTCATACCAGTGTCATATGAATTGTGATGAATGGCGGAGACCGCAAAGAGAAGGTAAATCTGACTACTCCCATTTAGCTAGAACTTGCTGATTCCCGTCGATTTGTCTCGGCTCCGGCACAATTGTGATTAAATCAGGCACAAGGCTGTTAACCGAAGGGTTGCAGGTAGGGTTGAGCTAGGTCGACGTCCTCCGGCGACTTGCGGAAGCTTCGAGACTCGACGTCCCAGATAACAAGTGACAGGAGAGCGGATTATTTGTGGCCGTGACAGTGTAGGATTCTAACCAATCGCGCGGGTTAGTTTACTTAACAAGTAGTAAATTCCAGGTCATGCTAAAACCCTGCAAATAAGGGTTTTGCAAGATTCGCATACAGCGCACTGGCTGCCTGCTACGCCCCTGACTGCAAAGGCTTCTGGACCGCCAATAATCCGCCAACAAAAGTCGATGCGCTTATGCGAAATGCATACTAACGCAGATACGCCCCTTCGTCATGCTCACCCACGGAACTTGTCACGCACGGAATTCTCTTTTTCCAAGCGCCAATGCGCACTTATGGCGAACAGGGAATCGCTGGGAATTGCTGAAACCAGCTGTGTCCGGCCCGGCTGAGCTGGCGCCATGATCTGAAGAACCTCCGGCGCCGTTAACTGAAGATCCCGCTGTGACCGTGTTTGCAGTCAATTTCTCCGAAGACACACCCGCCGCGTGGCGCGCGCTGCAACCCGCCAAGCCCGCGCAAACAAACCAGACCATTATCGCCAGTGAATTGACCTGTTTCCCCACGTGCAACCACAGCCCGTAGAGAAAATGACCCAGCAACCCTCCGGTTGTGCCTCTGCCTCAGCTTCGGAATTGTAGAACAGGTGCAAGTTGACCTAATGCCGTAATTAGCGTATATACAGTAATGTGTTCTCTTGGGATGCGCGCAAAGCCCTCGCTAACCTCAAGAAGCACGGAGTCTCTTTTGAGGAGGCGGCTACTGTCTTCGCCGATCCCAATGGGCTGGACTACGATGACATTGAACACTCGGAGTCGGGGCTTAGATCCGTACGAATCGGTTTCTCCCCTATCGGCCGGATCGTCTTTGTTGTTTATACGCGACGAGAAAGTATGACAAAGAAACGATTCGCATCATCAGCGCACGCCAGGCGACGCGCAAAGAACGCGCGGCATATGCCGGATAGCATGCTCGACCTGACGGATATTCCCGAAGCGACAGATGCTCAGCTCCGCCGTGCTCGCCGTGTCGGGCGCCCATCTACTGGAAACGCTAAACAACTGATCGCCATCCGGATCTCTCCGAAGGTGCTCGCGCGCCTCCGCCGCCTCGCCGCCAAACAGCACAAGCCCTACCAAACCTACATCCACGAACTCCTCGAACAAGCCGCCGGCAAGAAGGTCGCCTAAATGCGGCTAAGACCAGGCGCGAAACCCGCCCGATAGAGCCGTTCGTCTCCGCCTACGAAAATGGGTCCTGCGTCGGGGATCGCCTGGAAATCCCTAATCAAAGCATAGACGGCGGTGTGGATGGGTTTATCAGACGGGGATCCGACGGGTTCACGACCTAGCTCAAGGCTGTTGAAAAACCCCGAGTTTGGATTTGCTCTCTGGAGACCCGGAATTTCGTCAGAGATTTGCTCTGTTCGTTCTCTACGTTGCCCACCTGCCCGTGCCTTACATCTCGTAACCAAAAGGTGACGAAACCCAGGAGGACGCGGTGATCCCCGATGGTCCAGCCAGAGTGGACCCACATCGTGGGTAGTCAAGAATTCCGAGTGAAGCGCAAAAGATTCCCGTGGGCCCGCACGACTCCAAGCGGGTGGCGTGCTTGCTGCCGGTGCAGCGGTGCGCCAGGCGAAAACGAATTCGCTCGGGCCGAGAACTGCTCGATCCTCAGCGACCGGTCGGTGGTGACGCAGACACCGGAAAGGATGCAAGAACCAGAGCAGGGATAGAACTCCCACCCACATCCAGAGCCAGGCCCACCCTCGCTTCATGGCTTACGCGCCTCGCGCGCACGCTGCAAGTTGCGCTCCTTATTCATCTCCGCCAGCTCCCGCAAACACTCCTGCAGCTCTTGCCAGGCAGCTATTCCTCCCCGCGTCGCTTCCTCCGCCCCTTTCGGCACGTAGTAGCCCGTGGTCTTCCCCTTCTCTCCGCGATAGCTGATATAGAGGTGCGGACCATGCTTGGGTCCGCCCTTGTGGCAATGGCAGCCCGGCTGTCCACACGTGCGGTAGGTTTCCGACAAGGCTCCGAAAACCGCCACCCGGGCCAGACGCGCGATCTCGCTCAGCAGCTTCCGCCGTCGGGCGGAAGTAGTCGCTTGCAGCATTCTCGCTCCTCCTGTGCTCTATTCTTGCGCTCCCCCCAACGGGCCAGCGAAAACAGATTTTTAGTGATCACCGACCAGCCCACGTAGCGCTGAAATCCATGCTCTCCCTTGTAAGTAGCTCGCCACATCGAAAACGGATGCTTCAGAGTGCTGATGGTCGCTTCACAGCCAGCTCGCCAGCGCAAAGCTCGTTTGAACCAACGCTGTTTCTGCCGTTCCGCGCGCTTCCGCGACAAACGCCCACGCGCCGGCAGCGCCACCTTCTCGACTCCCCGGGCCTCGGCCTCGCTCTCATTCTTGGCGGAAAAAAATCCGCGATCGGCCGTGGCCATCTTCGGAAGGTGCCCAAAGCAAGCCTGATGTTGGTCGAGTGCCGGCATCCAGGAGTTGGTGTCTGCCGCATTGCCCTCCAGAATTTTATAACCGCTCACGATGCCATGCTCCACTTCGTCGAGGCGCACCAGCCTGCCAAACTCGTTCGGCTTATGCGCTTTCCCTTTGCAGATCACTTGCGTATGCGGTTCGAACAAACTCAGCACTTTGCCCGCTACGTGCGTATTTCCTTCCCCCACGCGCTGCTTGGTCTGGGAGATCACCTTTTCCACCAAAGGCAGAAAGTGCCGCAACTGGGCAGCCTGCTTTGCCACCTCCCGCTGATTGCCCACCACTTTCAGCCGCCCTGACTTCCAGCGCTGCAACACCTCGCTGCCCTGCCGCACCACCTTCCGGGTCAAGGCTAGGAGTTTGTCATAACTATCGCGCATGCGTTGCCGGCTGGCTTCGCTCCGGGATTTTGCCGCGCGGCTGATCTCCAGCAAGCGATGCTTCACCGCGCGTCCGTGATTCACCACCTCCAGGGCACCCGCCTGGCATTTGGCCGCCATGCGTTTCAGCGCGCGGCTGAGCACGCGAATGCCGTCCCCCAAAAGCGTGCTGTCACTGGGGTAGTGCACATTGCTTTCCACGACCGTGGAGTCGATGCGAATTTTGTGTCCCGGGGCCGCGCCCTTCTCGCGCGCCAGTCCCACCACACGGTGATGAATTTGCTGGGTGGCCTCCGGACTCAGCACCGCGAACAGCCGGCTGAAGGCGCTGTAGGTGGGCGTGGCCTCGGCGTCAAAGCGTGTGAAGCGGCGGTAGATCAGGTTGCTGCGCAGTTCGCGATCGAGCTCACGAAAGCTCCAACCCTTCAGGTGTTTGAGCACGCAGCAACGCAGCAGGCGATCGGGAGCGATACCGGGGCGGCCGTTGCGCGCCGAAGCGGGGCGCCGACCGGCCAGGCAGTCGCGGACCAGATCGACCAACAGGGGGTCGTCCAGGAGGTGATCTACGGGTTCGAGCAAGTCGTCCTTCAGCAGGGCGGCCTGCTGGGCCAAGGGGAGATAGAAGAGCCAGGATTGGTGTTGGGTCGAGGAGAGCATGACTTAATCGAATATATCGATTAGGCGTATGATTGTCAAGAGAAAAATGAGAAAAATAGAAGGATTCTGGTTTTTTTCTACGAATTTCCGAGGAAAAACACGGGGGCGAGCCCCTGCGAACGGTCACGTTCGCAGCGCCGCTGCTCGCATTCGACAGGGGTTAGGCTGGGGGTTTTTCAACAGGCTTTAGCTCGGCCGTGACAGGGTGAAGCCCTAACGAGAGGGCAGCGTTCTAACCAGCTGAACTACGTCCCCAACCGTGGAATCAACAGCTTAACTGCCCATCACAACCCGTCACTACCCATCATTTCCGATCTTCCAACGCAAAAGCAACGCAAGAAATGTGGGACGTTGAAGTGTATTGCCTCTTGCGCCGTCGCTCCATGGACAGTCTGCACAGCGTTTACATCGCAGTCTGGTCCCTATCTCAGCAGTTCCTTTGCAAATCTGACGGGAACGGCAAGATTTGAGCCTCCAAAGCCCTTTAGTATCGCGAAATTTATTCCAATCACTTTTCCGCTTCGGTTAAAAAGCGGCCCACCGGAACCGCCCGATGTGGTCGCCGCGTCGTACACGATTTTGTCCTGAAGCACGTCGCCTATGTGTCCTTGTGTCGTCGTCGGCCGGATGAGCTGCTGCGAGGCGATTTGCGACATGACCTGGCTGACGTCCTGAGCTCCGCTTGCGATTCTCCGCACGACATCCGAACCAGCCCTTGCGAGAATGCCTTCGACCCCAGTAGGGTAACCCATCAGGACTACGGCCTCACCAGTCACGCTGGCCTCTCTTCGATCATCAAGCTCCAGCAGCTCTGCGCGATCTGGCGGCGAAGCCTCCAGTTTCAGCGTCGCGACATCGGCCTCTGATGAGATTCGACCCAACTTGGCGCGAAGGGCCGTGGACTTTTCGGGAAAGTAAGTCTCATAGGACAGAACATAGGGTTCGACGCCTTGGTCAAGAAGCCCCTTCAATTCATCATCATGCCACCAAGGTTCGGCAACGTGATGGTTAGTGAGGATGGTTCCTTTGGGCCCCGCGAGAAAGCCGGTGCCGAAGGCGTCGATTTGGAGGTGAGGTCCACTGCCACCCACGTCGAGCTGAGCCATCCCCTTGTCGTCGACCTGCGGCTTACCGGTCGCGTCGACCGCCACTTGAAGAGGCTTACCCGTCTGTTTGTCCAAAAACTCCACCACAACGTGGAGCATGCACACACTGGGGCCGTACTTACGAACAACAGTCTCCGCGATCTTATCTTCCTTTTCGAGCAGGGAGAGCCGATTCTGCGTTTCCAGAAGTTGCTGCTTCAGGGAATCGGAATCCGCACCATCCGAGGCGGCTACCTTCTTGCGAAGATCTTCAGATTGTGCCTTCAGGGAATCGCGCGTCGCAGCGGCAGAACGCGAGTTTGCGTCAAGAGAGCCGCGTGCCTGCTCGGCCCGACGCAGAAGATCATTTTGAGGCTGTAGGCTGTTATTCAACCGAGCGATTTCCGCTCGGAGTTGTAGCGCGTCCTTGCGGCTGCGACGCGTCGAAATGCCTACGAATACTGCGGCGACAAAAGCCACAGCGCAGAGCGCAAAAAGCGCTGCGATCAACCAAAAGCGACGTTTGCTGACGGTTCCAGCACTCAGGGATTCCACGGCGATATCGGCATAGCGCTCTCTTTGGACGGCATACTTGAGCATGGTCTTGAGTTCTTCTTGCGGCTTGCGCTCACGGAATTGGGTCCTAATCCTTGCGGCAAATTCCACGGCGTCGAAGGGAAACGAAATGACGTCGTCCGTGCCCAGGTCCAGGGCACGGGCGCGATCCAAAGCGCCTCCATGGACGATCATTAGGACTTTGAGAGACGGGCCGGTGTCCGGCTGGGACTTGAGCTGTGAAATGAGCCCGCAGCAGCTTAGGTCAGAGGGTGTTGCCTCCGTCACCAGAACTTCGGGAGATAGCGCCAGCACTTCATCGACAGTCAATCCACTGTCCGCGGCGATCTCATAGCCTTGCCCGGCCAGGGCGCTGTTTACGGCATCAAGAGAAGTTGCGGCGAGACTTAGTAGCAGGATGCGCATGGTGTGTTGGATGCAGCGTCACAGTCCGCCGGTGCGGCATTGGCTCGCAATCAGTTCTCTTGGCTAACTTTCGACCGTTATCTTAGCCCGAGTTCTCTCGGTCCAGGGAATCACTTCATTTCAAGGATTCTTGTATGATTCCCGAGATTGCGTCGAGAACCTCGATGATCTGAGGAGACTCGCTTTTGCAGAGTTGGATGAATCAAGTTTCCGGGGCCGCGCATCCAATGGGCATCGATGGGATTGCAAGAAGAGCGGACAAACGCTTACAGTACCGAATGCAAGAGCCAGCTTAGCCTTTTAAACCACCTGATCAGCATTACTTCTGCGTGGCTGCTGGGAGCGGTCTTCCGGGAGTATTTGTCATGCAAGCTTGGTGAGACTGGTTCAAAGAGGGTTGCAAGAGAGTCATTGCATGGGGTGTTTTGGCAATTCGCGGATGAGTTTTCCTGCAGGGATTAATCCAGGTAATACGTCTGCCCCGAGGGCGAAACAGAGTGTGTCATGAATACCGCCTCCCCAGAGCGGAGAAGCAGCGGCAAGGAGCGCAACAGCAACTCGGACGGCAGTTTGCTGCTGAGGCTGGAGTTGCCGAGCAATCCCGCTTTGCTCTGTGCGGTGCGCGGTGCAATCGAGCGATTGACGGAATCGTTCGGGTTTTCCCCGGAGGAGTGCAGGGCGGTCACCCGCGCGGTCGATGAAGCGCTGACAAACATAATCCGGCATGCGTATGGTGGCCGAGCGGACCGGCCGATTGAGTTGATCATCAGCTCCATCCGCGGGCGCTCCAGCCAGGGGCGGCCCATTCCCGAGCGTTCCGTTCAGCGTAAGGCCGGTTTAAAGAATGTTGAGGGGCTCGAAATCGTGCTGTGCGACCGCGGACCAGCGATCAAGCCGGAGCAAATGTGCATCCGCACACTGGAAGAGGTAAGGGCCGGTGGACTCGGGCTGCATTTCATTCAAGAGAGCATGGACTTTGTCGAGTACAAGCGCGTGAAGGGGACGAACCGTCTTCGCTTGATCAAGCATGTTCGTGCGCCGAAGTCGAGTCTACCCTCGAAGTAAGGCCGGAAGGGGAGAATACGATGGAGATTTCCGTCCGGAAGATCGATAAGACTGTCATTTTCGATCTGTCGGGAGACATGGATTTAGGGAACACACCAGCCGTTCGCAAGGCCTTCCTGCGCGAAGTGTGGGAGAATCGTGCGCCTCGCGTAGTGATAAACCTCAGCAGTGTGAAGTACATCGATAGTTCCGGAGTGGCCTCCTTGGTTGAGACCCTGAAGGCCTCTCGGGATGTCGGTTCACGGTTGATTTTGATTGGATTGAGCGCCTCCGCCCGGGAAGTTTTGCAGCTCTCCCGTTTGCTGAAGATTTTTGAGATTTACGACAACGAAGAAGAAGCGCTGGCGGCCTGAGAGTATTGGTTCCCGGCCACAGGCCTCTTGAGCAAAAGATATGCAATTGGTGTCACAAATAGGCGGGAGTGTAACGAACGGACTGGCTTACGTTGGCTCTCTCGCCTCGCTTGGGGGCCGCGCGGCGTACTACACGGTTGTCGCGCCGTTGCGCGGCAAACCGCTGCGTTTGCAGCGCGCCGTATCGCAGGCCATGGACGTCGGTGTTCGGGCTTTGCCGATTCTTTCTCTAATCACATTTTTCATCGGCTTGATCCTCGCACTCCAGGCAGCGTACGAGCTGCGGCGGTTTGGCGCGATGAACTACGTGGCCACGGCCGTGGCGATATCGATGTCGCGCGAGCTTGGGCCGCTGATCACCGCCATCGTGGTGATCGGGCGTTCGGGGTCGGCTTTCGCGGCGGAAATCGGCACCATGAAAGTAACCGAGGAGATCGATGCACTGGAGACGATGGCGATCAGCCCGATCCGTTTCCTGGTCGCGCCGAAGTTTCTGGCCATGATTGTGATGCTGCCTTGCCTCACGATCTGGGCGAACGCGTTGGGCATTCTGGGCGGATCTCTGTTCGGCGTGGCACAAGCCGGTTTTACATTCAGGCGTTATATCCAAGCCTCACTGGATTCCTTGTTTCTGCATGACATCATGACGGGACTCGTCAAGAGCGTGATGTTTGGGATTACCATTACGGCGGTGGGGTGCCAAGAGGGTTTTTCGACGGGGGCGGGCGCAGAGCAGGTCGGCCGCTCAACGACGCGGGCTGTGGTGATGTCGATTTTTCTTGTCGTGCTGGTGGACCTGGTCTTCACGGGGTTGTTCTTTTTCGTGAGTCAGGGGTAGGCACCAATGGAAATGGAAAACACCGATTCGCGCGATTCGCAGGACATGCTCTCTCTCCGCCACGTGCGCGTGCGCTATGGCGAGGTCGAGATTCTGCACGGTATCACGTTTGACGTGAAGCGCGGCGAGACGCTGGTGATTCTGGGAGGCTCCGGCTCCGGGAAGAGCACGCTGTTGAGGGCGCTGGTGGGTCTGGAAAAACCGAGCTCCGGTGAGATTTGGATCAAAGGCAAGAACATCGCGGCGATCTCCGAACAGGAAATGGAGGAGATTCGCAAGAAGATTGGCATGTCGTTCCAGGGAGGAGCTTTGTTCGGCTCGATGACCGTTGGCGAGAACGTGGCCTTGCCGCTGCGCGAGCACACCAAGTTGGAGGATTCCACAATCGAGATCATGCTGCGGCTCAAGCTGGAGCAAGTAGGGCTCGAAGGATTTGAGTACTACATGCCGTCGCAGCTCAGTGGTGGAATGAAGAAGCGCGCGGCGGTCGCTCGCGCCATGGCAATGGACCCGGAGATTCTTTTCTTTGACGAGCCCTCGGCGGGACTGGATCCGATTATCGCTGCTGGGATCGATCACTTGATTCTGGAATTGAAGCAGGCGTTCCGCATGACCATCGTCGTGGTCACTCACGAATTGGCGAGCGCCTACCTGATCGCCGATCGCATGGTGCTGATCGACAAAGGCCACGTGGTGGCCATGGGCACGACAGCGGAGATGCGCGGGAGCACGCAGCCGCGCGTCCGGCAATTTTTGGATCGTGTGCCCGAGCCGGAAGTGGCACGCGAAATGGATTATCTGCAAATGCTTACACAAGAGCGCCGCTTGTGAGGGGCGCCCGCAGAGGAAAGAAGGCAAGATGGCAGGGAAGCGCGAGCAGGTTTTCGTGGGTCTCTTTGTTCTAGTGGCCGGGGGACTTCTGATCGGCATAGTTTTTGCCATTTCCGGGGCCTTTGGCCGGAGCGTGAAGACCTATCATGCTTACTTTCCGTTCGCCGGCGGGCTCGAGCAGGGTGCAACGGTCCGCTATGCGGGCGGCCCCAAGGTCGGGCGCGTGGAGAAGCTAAGCATCGATCCGCAGAATCCCGCGCGTATCGAAGTGGTTTTCAGCGTGGAAACCGATCTGCCCGTCAAAAAAGACAGCCGCGCCAAAATCATGAGCATGAGCCCCTTGGGCGACAATCATCTGGAGATTCTGCCGGGCGGCCCGCAAACTGCGCTGGCTCCTTCTGGTTCTTTATTGCCATCGGACACCTATGTTGATTTCAACGCACTCACCGCGGAGATCAATGACATCGCGCCGCAAGCCAAGCAACTCATGCAGTCCTTGAATGACCGAGCGACCGACCTGAAAGTCACTGTCGACCGCGTCAATGACCTGTTGAACGCGCAGAACCGGGCGAATCTTTCCGCCGCCCTTGCGAACACGCGCGGTTTGATCGAAGAAAACCGCCCGCAGATAAAATCCACGATTCAGCACTTGGACGGGGTAAGCCAGAAGCTTGAACCGCTTATCCAGGACCTGCGCAAGACTTCCGGGGAAGCCAACCAGGCCCTCGCTCGCATAGACGACCTGCTCGGGGAAAACCGCGCCGATGTGCGCCAGGCAGTGATTGATCTTCGCAAATCTTTGGCGACCCTGACGGATATTACCGGCCGAGTGGACCAGACCCTCGACGTGAACACACAAAATATTGACGAGCTTCTCGATAATCTCCGGCGCGTGTCCCAGAATCTAAAGGAATTTACGAACACCATCAGGAAGCGTCCTTACACTCTCATTCGCGCCAGCAATCCGCGCGAGCACAGGCCTGGTGAGCAGCAATGATGCGAGGGAGTCGCGAACGGGTGACAAGACGCCCGGAGTTGCCGCGCGCCATAAGAAAGTGCCGGGGTTCTCGAATGACTTCTAGAGTGACCCGCTGGATTCTGGTTCCGGTCTTGGGTCTAGGTGTGGGCTGCGGCGCTGCCCGGCCGAGCAAATACTACCAGCTAACAGTTCCTGGTGACGTAGCGCCCTCGGTCGACCAGAATCCTATTCCCATCACGCTCTTGATTGGGCGCCTGACCGGTCCCGCTCTCTATCACGAAGACCAGATCGTCTATAGCTCTGGCGGAGAGAGCATGGGGACCTACGAGTATCATCGCTGGGCTGAGCCGCCCACGGAGATGATCGCGGAAATCATGCTGCGTCAGTTACGCGCGTCGGGCCACTATCGTGGAGTCTATACTTTGCGAAGCGATATGCAGGGAGATTTTCTCTTGCACGGGCGTCTCTACGACTTCAAGGAGATTTCAGGAAGCTCCATCGTGGGCCGCGTCACCATGGAGTTGGAGCTTCGTAACATCAAGGCGGGCAACACCGTGTGGACACACTTTTATTCACATGATCAGCCAGCGGAGGGAAAAGATGTCGGCGCACTCGTCGCAGCCCTCGACAAAAACGTCCAACAGGGCGTTGCGGAATGCCGTGCCAGCCTGGATGAATACTTTGCGTCACATCCGCCAGCACCAACCGCACCGAACGCACGCTAGGTTTTTTGCGATAACTTCGAGACTTTGCTTAGGCACTCTCAGCTGAAGCGCCGCAGGGTCATCAGCGTGACGTCGTCTTCGAGCTCCGCGCTTCCTCTGTGAAGTTGCACGCCCTCGAGCAGGGCCGTGGAAAACTCCGGCAGGCGAACTGGGCCGGGAATTCTCGCCATAGTCGCTTCGGCCAATTGCAGGAAGCCCTTTGGCGTCAGTTGCTTTCCGCCAGGAGACTGCACCTCGGTGGCTCCATCGGAAAACGCCAGAATCATGTCATTTGCGTGCAGCCGAATGCTCTGCTCGTTGTACATCTCTCCTGTGATGAAGCCGAGCGGCAGGTTTTCCAGACCTTGTCCAATCTCGAGAAACTTACCCTCGCGTGCGCGCCAGAGAAGCATCCGCGGATGAGCCGCATAGGCAAAATTAAACTCTCCCGTCGTGCCATCAAATGTGCCCGTTACCACCGTCGTGAGGCGCAGCGCTTCCGTCGATTTTTCGGAATCGAGGATGAATTTGTCATTCAGGGCGGCGAGCAGCCCTGCGGAATCGCGGATATCCTGAAACTTGTGGAGCAAATGATGAACGTGCCGCGCCATTCCGCTTGCCACATACCCGTGTCCGACGCAATCCGCAAGGACCACGCGGGCAATGTTATCGCTGCAGGAGAACACTGCAGACAGGTCTCCCCCGGTGTCCGCGCCCGACGGGACGGCGATAACGTCCGCTTCCAGGCCAGCCAACTCGAGGGAGCGATGCGCTCTCTCGTTTCCGGCCCAAAGTTCCATGCAACCGAATGGCCGGGCCGGCGATGTCGTGCAAGCGAGGGTTTCAGAGGAGATCTTTTTAAGGGTCATTTTTGTTCTGTCCTGCCCACTTGTTGAACCGCAAAATGCTTCGCCATGAGATACACGAACCTGTAGGCATCTCAAGTTTACTCGGTCTGCCAGAAGACAGGGAACCGTTCCGAATTCGCGCGGGATTGAGGGCGAAGATTTGTTGGGGGTAGGCCAAGCTGGTTCCCAGCGAAAGCCGTCTGCAGTTTGAGCGCTGTCGGGGACTCTGCGGAACTGTTGTATCCTACGAGCCGGGCAGAGCATCAACCCTGGGGGCGTCCAGTCTTAGAAACGTGTGATTGTTCACATGACCTCGATCCAGGAACGAGCAACCAGCAACCAGAAGAGCCTGTCGAGCAAATATAGCCTGCGCCCCCTGATGGTCAGCTCGGGGTTGCGCTGCTAGCGGCGCGTCGCACGGCAACAGAAGGAAGATACCTCCGCCGGCACCGAACGCCGCATCGTATCCCCGCGCTTCCGAAATGGCGGCTGCTGAGCTGGTGGCTCGTGGTGTGCGCGCGTCAGTGGTCCGCCTTGCGCCCACGGTCCATGGCGACGGCGATCACGGCTTCGTTCCTCTCCTGGTCAGTAAGCGAGAAGGGCGTTTCGGCCTATGTCGGCGAAGGGCTCAGCCGCTGGCCCGCGGTGCAGCGACTCGACGCTGCTCATCTTTACAGGCTGGCGCTGGAGAAGGGTTCCGTCGGAGCCCGATAGCACGGGATTGCCGAAGAAGGCCTGTTGCTCAGAGGCATCGCTGAGGTGATCGGTCGACGTTCAACGTGCCAGTCGTCAGCAAGGCCGGCGAGAAAGCAGCCAACCACTTTGGCTGGTTCGCACATTTCGCAGCGCTCGGCCCGACGTCAAGCAACTCGCTACCGAAAATTCCGTCGGGCCTCTGCGGCACTCCTCCAACGAATCGAAGACGCAAAGCGATCCGGCTGGAGTCTGGTGAACGAAATTCGCCGATGTATGCATGCAAGAGACCAAGATAGACAGTGGGGACCGCCCATTTCAAAGGCCGAGGAGACGAAGCGCGCAGTGTGCTGGATCGGGACTTTTTCAAACAGCCCGTCGTTCGTAGCGGTAGTGCAGCCCGCCGACCTGCGGCACCGCAACGACCAGTCCCATTTCCGGCGGCTGAATCGCTCGTGGCTCCCGTGTGTCCTTTCCCAACGAAAGATGCGTTCTCGGTCGATGGTAGTATTCGAAATACGATTAGAGGGTTCTTCGTAGCGAGCTTTCCGACCGCCCACGCGACCGCGAAATGGGTAGTCCAGCAACTGCGAGAGGCATTTCCCTTTGCCCAACTTCCCCGTTACCTGCTGCGCGATCGCGATGCGATCTTCGGCCATGAGTTCCAAGAACAGGTGCGAGCAGGATTCATCAAGAACGCTCATGCGTGGCTGATGGCTCGACGAGAGCATGGTCAGGAGGAAGGGCTTCGCCGGACCAAATACGTTGGGAAGTCCAAGGCATGGCCGGCGCGCTCCAGAAGGCGTCGGAAGGGGACAAGCCCAAGGGCAACAGGGCCGTGGCGCAGAGGTAAAGACTTCCCGTGGAGATGTAACTTTCCGCTAGCGACGGCTGGTGCCCGCAAAAGCCGATTGTCAGCCAGCCCCCTTCATCAAAGGTTCCCGGCGCCTCGATCATTTTGAAGATGACGGCAGACATGCCACAGCGGACCTGTGCCGGCTTCAGGTGTTCGGGCAATTCGCGCATCAGGCTAACTTGAGCAAGAGCGTGAAAAGCGCCAAACCGGTACGTGGTGGAACGACCCATCGACGGGAACGTACCGTCAGGGGCAATCAGCCGCTCCAAGATGTCCGCGTAGCGCCGCGCCCGCTGCAATTCCATTGCATAGGCGCCCTCAAATTCGCGGTCCTTTTGTTTCACGACGGCAAGCACGTCCAGTAGCATGGGGTGAATCACAAAACTGTTGTAATAATCGAAGTGAAAGAATTCTCCGTCCCCGTACGCGCCATCTCCGGCATACCAGCGCAGCATCCGGCGCACACAAGCTTCCAGCCGCTCTCCCACGGTGTTCTCGCCCATGGTTTGCAATGCGGCTTCAATCATCGCGGCAAACAGCACCCAATTATTCTTGTCCGGAGTGGGAATGACACGGGAGGACCGGAGCGCAGCGATCAACTGTTTGCGCATCCGCGTATCCAGTCCAAGCCACAAAATCTGCGGCGCTCGAAGAATTCCCTGCGCTAGAAATGCTGCGTCCACTAGGGGCTGGGAGCCGTCGTGAAAATTCATGAAGTCCGCCGACTTAGGATCCGTGGCAGCGTCAAGAGATGCCTGGGCCCAATTGACAAACTTCTGCTGCTGCTTCGTTTCGGATACATTCAGTCCCCCGGCTGCGAGCCAAGGCGCGATTCCGGCAAGCAACCGGCCAAGAGCCTCCAGATGCGTATATTTCCTTCGATCGGGATTCGCTGCCTCCACAGGCATTTTCTTCTTCAGCTCGCCCCGGGCCAAGTTTTCAAGCACCGGCTTGGCCAGTCTCTCGAGCACCGCAAGCCAGTAAGTGCGTTCGTTTACCTCGGCGGGTGTGCGCGGTTGAGCCTGCACTTGCAGCTTCGGGAAGGGCGAACTGAACACGCTCCGGGCGCCAAGGGCCGCTGCGCATTTCAAAAAGTCTCTTCTGCGTTCCATAAGGCAATGGAGTATTTAAAGGCTTTGCTTCTCTTTGCGCAAATCCACTTTTGAGAGTCAGACGCTAATCCTCTAGTAAGGAATTTCCGGCCGGCGATCATCCGGCGGATCGGCCCAGCGATCGTTCGGAATGGTTGGAGTCCAGCAGGGGCGCAGCGGGTCGCGGTCGTAGGGATAGGCCACGGAACATTTTGCTATACTCCGCCAATTTCTCGCGATCGAGCCTGATGCCAAGCCCCGGTGCGGATGGCACGCGGATGGTCCCGCCTTCGTATTTCAGTTTCCCGCCTTCAATGATGTCATCTCGAAGTTCATGGTAATGGGCATCGGCGGCAAATGAGAGGTTGGGAAGTACCGAGGCCAGATGCAGCATGGAAGCGAGCTGTATTCCCAATTCTCCCGACGAATGCACGGACGTACCGAGCTGGAACGTTTCACAAATCCCGGCAGCTTTGAGACAAGGACGAATACCGTCCCAAAACGTGGTGTCGAGGAGAATGACGTCCACGGCCATGTCCCGGATGTTCGTGGCCAACGGCACGTGGATCTTTTCCCGGATTTGGCGCATGCCATTCAACCCCCCAAACCGGATCTTCAAGGTAATCATTGTTGATTCCTTCGATAGCGCGAGCAAATTGAATCCCCTGCTTGGTGGACCAAGTGCAATTGGGGTCGAAGCGAAGCTGGTCATTGGGGAACGCAGCGGCCCGAGGTAACACTCCAGTTCGTGATCACTCCGTCGCCTGAAAGGCGACGGCTTCTCGCGGCACGCATGAGGCGACATCCTCTACGTTATGCCGCGAACGCCCGATCCGGGCGCGTTGCAGTATGACTTGCGCGCT
>Ga0209156_10000941_pt1 | contig 24396 bp, 22 predicted proteins | sample GraSoiAngelo_124_FD_185881 | JGI IMG/M metagenome (GOLD analysis project Ga0209156, IMG submission 185881) | Grasslands soil microbial communities from the Angelo Coastal Reserve, California, USA - 14_0927_05_20cm (SPAdes) (version 2) | ecosystem: Environmental > Terrestrial > Soil > Grasslands... | reverse complement strand
TGATGAGGGAGAGGGAGGTGACTGTCGCCGAGGTCCGGGAGGCGTTGACGCTGTCGAGCGCGGATGTGAAGGTCGAGTCTTACAATGTCGAGATAAAGGCGAAGGACCTGGAGATTCCCCAGTTCCGGAGACTTGTCACAAAGCTGAACGTTGCTCATATCAAGGGTATACCGGCGGTGAAGAGGGCACTGGTGGTGGAGGAGAAGGGCGAGTGGATCGTCCGGACGGAGGGATCGAGTCTCGCGCTGGCGCTTGAGGTGCCGGGGGTGGACACGTCGCGGACGGTCAGCAACAGCATCAACGAGACGGCTGTGGTGCTCGGGATAGAAGCGGCCCGGAACGTTATCGTCAAAGAGGCGCTCGGGGTGCTCGAGGAGCAGGGGCTCGACGTTGACGTGCGGCATGTCATGCTTGTGGCGGACATGATGACCTCGTCTGGGGATGTTCTCCAGGTCGGACGACACGGAGTGAGCGGGGAGAAGGCGAGCACTCTGGCCAAGGCGGCGTTTGAGATTACTATCCCGACCATAGTGGATGCGGCGGTGAAGGGGATCACGGACACGCTGCGCGGCGTGGCCGAGAACGTGATAGTCGGACAGCAGATCCCCATGGGAACGGGACTGATCGAGGTCTCCATGTCGATGCCTCGCAGGACAGCGAAATAGGCCATGGTTGACGTGAACAAGCAGATACGGAGGGCGGTCAAATCCGGCAAGGTTGGGTTCGGCTCGAAGGACGCGCTGTCGAGCGCCGCGTCTGCCCGGGCGAAGCTGATCATACTCGCAAAGAACTGTCGGGAGTCTGACCGGGAGGATATTCTTCACAACGCTGAACAGTCGGAGGTTCCAGTCTACATCTTCCCGGGGTCCAGTCTGGATCTCGGGGCGGTCTGCGAGAAACCCTTCCCGGTGTCCGCGCTGGTCGTCCGCGAGGCGGGCGACTCGGAGGTCTTGAAACTGGTCGCTGAGAAAAAGTGATGCTCCAGCCCAAGATCAAGCTGACCAGCGAGGAGATGAAGTACATGGCCCTCTTCGAGAGCATTACGGGCGCGACGACCCAGGACTGTATTATTGACGAGAAGCTGGAGAGGATTATTTTCGTTGCGAAGCCGGGCGATATGGGGCTCGCCATCGGTAAGGGTGGGAAGAACATCAACATGCTCCGCCGGATGACCAGCCGGCAGATAGAAGTGGTCGAGTACGCTGAGACTCCCGAGGCTCTTATCAGGAATAGTCTGGCGCCTGCGCGGTTGAAGGAGATCCGGGTGACGGAACGGCCGGATAAGAAGATTGTCGTGGTCGAGGTCGACCCGCGCGACAAGGCGATCGCGATTGGCAAGAACGGGCGGACTATCGACAAGACGCGTCTTCTTGTGAAGCGCTACTTCGACATAGACCACGTAGTAGTCGCATAATACGCCGAGACTCGCACAATCTTTTTTCGTGGAGATCCGGGGTTTCTTGAGCGATTTTCCACGAAGAACGGTTGTCCAAAGAGCGCGTTTTGTGTCGCGGGAATTTTTTTATTTCCGAATCTTGGGAGGGGTCGTCTCGCTGTCTGAACCGTTTGTGGGGCGAGATTATCGGTTTCTCGCGCAAAACGGGCTGATCAGCAGTTTTCGGTAGTTGCCGTGTAGCGGCTCTCCAAGCGTGCGAAACCAGCCGCCTGGGACCCCCCCTCCCGGATTGCTGTTCAGGGCTTATTCTGAGCGATTTCTCGACGAGGATTTGTCGCGAGGGGGACGAGTGGCCGCGCGAGATGGAGCGATCGAGTTTTTGAAAAAAAGAATTCTTAGATTTTATTTTGCGATCCTGAATTGGATGTTACGGTTTTTTGGATGGGGTCTTGTTGGGCGAGGGGGCGTTATCCTTAGAAACAAGTCCGATGCCTAGGCTCTGCACTTTCAAGGGTCGAGGATTATGGGTAAGGCTTCGAGCGGTATGTTTGCGGGGCGGAAGCTGCGGAAGCGGCGGAAGGGCTTCCGTTGGGCTTATGCGCCTTACAAGCGGCGGATGCTCGGCCTCGACTACAAGGCCGACCCGCTAGAAGGGGCGCCGCAGGGCCGGGCCATCGTGCTAGAGAAGGTGGGTGTGGAGTGCCGTCAGCCTAACAGCGCCGTCCGAAAGTGCGTCCGTGCACAGCTCATCAAGAATGGCAAGGTCGTTACTGCTTTCCTGCCGGGCGACGGGGCGCTGAACTTCATAGATGAACACGACGAGGTGCAGATTGAGGGTATTGGCGGTGCCGAGGGCAAAGCCTACGGGGATCTTCCCGGGACAAGATACCGGGTCTTCACGGTTAACGGTGTCAGTCTGGATGCTTTGTTGAGGGGAAAGAAGGAGAAGCCGCGCCGTTAGCAGTTATCGCTTAGGGTCCAGAGTTAGCTGTCCCATGTCCTGTCAACTTATGGTTCGACTATCTTTTTGTGTAAAAAGAGTCCATACTTCTTTTCTAATCAAGGCTAACCGGCCTGATAGATTACAGGAAGCGAATAGAGAAAATTGGCGCTAGTCTGGGGAACAGTCTGCACCGAATGCCAGCTACTGGCAATCGAGAACTGTCCCCACTGCACGAGAGATCTATGTGAGAAACACAGCGGCCGCCACGACTGCGAAAGACTCAGATCCAGAGAATACGCAGTCGCAGGCTAGAACAGAAAGAATAGACCCGTAAATCATCATCTCTCGCTCGTTGTCTACCCAGTTCTCAGTTCTGAGCCACCAGAGTCTGAGGATGTCCGTATCGAGTTCTAAAGTCGCGGACCCCCATCTCCTCACCCATTACCACGACGGTGCTGTCGGATCGCCGCTGGTAGAATGGCATCTTCACCACACCAGCAGACACCCTCCGATCCCGGATCTTGATCTCGAAAGATTGACTAGGTTTTGAGACCCCGGGTGGAGCATAGCCCATCCCTATTCCAACCCCGAGCGTCGGAGACAATGTGCCACTCGTAACCCTCCCAATAGCAACGGCGTCAGAATAGATCTCCTGGCCCTGTCTGGGAATCCCCTTATCTGTAATCCGAAAGCCTGTCCGGACCCTCAAAGGGCCTCGCTCCTTCAGCTGTTTGATAGAAGCGTGTCCGATGAAGTCGTCCTTCTTGTCCGGGCGGACAGCAAAGTTGAGCCTAGCCTCAACCGGCGACGTGTGCTCGTCGATGTCGTTCCCGTAGAGACACATGCCGGCCTCTAGCCTCAACACGTCCCTCGCTCCCAGACCGACGGGCTTGAGTCCATGGTTCTTTCCAACTGACAGGATCTTCTCCCAAACTTCGAGCGCGTCTTCTGGGTGCTCTGCACTAGTTTTCCAGATGTAGATCTCGAAGCCATCCTCGCCGGTGTAGCCGCTGCGCGTGATGAAACATGAGAGGCTTCCGACTTTAACGTCCCTGCCAGAATATCTCGCGATATCCTCCAGGGCAGTTCGAGAAATATCCCGAAGAATCAGCGCAGCCCTCGGTCCCTGGATGGCGAACATGGCCGACTCATCGGAAAGATCCGTGAGCGTAACATCTGTATCGCGATGCTGCTCTAGCCAGTTCCAGTTCTTCTCTCGATTCGCCGCGTTGTAAACGACAAGGTATTTCGTGCTGTGAGTTCTGAAGATCGTAAGGTCGTCGATGATTCCGCCAGTCGGGTTGCAGAGTAGCGAGTAGTGGCCCTGTCCAACGGAGAGAGAAGATACGTCGTTGGTGGTTAGACGATTGAGGAATTTTTCCGCGTTCTTGCCTTCGACAGTTATTCTTCCCATGTGGGAGACATCGAACAGGCCAACGCTTGACCTGACCGTTCTGCACTCGGGGACTATTCCTTCAAACCAGACGGGCAGGTCGAATCCAGCATACTCGACGTTGTGGCCATGCTTCTCATGATACGAGTAGACCTGCGTCCTCTTCGCCATTTTCCAGACCTCCAGAAAGGAAGCTCCGGACTTGGTAGAAAAGGAAGAGCTATTGAGATGGAGGAGTACTCTGCGGCTGGATCTTGAGATTCTCAATCGTGAAGCCCAGCTTCTTACCACACTTCGGACAATAACCGCCGTGACGCTGAATTGTCTCACTCGGCGTCTCCAGCTCTATTCCAGTATAGAGAGGTTCGCCACACTTAGCGCAAATGATCCGCTGAGGAGACAAAAACCGGCTAAGACCTCGTTGAACCTCAATCCCCAAATCCGGTATTAAAACAGTTCCAGAAATCGACCCCGCACATCTCACGTAAAGGATGACTTATTATCGAGGACTCAGACTCTTAACACGATAAGAAAGGCGGCCAAGGGGAAGAGGTCGACTTGGGAGTGAAGACAGGTCTCTGGAAGCTGAAGAGGTCATTGAACAATCTGGCCTTCAGAATGAGCTTCATAAGACTCGCACCGGGCTCAAGCAGACCGTTACTACCCATCGCCCAGTTTTTCATCGTAGGATTCACCATATTCGTCCTCGCAGGCGGACTCTTCGTACTCGCCCAAGGTGGACAGGGACTCCTAAACGTGTCTAGGGGGCTACAGTGGGTCTATCCCGGAGACGTGAACAACCAGACGACTCTGGAGGCGGTCTTCTCCGGACTAGTCTACATTCTAGGTTTCGTCGGTGTCTATATGATGTTCATGAGCACACGTTTCGTCTATCGTCCAAAGCGAGCCTACGGCTTTCTCGCGTTCGGCATGATGCTCATAATCATCTTCATCATATCCCTGTACTTCGTAATCTACGACAAGATAGGCCAACTATAGTCTGTGATTCGCTAAGCCCATCGTCCAAGAGCTCGGCGACAATCTGGACAAAAACCGTGCTTTGCATCAACGGTCTTCTTCCCACATCTCGCACAAGTCCTCGGATTCTGACGGCCATGAACAGTCAGGGTCCGCCGAAAGCCAGGCCCACTATGATAACCAGGTGGTTTGACCATGCGCCGTTTCCGAGTCATTCCCCGCTCTCCTTATTCAGATGCGACTGATTCGGGCAGCATTGACACTCGCATCGACTAGACATTGGATGCAACTCCAATCCCGTATTAGGACTAGCTGCCAGCCTGCGCGCAGTAACCGGTTGCGGAGGGAGCGGCGTTTCGCGTTACACCTACATTCGGATGCATAACCCCGGTGCCTGAGGCCACGTATACCGCTAGATAGTCGGCGCATCCCTCCCCCAGTGTGAACAGGGTGAACTGTGGGGAGTTTGTAGTCGCAGGAATCGAGTTGTAATATCCTGAGACACAGCTGACATCTCCATTGCAGACGCTGAACTGTACGAATTGCCCCATCGTGAAGAAGTAGACGGTCACGTTGACGTTGCTCGTGAAGGACACGTAGTAGTCGAACGTGTCAGGTACTGATCCTTCTCTCCAACCATTGGCAGTCATGCTGCAACCCACGCTTTGACTTGATCCGCAAGCGTTCCAGATGATGTAGAAGGGAGATTGCGAAGTGATTGCGGGGGCTGGTTGGGAGTGTTGAAAGTCGGGCGGGTTAGCCAATTGGTAGTGGTTGGTTCCAAGCGAGAAGGGGAGACGGCCCGCTGAGGATTCGTAGTATAGGATTCCGAGAAGTACGATGGTTATCAATAGAGCCGCTACTACTGCTTTGTAGGCTCCAGTTGAAACGGGGGGTTGCGAGATGGGTGTGGGTCCATAGTAGCTTTGTTGCGTTTGGGTCGTTTGTGAGGATGACGATGAAGTCTTAGCGCCGCAATTGGCGCAGAAGCCGATGTGTGATTGGACCGGTGCTCCACAATTTGGACAGTATAAAATTCCTGTCGTCAAATTCTGTTCACCTTCAGTCTGTAGAAACGGTCATGCTTCTAAAGGCGGCGTCAAATCGTGAGGACATTATCGGTTACACAACTGATCCAAGACTTGTTCATCTAAACAACAATCTGTTGATGATCCGGAACGTCCCGAGATTGACCGGTCTTCGATCTTGTTCTAGGTCTGTGCTCTCAGATCGTGGGTGGAGCAGCTGGACTGCCTCTATTCTTGCGTCTCCTAGCGACCCAAAGGCTTGTGCCGATGATTGCTATCAGGGCGATTGCAATGATCCAATAGATCCATGGATCCATGCTTGGGGATGGCTTTGGCGAGGCTGATTGAGGTATGCTGCCTGGATTGGAGCCTGAGCCAGGTCCTGAACTAGGACCTTGATCATATCCGCCGGTACCTGTACCAGATCCTGATCTAGTCCCACTATCAGACCCGCTTCCTGTTTCTGAGCCAGATCCTGAGCCGGAGGCGGTTGTACTGCCCTCCGATGGGTCCGTAGGGACCGAGCGCTGGTCAAGGTTGAGACTGGTATTGGCAAGGGTGAGTGACGCTTGGATGCTTAGTCCAGATTGGATGAAGAGGGTCGAGCTAGAGGTGTCATAGCACCAGGTTGTAGAGGTGGTTGTGGGCGGATTGCATTGGTCTGTTTGATAGGTCGATTCTTCGAGGTACCCGAGGTGTATGTCTGCGCTTGCGCTTAGGAGGAGGTCGCTTTGCTGGTCGTAGTTGAATGCGAACGCCGCCTGAATTTTGTCTCCACTTGGTATTGACGTCCCGGATGTTTCCTGCTGAGGTAAGGGTGTGGGCAGTGTGAGGTTGTAAGTCAGCGTCCACGCTGCTCTAGTCCCGAGGCTTCCAAGGTCCACGTTTGTTGAGCCTGTCACATTAGTTGGAAAGAATAGGACCGGGATCGTCTGGTTCAGATGCAGTGGTCCGTTGGCCCACCACATTGTATGGATAGGTTGTCGCTCCATCATGTCTGATGTGATGATGGTTGCGGGAGTGGTCCAGCCCGTGCCCTGGGAAAGTGTCATGCCCATACTGTTCTGGGCAATCTGAAGTGCCTCGGACATTTCGGGCGTTACGAAGGGCACGATGTTGGCTATTCTAGTCGCGAGGTCGATTGACTCATTGAAGCTGTGCAAGCTTCTGAAATCAGTAGCGGCTAGACTGTCCCAGGATGAGGTTGTAACCTCTCGGACGACGTTCAGGACGGCCGTGGTGTTTGTGAGGCTCGTCGCAGTCCAGTCGAGGGTTCCGTTGATGTTGAAGGTTGGAGGTACAATGGCGATCATGGGACAGTAGACGATCATCTGAGGGTCGGAAGAGGGACTTGTTTCGCAGAAGGGCGGCGAGAATGTAATCGAGAAGGAGAGAGTGTAGCTCGAGTTGCTGCCCACTTTGAGCGCAGGGGCTCCGCTTACCGGAACGGCTACCAACAGGATTAGCGTCAAAACTCCAACGGCTAAGTTTGCCGATCGCAAGGGTTGGAGATCTCGGGCTCTTTTAGACTGTATGGCATAAAAAGGGTTAACGGTGTTCATCTCTATTGAACAGAGAAAATCGGGCTCAGCAATCATCGGTGATATGAGTCTACCGCTGGCAATCCCGGTCAGAGTCGGGCTGTGAAGCTAAGACATTCGAAAGGCGCCAAGTTTCTCCGAATGGCTTTTAGAGGGTTCGAAGTGCTAAGGCCGGCCTCTATCGGCGAAGACTTTGCCAAGCAATAAGACGAAGTTTATGCAGATGCTTGACTCTCCGACCTATCGTCTTCTCCAGAAGGAGGCGCGTGAGAGGGGCGCTTCAGTCCAGGAGCTACTTAGGGCTGTCATAATTCCAGACTGGCTTACGAAGAATAGGAATAGAGAAAAGGCCAAGTGAGACTAGTCGAGCTGAGCAGCGGTCTGGGTCCCCGAGGGAGTCTCTTGAAGGTCCAGGCTGTCACTGCTTGGCAGAGGTTTCTTCAGGATTGTTTCAAGCGTCAGGACCTTTTTTTCCAGTTCAATTATCTTCTTGTGTTGGCCGAACAGCATTGAGATGAGTAGTGGTACTTCCTTGACGGGAGAGGCCATCGTGCTGGCATAAGGCGCATAGAGCTTGCACTGGCCAAGGAGGTCGTGGAATACCAGCTTGTCTTCGACTCTGAGAAAGTCTTGGAATTTTTTCAATTTGGCGGTTTCTGCATCCACAACCATCCGCCATGAAGGAATTGTTCTACCCGAGCCCAGAGCCCCCCAAAGATTCGAAGTCCTGTTCGTAGGATGATAGCGCGGATAATAACAAGAGGGTGACCAGTAAGTGAAGGTCGAGATGGAGACCCGGTGAAAGTAGTTAATGAATAGAGGCAGAACTAGCGGACTGGAGGCCAAGGATCCCTTCCTCATCGATTACAAGGAGAATCTGGAAGAATTAGTCAAGGGAATGAAGCGTGTTGGAGGGAGCGGATTCCGGCTTCTGATTGTTGAGATGATTCGGTCACGCTGGATCAAGGATCGGAGGACGACCTACCCATACGAGGTTGCCTGGGTCTTTGACCGGGACGAGAAGGCTGTGTCGAAGCTCCTGAAGGAGCTTGAAGAATCGGGCGATATTGAGCTAGTAGGCTTGGGCCGTGGAAAGAAGGGGCTGGTCAAGCCCTACAAGCCACGAACCCTGAGAAAAACATCCCCATCACGCTGAATCCTATCTCGCAGAATAAGCAGTGGGGATTGGAGGGGATACCGAAAGAGGTTTCTATTTTTCCCCTTCTTCGCGGGCAGTTTGCTAGACCAGGCGAGCGACCGGGAGACCCAAATCCGCACTGTGTCAGCATCGTTCATCCAAGTCTTGGGTGTAATGACATAGTCCTTCATTGGTCTTCCTTTCATCGGCTCAAGAAACCTAGCCCCTTTCTGTTTGAGAAGAACTTGCTGGTCTTGTGATGAAAGCCTGAGGAAGAGGTCGTTTCCGAAGAGTCCGAAGAACATGTTCCCATTAACGAATGCTCAGAGGTTGCTGAACATTGGCCGAACTGTAACGCGCGGATCATCAGGGACTAGGGACTTGAAGAAGTCGATGGACTTCTTATCGGGATGCGGAATCTTCAACCACTCGAACAGCCACCGGAAGTCCGAACCAGCCTAACAGGATCAGGCGTCCCGGTTAATCTGCGTAGCTGTTCGGCCCTATTCGATACTTCTGAACCGGTCTGGGAGTTACGAGGGACTTTACTCGTTCGCCGAGAACGCCTAGTCCAAGTATTCGAATCGTGGAAACGTAAGATGCGACAAGCCAGGATTCTCCTTTGTGCTGTACTAATCCTTGGAATTGTCCCTGCTCTCTCGATCAACTCGATTTGTAGAGTCTACGCGGAGACTCCATACTCTCTAAATCCAGTCCCGGCCTTTACACAAGAAGGAAGGGCTGTCTCACTGGTCCTAACGGTCAACAATGCCTTCGGTGGCACTCCCTATGAGTTCAGATTCTCGGTAACCGATCCCGCGGGCCGGACGGTCCAGTCGCCTTTGCAGAACTATACGACCTCGCCTAGTCAGAACAGCTTCAGCATATTGGTTGGCTATCCGAGCACAACATTCTCAGGCTCCAACTCGCTCGCCGGTAAATACGCCACGTGGGTCGACCAGATCCTACCGGTAGCAATGCCGAAAGTAGCCACGAGCTCGTTCGTCCTTAGCGTCACTGACAACCTGGCTTACGAGAGGACACAGACCGTGGGCATACAGGCAAGTAGGTATAACGCCTCAGAGAGTGTAAGCGTGACGATAAGGACACAGACTACCTCGACCCTTGTCTTCTCCCAGACAATCCTGGCGACGCCTTCAGGGCTCGTCCTCACTAGCTGGAAGATCCCGAGGAACGCGACGATAGACAACTACGTACTGACCCTGACCGGAACGACCACTTTCAAGGGTCCAGCGGACGTCCAACCCTTCTCGGTAAGAGTGGCGACGTTCTCTATCGCCTCAATCACATCGGCCAAATCGGCGTATCAGAGGACCGAGACGATGAACTTCTCCTTTCAACCCTTCTACCCGGACGGAACCATAGCCTCTACCGGCGTCGCTCTCCTCACACTTGAGAGACCCGATCGGGTCAACTCCACGCTGACGGCGACGTACGACACTTCCTCACAGACGTTCATGGCGAGTTACAGGACAGCAGCAGACAACCAGACAGGGACATGGATTGCCATCCTGGGACCCCACGCATACAGCGACGCCTACGGAAACATAAGTCCCAGCAATACAATCACAAATTCACCACAACTATCACCCGCCACTCTATCTGTAATCGTCACGGCGAACACGAACTTCGCTGTTGGACAGCAAGCCAAGTTCAACGCGTCCATAACATATCCGGATGGAACAGCCTTCCAGTCCGGGACAGTAGTGGTATATCTTCTGTTCAGCGGAACCCCTACGGTCAATAATACAGTGCCGGTGGTGTTTGACACCGGCCTTATGATTTGGATAGGAACCTATACGCCTCGGGCGACAGACCCTGGAGGACTCTGGTCTCTCGTGGTCAAGGCATCAGACGCTTCAATTCCTTCCAACAATGGCTCCGCGACGAGAGCAATCACACTCGAAAACAACACAACGTCGCCAGGAGGAAGTGCCTCCTTCCCACTCTACTATTTCGGCATCATCGCAGCTCTAGTCGCAGGACTGCTCGCGGCCATCCTCGTCATTCTGAAGAGGCGCAAAGTAACCCATGCTAGACTCAAGATTGACCTCGAAGCGGTAAGGTCAGAAGCGGGACAGATAGAGAATCAAGACTTCTTCAAGTCAGTGAGAGACCAGGTCAATAGGGACAAAGACAAGTAGGGTTCTCGCCGAATTTCTCGCTAATGACTCTTGCAAGTCAGACGTCTATTGACTACTCTCGTCCTGTGTGAATATCGCACCCACGCCCTTCTGACCAAGGCGAGCTTTTCTTCCTCTGAGAGATTCGAAAACTAGGCTCAATCCAACCAATCCCAAGCCTACGAAGCCGAAGTAGAACGGGAAGGTGAAACTGGCGGTCACGAGGGGCTGTGTGTACGTTTTCAGGTCAAGCCCAACGACCAAGGCGGGAATCTGGCTGGTGCCAGAGTAGGTTGGGACTATCCCGTACGTTCCGAGGAGAGTGGTCTCGGCGGCGTGGTAGATGAGGAGGAAGCTGAAGTAGACTTCGATGAGAGCTGAGAGGCTGAAATAGACTGCGAGTTCGCGCCACCAGGAAGAGGGGGTTAGGCTGGACATGCCAAGAGCGACAAACGCGAAGATCAATAGAATGCGAGTAAACGGTCCCAGAAACTCGACGAAGGGAGCTGTTGTAGAAAGTCCTGTTGCGGTAGCGTGGAAGTAGAAGGGAGAGACTTGTATAGTCAACAGGTTGTTGCCGTTGGCTCCACGGATACTCCACCAAGGGTCGTTGGATATTACGAGGAATAGAGAGACCACTGCACCGAGGAGGGTCAAGGGGTCAGTCCGCTTTCGGATATCCATACGCCGGTGTCCGCCTTGGAACGACTAGAGTAGTTCGTACTCGGGTCTGATAAGTGCACCGGGAGCTTACTCGGGGTCGCGGACCTTCCTATCTTATTAGGAACATAAAGCGCATCTGCAGAGGAAGAAAATGGCGAAACAAGTAAACTGCGATTGCGGCTTCATGGTCCGAACACAGACAGACGACGAGATCGTCCGACATGTCCAGCTCCACGCCAAAGATATCCACCAGATGGAGGTCCCACGCGACAAGGCCCTCGAAATGGCCAAGCTAGTAGAAGCGACAGTAACAGTCTAAGACTCTCGAATCTCCCAAATTTCTCTCCCCGGAATTGCAGCGACAGCTCTGGGTTCCCGTACTAGGAGGACAATCGCGCCTCCCTCGAGATCCTAGCAGTCAGGATAATACCACGATGAACGGCTTTATCAGGTCGCGGCAGGTGAAGTATGATCCCGACTAGGTGCCAGAGGACTGGTACTGGTCCTCGTTCTTCTGCGTCTCGCGTAAGTGTAGACGATTACTCCGAGACCCGCAAGCATCAACGGAATTCCTATGATAATGATCGCCGAAGATAGGAAGAAGAAAACAGAGAAGCCGGTCAAGTATACACCGATCATGAAGATCCGCTCTGGAAGGCTCAGCTTGAGAAGCTCCACCTCCAGCTGGACCCTGTACCGCAACAGGAGCGTAGCTATTATGACAAATGAAATGGCAGCGGTGAAGAACTGGAACGTAAGCTCCGACTGGTAGTTGCCGAAGGTCAGGAACAAACCCACCTCATCTCCTACAAATCCTGCTCCCAAACCGTAGAGAAGAGCGTAGAGCCTGTAGAGTCTCTCATTCCTCCAAGCAATACCCATCCAGCCCGCCAGACTGATCAACGCGAGACCATACCAGAAATGATGAAAATGAATCGTTCCTTGAGAACTGCTCGCCGTGACTACAGTCGTGGGAAATAGAGTAGCGAAGAGTCTGGCGCCGAAGAAGCTGACTACAAAGGTGAGTGTTGCGATGAACGTGAGGCCATGCCTGAACTGGCCCGGAAGAAATTCCCGCGACATGTACTGAAACCGCTCTTACGTGTATTTCCCAGTTGTGGGCTAACGCGACGCGCTGATTGTGGAGGTCGAGGTATTAGGCAAAGACGTGTTTTGGTGGCCACGGGTTATAGCATGCCAGCCAGTGTCCCGGTTGGACCTCGATTAGTGGAGGCTCCTCCTTGGAACAGATATCTATCCGTCGCGGACAGCGAGTGTGGAACCTGCAGCCAGACGGTGGGTTGATAGGACTCGGGACTTCGCCGGGCAGAATAATACGGTGCCTCTTGAGTTTAGGGTCAGGCACTGGAATCGCTGACATTAGGGCCACAGTATAAGGGTGTAGAGGGTTTTCGAAGAGCTCGTTTGTCTCGGCAAGCTCCACTATTTTTCCAAGGTACATCACTGCGACCCTGTGGCAGATGTGTCTGACAGTACTCAAGTCGTGGGAGATGTAGAGGTAGGTTATGCCAAGTTTCTGTTGGAGGTCCTGTAGGAGGTTGAGTATCTGGGCCCTTACTGACACATCGAGGGATGCGACCGGCTCGTCCGCAGCTATGAACTTCGGGTTAACCGCTAGGGCTCGGGCTATGCAAATTCTCTGCCTCTGGCCGCCGCTGAACTCGTGAGGATATCTTTCCGCATGATAGTCCTCTAGCCCGACCATTCTGAGCAGTTCATACATACTGTCCAGCCACTGGTCATGCGGGATGTGCCGGTGTACTTCGAAGGGCTCCATGATGATGTCTGCGACCGTCATTCGTGGGTCGAGGGAGGCGTAGGGATTCTGGAAAATGTACTGCATCTGCCGTCTAAGCTCAAGGACCCGAGTTCTGTCTGCTTTCTTGAAGATCTCCGTAACGTTTCTTCCTTCGAAGAAGATTTCTCCTGATGATGGGGGCTCTAGATATAGCATGCACCGGGCAATCGTTGTTTTTCCACAGCCGCTCTCTCCGACAAGCCCAAGCGTTTCGTTCTTTCTGATCTCAAGTGAGACATTGTCGACTGCGTGTACATCGCCAAGTCTCCGTTTTAGTATCACACCTCTCTCATAGACCGGAAAGTGCTTTGTGAGCCCCTTGACTTCGAGCTCCACGTTATCCGTCCCAGGTCAGCTCGCTACTGCAGATTTCAGGTCAAGCTCTTTCCATCTATGACAGTGTACAAATCGTCCCTCCCCTATCGGCTCCAACTCGGGATCTTTGTCGATGCAGACCTGTCGAGAATAGGCGCATCTTGGGTGAAATCTGCACCCTGACGGGGGGTGAATCAGGTTCGGGACACTTCCCGGTATGACCGAGAGCGTTTCCTTTCTCAAGGCTAGGCTAGGGACGGACGAAAGGAGTGCCTCAGTGTAGGGGTGTTTGGGATTCTCGAACACTTGTTCGGTTGTTCCGGTCTCGCATACCTGTCCAGCGTAAAGGACAGTGACTCTGTCGCATGTATCCGCAACGATGCCCATGTCATGCGTGATAAGCACCATAGCCACGTTGAGCTTCTGCTTCAAGTCTTTCAACAGTTCGAGAATCTGAGCCTGGATCGTCACGTCTAGAGCAGTTGTAGGTTCATCGGCAAGGATCAGAATCGGCTCGCAAGACAAGGCTCTAGCAATAGCTATTCTCTGCTTTGTTCCGCCACTCAACTCGTGAGGATACTGGTTGATTCTAATCTCAGGGTCAGCTATCCCAACACTGTGCAGCAGTTCTATCGCCTTGGCGAGGGCATATCTCTTCGAAACAGGCTGATGCCTCATTATCACTTCCACAAGTTGGTCCCCCACGGAATAAACAGGGTCAAGTGTCGTGGTAGGGTCTTGGGGAATGTACGCTATTTCTTTCCCCCTAATGTGCTGCATTTCGGATTCTTTTAACCTGAGTAAGTTTCTTTCTTCGAATTTTACTGTTCCTTCAATTGTTTTTCCAGGTGTGGGCACGATTCGCATGATCGACTGTGCTGTGACGGTCTTGCCTGAGCCTGATTCTCCAACCAGCCCAAGTGTCTCGCCCTTGTTCACTTGAAGAGTTATGCCGTCGACAGCTTTCACAACTCCCGCGTAAGTGTAGAAGTAGGTTCTGAGGCCTTCAACGGAGAGAAGCGTCTCTGACATTTCTCCGAACCTCTTTCACTCTCTCAGTCGTGGGTCTAAGGCGTCCCTCAGTCCGTTTCCCAACAGGTTAAACCCCATTACAAGAAGGGTGAGGAATATACCCGGAAAAGTTTCGACCCACCAAGCGTCGCTTATGTAGTTGAATCCGTAATAGAACTCAAGGCCCCAAGTGGCCACGGTCTGATCTCCAAAACCGAGGAAGCTCACTCCGGCCTCGATCAGCACTGAGGCCGCTATCTGGAGAGTTGTCAGGACGATCAGAACGTGCAGCACGTTTGGAAGTATGTGTCGGAACAGGATCCTGTTCGCAGAGGCACCTATCTGTCGTGAAGCTTCAATGAACTCTAACCCTCTGACGCGCAAGACTTCCGATCGGAGGATTCGTGCGTTTCCAGGCCAAGAGAATAGCCCGATGATCAGGATCTCTATCTCCAATCCTCCAGCACCAGTGTTGCTGAAGTAATACAATACCTTCAAGAAGAGAAGCAGGATCAGAAAGAAGGGAAGGACAAGAAAGACCTCTGTAAGTCTCATAAGTAGGTTGTCAGTATTGCCCCCAAAGTAGCCTGCGGCAAGTCCGATGAGAACCGATACGATCATCGCGACGGCTGTGGCTCCAAAGCCAATGTAGAACGCAGCTCTGCAACCGTAGATTACCTGACTGTAAACGTCGTAACTGTTGCTGTCTGTTCCGAAGGGATGAGCAAGACTTGGAGGTTGAAGAGGTGAGTACTGCCCTGTGCAGAAGGGATTGAAAGGGGTTGGGACGCAGTTTGGCGGATAAGGGGCGACTAGTCTATCGAACGCGGCCAAGAACGCGAAGAATCCGACAATAATCAGGCCGGCAATCGCGGCCGGGTTTTTCTTAAACCTCCTCCAAGCAAGGGCCCACTGACCGACTCCTTCCCTCTGCTGTGTTGGATTCTCTCGGGAAGCCATATCGATAGTTCCTATTCGAGACGAATCCTAGGATCGATGTACGCGTACGCTATGTCCGTGATAACATTCGCAACAAGCGTCATTAGTGTTATCACTACTACGACGCCTTGGATTACCGGGAAGTCGAGATTGTTGATAGCTTGCACAAACAGCCTTCCCACTCCTGGCCAGTTGAAGACGGTCTCAGTGATAGGCGCTCCAGTGAGGAGACCGCCGAAGTACAACCCCACATAGGTTAGGAGGGGAAGCAGCGCATTTCTCAAGCCATGCTTGTAGATGACGGTACTCTCCTTTAGGCCGCTCGCCCGTGCCGCAAGAATGAAGTCCTGACGGAGGACTTCCAACATGCTGGACCTGACCAGTAAAACCACAGGAGCTAGGATAGCGAAAGTGTAGACGGAAGTTGGGAGAACCAGATGCCAGAGCTGGTCTAAAATCGCACTGCCATAAGGATATTGGTTAGGAGATATTGACTCTAATCCTCCATAAGGGAACAAGCCTCCGGTTTTGGCGCTGAGGACCAGAATGGCCATTATTCCCAGAAAGAAGATTGGGATGGACGTGCCAACGAGGCTTGTGTTGGTGACAGCTAGGTCTAACTTAGAGTATCTTCTCTTCGCTGACATAACCCCTATCGGTATCGCTATCAGCAATGAAAACGCAAGCCCGAGCAATTGGAGCTCAAGGGTTGCCACGGCTCGCTGCCCAATGAGTGTCGAAACAGGGGCTCCGCCGCCAGTTGTGTATGCATATCCTAGGTTCCCCGTGAACAGCTCGCTGAGCCAGAGAAGATATTGTTGGTATACCGGCTTGTCGAGCCCGAAGTACTGCCTAAGCAATTGCCGCTGCTCTTCGGTAACCCTGGTCTGGCCAGCTGTCAACAGTTTGACGGGGTCCCCGGCCAGTCGTTCTATTGAGAAGACGAGGAAGGTTATACCAAAAAAGACTGGAACGAGATAGAGGGCTCGTCTGATCAGGTATTTCGTCATTGACAAATGGGGAGGGCCTCTCGAATGCCCGAGGCATCGCCTATTTCCGAAATGCTACACTCGCCACAGGTACGAGTAGATTGCAATATCTTCTCGGTTAGAGAAAAAAACACGCATTCGAATGCTCGGCTCGGACCAATGTAGTTCGAATCTGAAGCGATTCGGTCCGACTTTATCAAATCCTTGCATACTCTTTATCTGGGCGAGCTTTTTATCCGTATAGTTCGAAAATGAACATTCCCAAGAAGATACGCCTCTACATTCTGGTTCTATCTCTGCTAACTCTGACATCGATTCCGCTACTGCCTAACCTCGGCCACGCTCAAACGACGATCTTCAAGATCACACTGCTGGTCCCATCGTCTAACCCTGCCAGACAGTCCTGGTCCCTAGTTGTCCAGAGCAGTCTTCAAGCGCTTGGAATTGACGCGGAACGACAAGTCCTGGCCTTCGGCACTGTTCTTGACCGGGCGTTCACACCCGATCCAAGCCTGGTTGGAAAAACATGGGATCAGGGGGGATACGACGCTGTCTTCATCGGTCAAACATTGTCAATCGATCCAGACCCATTCATGTTCTACCACAGTTCTCAGTTCGCCCCCACAGGGTCAAACTATGAACTCTGGAATAACACTCTCAACGACCAACTTACTTCCCAAATAGACACGACCCTGGACGATGCCGCAAGGATCAATCTGTTGAAACAGTGGCAAGTACTGGCATACGACGAACAGCCTGCGGTAACGATTCTGTACACAAACGAGACCGTGGCATGGAATCCTAATATCGTGTCGAATGGCGCTCAAGTCTTTGGAGCATACCACTTTCCAGCCGACTGGCCCCCAATCGACCAGTTGACCCTGGCTACCGGAGTGACGAACGCGACGATTGCTCTCGCCCAAACAGGGCCTGCCCCCGACAAGGGGTACATCCCCTACCTCTCCGATTCCTATTATGACTCCACGGTCTACGCCCAGCTGTACAGCAGCCTCGCCCAGAGGAACGATACCATCTTCAGGACAATGCTCCCTCAACTGGCAGATGGTACAGTCCAATCCCCTGGCTGGTCCGTCGCCTCTGACAACAAGACATGGACTGTCCACATACGACCGAACATCAAGTGGCAGGATGGCATTTGTTGCGTCAACGCCACAGACGTAAAGATGACCTTTGATGCCGTTCAAGACTCCACCATCGGCTCGTACTTGAAGTCATTCTACACCGTTATCATCGGCGGAAAGAACAATGTGACTATAGTTGATCCGCTTACCGTTAAGTTCAGTCTGCCCAAGCCCTACGCATACTTCGTACAGAACATCCTGACGAGTCCAATCCTGCCTTGGCATCTACTGAGTCCCGTATGGAGCATACCCTACGCTAGCTGGAAGAGCAGCTGCTTCAACACTGGACAGGCAGCGTCAAGCTGCTCTAGTCTGCGATATACTGGTGGCCCTGTCGGGACAGGCCCCTACATGTGGGTAGGCTACAACCCAACCAGCCAGACGAACCATCTTACAAGAAACGACTTGTACTACTTCGACTTCCCCGTGAACGGAAAGACGGCACTTCAGAGCCGAGGAGCCCTTGCAGTAAAGGACTTCTACGTGACGCTAATTCTGGACTCCCAAACAGCAACCTCTGCCCTTACTACTGGAGCGGTCAACGTATTGGACTCTCAGTACCACTTGGAAACCCAGCGCGCCTTCATCACTAGCTGGACTGGTCAGGTTTCGTACCCAGCATTCGGCACCCAAGAGATGGGGTTCAACATGCAGCATCCCATTTTCGGAACCGGAACTGGGACTCCCCTAGGGCAGAGCGACCCGTCTAAGGCTGCGTTAGCCGCCAAGTACGTACGACAAGCGATCAGCCACGCAGTTCCTAGAGACCTAATCATCCAGCAGCTCCTGTACGGATATGGCTATCCTGGCATTACAACTCCTGTAGCAGGCAACTATAAGACCGGAGTCGCTTCTACCGTAGGCTTCGACACTGCCCTGGCACCATACGACTTTAACCTAACAGAGTCACGCCAGCTACTGGCAAAAGCAGGCTACTTCCCGACGACACCGACCGCGCCCGGTTTCTGGGACTCCTACGGAGTCCCCATTGTCTCGGCTCTGGTGGCGGCCATAGTCGCCCTTTCGGCCGTCTACATATTGCGCGTCAGGCGAAAGCCTCTGCGGCCCCCATCGATGCCAAGCACATCCCCTGCACGATAAGCGAACATCGTTACTATCCCACTTCTTTTTTTCATATCATAAAGTGGACACCAAGAATCCAACCAGGATCAGGAAGGTTGAAGCTAGCATCCACTTCCAACCAACTCTCTCGGCACGTTTCTCAGCATCGCGGGACCAAGGAGCAGTCCCGAACAGGGTCTCACCGATCTTCGACGCTGACGGAGTCGAAGACAGCGAAATTCCCACTCCTACGATTAGACCGAGTCCTCCTTCGAAAAAGAGGATCAGAGAGAGACTGTCCCCAGACACACGTCTCAGGGTAAGAAGGAGAGCCGCACAGTCGATGAGAGTCGCAATGATCGCAGCTAGTAAGGGTTTTTCTAAAAAGCCTAAAGCAGGGCGTTCATGTCTCCGTGGTTTGTGATTTTCGCTCTCTGAGTCTGCGCGATATTTCGGCTTTAGAGATTCAATCATAAGACCAGCAGTCCCAATAGATACGGCACTGCCCCAAGAAATACTGGAATGGGGAGGCCGGGCATTCGGAGCCGAGACTTGGCAGCCTTGGAGGTTATGAGTGCCCCGATGAGAATAAGGATAATCGTCGCACCAGCTACGTATAGGTTCCCGCTGCGGAGTGAGGCTACAGTTAGCATCGAATAGGCTAGGAGGTCACCTATGCCTACGATTTGTTTTTCCAGCGGTACTGTAGTGATAGAGACTATCGACTCGAATCTTCGATATCCAACAGTCCTTCGTAGAGCATCGCTCTCCACCATCATGATATCTAAGAGCGATAGAGCAAAAAGAAAGAAAATCGTAAACAGCGGCGGGAACAAGAACCCGACAAGTGCTCCTAGGAAAGATGCAGAGCCGCTCAGAAGTAGAGACGTCTTTCTCTCGGAGAGCAAGCCCAAATAGTTTCGGACGGACAGGTACAATCCGAGATAGCCCAGTGGCGCGGCGGACACATAGAAGAGAGCCGGAACCATGATCGACGCATCAAACCATATTTTCAGGAGCAGAAGTCCTGAGAGGGTTCCAGCGATTGCTATTCCAGTGATTACAAGACGAGCAACCTGTTCTCCGCGTCGCCTAAGCGAATAGAAAAGGCTGAAAATCACTAGTGCTGAGATTAATCCAGGAGTCACAAAGTCAAAGCTTCCTAGCCCTGTGTCCCCCGAGAAACCCTGAGTCGTTTGGCCGAAAAAAACGATACGCGCAATAACCAGGGCGGAGACAAGAGGAGCCGCGACTAGCGTCACATCCCTCAGAAAGTTGAGGCGACGTGGTTTGCCCTCGCCCATTTTGCTGAGATATGACAATCCCAGCCAGTCTCATAAATGTAGGGAGTCCGGACCGTTGACTGTATTCTCCTCAGCTGGAATGCCCAATGTTCCTGAGAAGCTTTGTCCCTCTGCCTATCGTCTACAGTTACCATTTCACCGTCTGGATTGAATCAACCCCAATATGCTTAAGAGGTACCGTACCAGAACCAGGATCTATCTGCCCAAAAGATTTGCCTTTCATGGCCTATGCGATATTCGCCTTAGCAATTCTGTTGGCTTCCACCCCTTTGTATTATAACGCGGTCGGCTCACTCAATACCACTCCCAACAATCCAAGCTTTCAAGGAGAACTGGCGAGTTCTGTCCTTCAGGGAAAGGTCATTTCCTTTGAGAACATTACAGGAGGAGAAGGTGGCCTATGTATAGTGATGATCACACCGAATGGGCCTATTCCTGAGGGTCCTTGCGGACCCGTTTACGGTAATGGCTTTAGTCAGTTCGCAGAGTTCGTTGTTAGGGATCAGGTTTCGTGGGAGGAAGTCTGGGCCCGAGCCTTTTGTGGGGATTCAGGTCCTTGCCAATCATCTCCTCCGAATGTGGACTTCTTGTCTACGACAGTGGTTGCGGTTTTCTTGGGTTGGACAGGCTCTGGTTACGCTGTGAGAATCTCTCAAGTGGACCGGAAGGGTCATACTCTGACTGTTCATGTCGAGATTACATTGCCCGGTACCGGATGTTCTTATCCCGCGCTGCTGACATACCCCTTTGATATTGTGGACATTCCAAGGACAAGACTCAGAGTATTGTTTGAGACAGAAACGATTACTTCAGTCTGCCGTTAGACTTCGAAGCGGTTCTCACAGGCAAAGATGGCTATGGGCAACCGAAGAGGGGTTTGGTTCTATTTCCATTCTCGAACATAGGAGACGTGAAGGCGGCGTCAGACATCCCGGTTCTATCCTTTGAGAAGAACGGCCTCTCGAGACCGAACAGTCATCGCCTGGAAAGGCGCCAAATAGCTATCGGATTTGATCCTTGCCCGCTAGCGTTTGGCAAGGCTCGAGGTAAAGGCATCACGACTCTGGCGGACCCTTGAGATCATTGGCGGGCTCATCGTAATGGCTACAGCGACGGTCGTCTGGCCGATCCACAATTTGCCGTCACCACACTGGTCATAGTGATAGCGGCAGGCCTGGTCGTCGGAGGGCTCTTCAGAATAGGAGTTGGTGTATCCGCCATCGTCTTGCCTCCTACCCTGCGAACCCTGAATACAGCTGGAGGCATAATAGCCGTCGTCCTAGGTATCACCTCGTTGCTGGATCTTCAAGCCGCCGTCTACGTTGATCACTATTCTCGCATTTGCACTGTTGCTTGTAGGTGCCTTTGAGATCGGGGTCGGGGTCGCTAGGCACCCGCCCCCTTGGCTTAGGGTCTCAATAGTAGCGATCGGGGCTGTTACCGTAATTCTAGCGGGAATAGTCATCCTAGACGCATCGATAGGCGAGGGCATTCTAGCAGCCAGCCATCCTTGCCTTAGTCCTGTTGCTTGTCGGGGTCCGAAACCTAGTGCATGGGATAACGGGACACCATCCGGTTGCTGCACACGTCGAGGCCCAAGTAACTGCCACCTGACCGAGAGTCAAGAGCGAATGGTCAGGTTTGAGTTACCATAAGGGGGCGTTGTCTCTCATTGTTCGGCCGTCATAGTTGAAATATGCTGTGCCCGGTGGGATGTTCGGGTCTGTCAGGTTCGCTTGTGCTGTGACTCCCTCATAGGGTTCGCCACCCCAGCGATATTCAGCCTTCCAGAAGGAGTAATCTCCTTGGATGATGTTCGCTCTCTCCATTACTCTCCACGATCCTTGATACTGGAACGAGGGGTAGAGAAGTAGCACCCTCCAGCCTGAGACCGGAATCTTACTCGCGACTCCAAATTGGTAGAAGTAGGTGGTGCCTTGGGGGAGATTTGTTGGTACGCCTCCCGGGATTCCAATGTCAAAGTAGGGTCCCTCTCGAAAGTCCGGCAGGAAGCTTCCGAACCTTGTCCAGGGAACGTTTGTGGTGTTGTAGTACCAGTTTGCTTGGTACAATGTTTGGCCGTTAATGGTAATTGGTTCCCACATCATTCGAAGGTAGATGGGCGTAGAGATGTTCTGGGGGTTGAGCGTTGCTTGGGCGTGATATCTCAGCTGTTGCCAGAAGTAGCCTCCGCAGTTGGCGTTGCTGTCACATGTTGTCCAGGACGAGCCTGAGACGATCAGGCTTCTGTTCGGCAATAGGAAGACGTCCGCCCGCCACCCAAGGTCCCAACCATCAACACAGCAGTTTGGCGACTGTACTCCCATGCCCGCCATCAGAAAATTGTCTGGGGCGAGAAGCTGGACGTTGGCTTTGGCGAAGCTGACTCCTAGTTGGAGACAGCAGATTCTGTACTGTGTAGAATTGTAGTATCCTGCAACGTAGGGATAGATTGACTGGCCTAAGGTAAGATTCACAGGCGTAGGCGAGATCGATGATGCGTACAAGACCCTCGGGTCCCAGAAACCGTAGGCCACGAGAGTCCAGAGACACACTGTCAAGACAAGAGCAATTCCAACCCGCCTAGCGTCTTCAAGCCTGGTCCTTCCGAGCCAGCTGTCCCCTAATGAGAATCGGAATCTTTGAGGAAGACCCAGCTCGAGGAGACCGCCCAGGAAGGCAAAGAATGCCCAACTTGGGACAAGAGGGTAGAGGATACTCCTATCGCAGTTTGGACATGACAGCGTCCAGAGCCCCGCGGACAAGACTAGTAGTGAGACAGCTCCGGAGGACGCGGCTATCTTGAGGGATCGCCCTATTCGAGCGGCCAGAATTCCTGTTGCTATCTGGGGAACTCCTATCAGGATAAGTCCTTGGAAGACGACGAGAGGTGGAAGGTATGTTACGCCGGAGAACCAGGCGGTCAAAGGGAACCAGGCCATGACTACGGTGATTACAATACCCCCAGCAAGCGCGATTGCCGGACGCGCTGTTCTGTTGAGGGCTTCAACTTTGGATGCTGCCTTTACGATAGCTGGCAATGCTCCAAAGCCGAACATCATCGCCGTAAGTCTGAAGCCTGCTAGTCCATCGGGACCCGTCTGGTAGCATCCCGAGTGCAATAGCCCCCCAGTTCTGAAGGTTGAACAAGCCTCGTAGAACAGGGTCCAGATCAGTGCTGCACTAAGAAACACTTGGATCACGGCCCAGCGAGGTCGAAGCAGGTAGGCGACGAGTATTCCGCCTAGAGCAAACGAGACAACATCAGCTTCAAGCCGAGTACCTGAGAGCTGGTAGTACCAGTAGATGTTTCCGCTAATTCCGAAATAGAAGTCGATCCTCTCAAAGAGATAGGCGGGAAGCCAAGGAAAAATGGCCAGCAGAATGATTCGAACTATATTCCTTCGCGTAATCTTTAGAGAACCGATCATCATCTAGGATTTTCGTGGCTCAGTCCTATTGGGTCTTGCCCTCGAAGGAACGAAACCCTATTCTCTAAGGAATAATTTTGCACACGATAATTCGATGCTTTGGTTTCTCTATCCGCAGTACGAGGGGACTGGGGTTGTCCCTGCGGGACAGTATACTGATCGATACGTCTGGATAAGGGCGAGGTTCAAGCTAAGCACGTTCACGTAGGAATCGCCAAAGATCAAGAAAGTCTTCTCAATGTTCTGATCAATTAGAGCATAGAGCGCATCTTCGGTAATGCCTGTAGCTGTGGATATTCGGGACACCTGCTCGAGCGCGTCTTGACGCGTTATGTCGGGGTCAACTCCGGAAGCTGACAACGACGAGTTACGAGAATGAAAGAAGATGGGGGAGGAGAAGTTCTGACCTATAAGATATGATCCTACAGCTTTGCCGTTGTTCGCGCTCAAGTGGGCGGTCGAGCCGTTAGCCTGGCTGGGAAAGAGGACTTGGGCGAATCCTGTGACTGCAAGTGGAAAGAGGAGCCCGCAGAGTAGCATTGAGACGATGGCTAGCCTGATCGCTGGCGAGGAATTTCTTCCGATCTCTTTCTTGAGGCTCAACTCTTCTCTCTACACTCCCAGCGAGAGTAGCGCTATGTCGATGAGCTTGATTCCGATGAACGGGACTACTATTCCGCCGCCTCCATAGATGAGGGCGTTCTTGATGAACAGAGACATGGTGCTGGTAGGCTTGAACCCTATGCCCCTCATGGCGAGGGGGATTAGAAGCGGGATTATCGCCGCGTTGAATATCAGCGCGGACAAGACCGCCGTGTTCAGTCCCAGTCCGAGAATGTTGAGAGCCTTCAGCTGGGGAAGGGTGGACGCGAACATTACTGGTACGATCGCGAAGTACTTGGCAACGTCGTTCGCGATGCTGAAGGTCGTCACAGCGCCCCGTGTCATGAGCAATTGTTTTCCCAGCATGACCACCTCTATGATCTTCGCCGGGTTTGACTCCAAGTCTACCATGTTCGCCGCCTCCTTGGCAGCCTGAGTGCCCGAGTTCATCGCAAGTCCCACATCGGCAGCAGCCAGGGCGGGGGCATCGTTCGTGCCGTCCCCGATCATGGCCACGACCCGGTTCTCGGACTGTTCCCGCATCACGATCTCATACT
>Ga0209156_10000931_pt1 | contig 24564 bp, 28 predicted proteins | sample GraSoiAngelo_124_FD_185881 | JGI IMG/M metagenome (GOLD analysis project Ga0209156, IMG submission 185881) | Grasslands soil microbial communities from the Angelo Coastal Reserve, California, USA - 14_0927_05_20cm (SPAdes) (version 2) | ecosystem: Environmental > Terrestrial > Soil > Grasslands... | reverse complement strand
CTGGATTTCCATTTGTTGAGCGTTTCCGCGGGAGGATTCGATTCTCTTCCACATACAAACCCGAGAATTTTGTTTTCTGCCTCGGCTACGAAGAAGAATTCTGGGCTTGCGGAATGAAATCCCTCTATGTCCACCTCTGTCGCTGTTAGGTCCCATGAGGCGTATCTTTCCGCTATTGCTACAACCTGGTCAAGATCATTGATCTTGAATTTCCTGACTCTTGTCTTGACGGCTTTTCCTCTTTGGACCATGGTCATACTCCCACAACGACCATGCTCCGGTCGTCTCGATACTGTCGGGGTCGTCTTCCGACCTCTCGGAGAGAATACTCAACGATTTTCTTGGGTTCTTTTTGCCTAGTCACTATATCCGCTATCTCATCATCGTTCAGTACTGCGGTCACGCCATCCGTTGCTAGAATTAGATAGTCGCCTGACTTGATTTCTTGGTTGTAGAGAGTTGCTCCTTCGAAGTATTCTCCGATGGTGTTGGTTAGGAATCCTTCTCGGTGCTGAGGTGCCGTTTTCAGGATCATTGCGTTCTCTCGGATGAGGAGGGCGGAGCTGTCTCCCGCGTGAGCAATCCTGACATTTGCGTCGGCCATGTGTGCCGCGGTGAGTGTGCTCGACCCGATTCCAGGGCTCTTGTTCTTTTCATCCAAAACTGTCGTGTTGACTTGCAGGATAGTCTCTGCCAGGTCGCCTTTGAACAAAGACCTGAAGCTGCTTATGGCAAGTCGGGTTGCGGGTCCTCCACCGTATGGCATCGTTACTCCGTCAGCGACAGCATATAGTCCTAACTTGTCCTCAACCAGTATGGAGTCTTCGTTTTCCTTGTGGTCTTCGCCTTTGACAGAGGCTCCGTAGGAGATGATTCTTGGAGCTAGCAATGATCGGATGCTACGCTGTCGTTTGCAGGATAAAAAACGGTATTGGAAGTTTGACTTGAGGGCGTGTTACTTTTTGGCGTAGATCTTGCCGCTGCTTTCGCCGGTGGCCATATTGCCTTGGCCTTCGACCCAGCCGGTCGAATTGTTCAGCCAGGCTAGTTTGGGTGATTGGGTCATGAAGTGTAGTTCTCCTTCCCAGGTGCCGGTTTGCGGACCGGCCATGCGGCCTTTGCCGCCTCCCCAGACTACGACCATGTCTCCGTCTTTGGTGTTGTGGATGGATTTTAGCTGCCAGTCATTGGTTCCGTCAGTCTTGAGGCTGACGCTGACTGTGTCGATGTGTCCAGCGTGGTATTTGCCGCTGACTTCCCCGTGATCATTCATCTCTAATTGTACGCCGTTGGGGCCGATGTCTTTAATGGTGGTGCTGTTGTTCTTGGCCTTGAACTCGAATAGAAGTTCGCCCTTCATCTTTTGTGCTTGAGCTTGCATAGTTGTTCTTCTTACCCGCGACCCTTGTCGAGGCTATAAGAACGTTCTCGACCTGGATTACTTTCAGTCTCCTGGTAGGTATCTCTAGCTACCTAGACAACTGCCAACACGTCCAATGTTGCATCAGGTCCCATGCCATTCCAAGTTCTCTTTCGGAAACTCGTTCTGAAACACGCCCGATTCCCGAATCCAAGCAAGCGATTTTGATACGCGGCTTTTCACGAACAAGATACAGGCGTAGCCAAACTTTCAAGATCCGGTCCCAAGCCCATTTTGCGCGATAGACGGGAATCCTCCTGAGAATAAAGTTCCTCTGGCTAGGACCCTAGGAAAAAACCGGGGCGCAGTGAGGCTCTGCGACGCGAGAGTGAGAGATACGGAAAATCTGGAAAATGGCCTGGTTAGTTTCGCTCCGTCAAGAACACAACGAACCTGAAAATCCGCGACACTGGGCTCGGAACATCATTTCTTCCAGACCTCTCCTCCAGTGTAAGGGTCCAGAAAATTCAGCTCTGTGTCCAAGACCTGCTGGTAGACCCTGCCAGCTTCGGTCCTCCCGTAATGGGTGACCCTGCCGTCCATCGTTGCAGTGACTAGGGATGTTCGTGTCAGGATCCCCGCGGGTCCGAGCAATCGGTCGAAGGCTCTATCGTCTCCACCGAATGGTCCGTTGAGCAGTGTGCTCTTCGCGCATTTGTCCGCGAAGACCTCTATCATTTTCAATACGGTAAGTCTCTTCTCCGCTTCCTTCTTGGTGTCGGGAGACAGCGGCAACGGCTATCGGCCGAGCTTTTCAGCCAGAGCTTGAAGTCGGGCGTATCTCTCGCGTAGTCTAAGTAAGTTGTAGATGGAAACTACCGAGAGGGCAAAGAGGACGAGGGTTAGAGCCGACTCGAAGAGACCGGGAGCCGGCCCAGGGCCAAATCTGGGAGGGTAGAAGATTATCCTCACGAGCGAAACAACAGCAAGGAACAGGGCGAAGATGGCGATGAGAGCATTTGTCGTTATGATACTGAGAAGATCCGCTGCCATTCGTTGAGTGTCCTCCTTTAGCGCGTCGAGTAGTTCCTTCAGGATCGGATCGTCGATAGAAGACATGTTTCTTGACTCGATCTCCTACGAAAGAAACCAATAGAAAACTGCGGGTCTATGAGGATTTAAGCGGATTCCTAGGAGAACAGCCATCTTCATCCCACAACGTCCATAGGTCGAGGAAAATGTCACAAGCAACAACGCAACTACCAACAAGAAAGAGCTTCTCCACACGCTCCCTAATACTGGTCATACTACTCGTCGGGCTCGGCGCCGGCACAGCAGCATACGTTCTAGCCAGCGCCTCAGCGGCTCCTACCACCGCATCGAACCAGAACGGTCTCAACACTTACAATGGACAGTGGCTCGGCTTGAGGGGGGCCGGGCCACTCAGCTGGGAGGCACGCAATAACGGAACGTTCACTTCGTTCAGAGCTGCAAGCACCATCACCAATGTAACAGTCACAGCTTTCAACATCGTTGACAGCACCCACATCACATTGACGCTATCCTACCAAGGAACAGGAACCACTCCGGCAGCAACAATAGTCGTCGCGGCTCCAGGGCTCAGCGGCAGCAACACGATCTCAGCAGGATGGAGCAGCCCAACAACCGTCAGCGTCCATTTGATAGGCTCAGGCAGCCTCTCGTCAACAACAACCTGTCTCCGAGTGTTGGTCGTACCCTTCACAGGAGCCTAGAGGAACGAGCCCGACTCAATCAAACCCCCCTATTTTTTGGAGATCTTCAGATCAAGCATTGCTTGAGATCCGTGGAACCGCGGTCCCGTCCCCGACTCAGCTGCTTAACTGGCCGAGTGGTGCACTGTCTTGACTCGTCCCAAACCAGGTCCTTCAGCCTTGAGACCCAGTATTCCAAAGCTCCAGGAAATCTTTGGCGTAACTCGAAGATATTTGCCGGGACCGAATCTACCTTGATGATCTAAGACCTCTGCTGTGCCGTATACTTTGATGACCCTAGGCTTCCAGGGATCGATAGATTCCAAGTCATCAATTGTAAGCGCAACAAGCTTGTTGCCGTTCTTCACGTTATGGTATTTCAGCGTCCGGTGGAAAATCTCTTGGGTGTGGCTTCCGACCCAGAAGTATTTCCCATCGAATTCAAACCCTACGGGGACAACGTCAGGCTGACCCTTGGTGGATACTGTAGCTATCCTAGCCAGGCGTTGAGACTTCAAGTATTGAGTTTCCGCTTCAGAAAACATACGCTGCACTTCCATATCGCCTACCCCGTCGAGGTCTCTGGATATATTGACTAGTCTCGACCCAATCTTGCGCTGACCAAGGGCCCTGTTCTATGCCAGGGCATCGTTGTATAATGCGTCCAACGTGGAAAATGTCTCCTCAGGAGTAGAAGGGCTCACAGGGAGAATTTCCTCCGCAATAGATCTCTCAAGTATCTGTCTGATACAATAGCGCAGTTTCGTCGGAGTCATGCCGGCTTCAACGTACCACATCGGATGATCCATGTTCACAAAGACGGTCCGGACACCACTCTTGTCAGTTTCAACATAGGCCTGCCCTCGGTCTCCACCATGAGCAACATCGAAGGCTAGGATCTGGTCCTTGAGATGGATAATACTCCGGGTGGCTTCTCTACTATGTCTCTTTCCCCTCCTGCGCTTCCTCTCTCCAAGAACGATCTCCTTCCTCGTCTTGCCCGGCACTATGTTGATCTTCGGAGCCACTCTTGGATTCAGCATTGCCTTGGAGAGGATCTCAACGTTTCTTCGAAGACTTCGACGAAGCCTCTCGGCAATCTCTCGATTGAGATATTGGATGCTTCTTAGTTCCCTTTTGCTGGCTGTCTGTTTCAGGAACTTGTAGACCCTGTTTTTCACGAAGCTTCGCATTGCCTTCTCAAAAATACGCCACTGGGCACTGTCATGTTCGAAGTCATTTCCTCCGGGGAGGCGGCGAAGGAAGTCAGCGTTGACCCACCCCTGGATCCGGGACAGTCCGTGGGTCCGGTATTGGTCTAGACCGAAGAACTGGTGCTGAAGACAGGTGATGTGTTTCTGTTGGACGCTTATTCCCGCCTCGGATATTCCGGCTCTGACCTTTGATATGGGCATTATCATGATCTCCCCTGTTATCCTTCCATATTCCGTTGCGATGTTGACTGGGAGCATTGTCGAGCCTCTCAACTCCTCGGGTTTCACGTGTTCTCCGTTCACGGAGACTTCGAATGGTCCGTATCCTCGGAGGGCCAGAACATTGGCCCTGGCGAGTAGAGCTCTCCGGACGGCTACTGGATCCGGTTTCTTGGTGAGTGAGCGTATCTGAATTCTCAAACCATCGTGATCTAGAGGCGCTTGAATGAGTCGTAGGGGTCTCCACGTCGATTGGTCTGTAGCGTCCCAGTGTTTGTCGATGAGGTTCTCGGTGAGAGTAATCGTGCGGTCGAACCGGCCCTTGTGGACTTGAAGCTCCAGATCCTTACCCACCGTAAGCCAAGCGAGACTCCCCATACCATACGATTCTCGTATCGGACGCTTGTACTTGGGCGAGAAACCCTCGTCAGTCAACTTCCCCTTCGTGAGGAATTCTCGTAACCCGGTGAGGTCCATGCCGTTCCCCCATTCCTCATACTCGATGGCAGACCCACTCTCGGGAATCCTGATCTCGACTTTGGTCGCTTCGCCCCACATCCAAGAATTTACCACGAGCTCTACGAAAAACTGGGCAGCGTCAGTGTACTGGCGTCCCAGGGTCTTGATGATGCTCTTGTGAGTGGAGACTCGTAACTCATCATCCACCATAGAATGGACCGTTCTAGCTGGATGAGCGCGTCTCCCAGTGGCCAACGCTGGAATCTCTTGTCGCATGGAATCTCGGCCGGATAATGGAGTGATGTAACCCCGGTCAACAAAGCATGGGAATCAATAGAACCTGAGTGGCTTAGTGTCTAGACTCTGTCGTGATGCTCTCCGAGTCGTGGCTCGGCTCAAACCCACAAATCATCGCATTCTATTTTGACACCAGCCTGAGTGACAAGCTCACTCATCTCTTTGTACAGTCTCTCAGAGGAAGCGACAACTTCTTCCCGAGTAGTCGGGACGAACCCTGACATCTTCTCGACAAGCTCCTTGAAATCCTTAGGTTTAGTTCGTAAATCGAAGACGATCTTCCAGAGCCAGCTGGTCGTCGTTACATACCTTCGATTCAAGAGAAGGACTATTCTCGCAGCATCCTCCGCAAGCACGCGTCCTCTCGACAATATTTCGACCCTGTCGTTTGTCAGCATCGCATTCTTCATAACAGCCATAGACTCAGTCATCATCATGAACGACTTTCGAATCGCTTCAACAGAACCCGCTTTGTCATTCTTACCGACCGCCTCATCGAGCCTTCTAAACCACCCATCCCGCTCGTAAAGAGCAATTCTGTTCCTGTACTGGTCAGCCTCCCAAGGCCAGTTGTCTGTAAGCTGCTCTGCGGCAGCTAGCATGCTCGAAGATTTGAGATATTCAATCTGTATGATGAGTCCTTGGTGAAGATAGTATTTCATCGGAATCTCCGATTGATCACGAACCACAACGATCAGTTCCAAGTCGGAAAAGGGACGGTCAAGTTTCTTTGATGTTGAGCCACAGACATAAACTGCTAAAATATCGCTCCCATATTTTTCAACAATGCGGTCCGAAATTTGGTGCGCGATCCCCAACCGACCTTCGTGAGTAAACTCTCGTAGTTTAGGGACCAACACGGGTCAACTCTTCCTGCCAGATGTGTGTTTAGCGTGCTTTCATAAAGTACGGTTCTTCCTTACCCTGACCTATTCTATGCAAGGGAACTAATGATGGAGACTGAAACTGTTCATCGCCAAGCCTCAGCAAAGGTGACTCGCAGCAACAAGCTGAACGACCTTTCTGGAAGGGACTGGATCAAGTTCACAAAGTCGTGGTTCGTCCATAGGCCTGACCCTAGGGAAGACCGGAAGATTCGACATCCTGCTTCTTTTCCGGAATCCCTAGTGAGGGAATTTGTTTCTTTCTTCACAAAGAAGGGCGAGATAGTCGTCGACCCTTTTGTTGGAACTGGGAGCACCTTGGTGGCAGCACTGGAAACGGGGCGCTCAGGAATAGGATTTGAGATTGTCAAGAAATATGCCGGCATTTCGAAGGAGCGAGTCCGAGATGTGCTAGCTCAGAGAAGGGCAAGTAAGGAAGCGACAAAAAGTAAATCGTCCTGGGCCAAGATCATTACTGCTGATTCGGCAAAACTATCGAAGATTTGGAAGGAGAACGCTTTCCCTCCGGCCGATTATTGCATCACCTCGCCTCCTTACTGGAACCAACTGAGAAGGAGTCATATGCGCCAAAAGGGTCGCGCGGAAAAAGGACTAGATACGACTTATAGTGATAATCCTGATGAGATCGGTAACATCGGGGATTATCAGGATTTCCAGCATGCGCTGAAACGCGCCTTCGATGAAGTCTACAAGGTGATGAAACCGAAAGGCTACCTGACGATCATAACGAACAATGTCTTCACTGAGGGAAAAATGTACCCCCTGGCATTTGACACAGTCTCAACGCTCTCTAAGGAACCCTTTGCTTGGACTCCGAAAGATGAGAAGGTGTGGTGTCAGGATGACAAGACTCTCCTCCCGCTGGGAGTTTTCAACGCATGGGTGGGGAATAGACATCACCAGTATTGCCTGATCTTCAGGAAAGAAGGACAGCCGACGGCGGTCCCTAGCATGAACGTGCTAAAGAAGGGGTAAATAGCCGCGGAAATTAATACAAACTTGTAATGACTCCCGGCAGCTATGTGGTCGAAGTCATCGTCGAGAACAAGCCGCTAGCCCGAGACCCTGAAGGGGAGACGATACATCAGAATCTCATCTTGAAAGGCGGCTACAAACAAGTAACCGGCGTCCGCGCAGGCAAACTCCTACGAATGAACGTCGAAGCCAACAGTCCCGAAGACGCTCGCGCGATAGTCCGCAAGCTTTCCGATGACCTGCGAATCTACAACCCTGCAGCTCACACAATCCAAGTCAGAATAGTAGGATAACCAAGTAATGGGAAAGGTCGCAGTAATCCAATACCCGGGAAGCAACTGCGACCTAGACGCCCTAGAAATCCTCCGGGACGTAGTCAAGGCAAAGACAGATCTTGTCTGGCACAAGGATCTGGCGCATGAAGATTATGATGCGTACGTCCTTCCCGGCGGGTTCAGCTACGGCGACTATCTCCGAGCAGGCGCGATCGCAGCCACCAGTCCCAGCCTCAGAATAGTCAAGGAGGCGGCTGAAGGTGGCAAGCCAGTTCTGGGAATATGTAATGGATTCCAAATATTGGTAGAGGCTGGACTCCTACCAGGAGCGGTGTTGCGTAATAGCTCACTCCGCTTCGTTTGCACATGGACTAGATTGAGAGTCGAAACCACACGCACGCCCTTCACGAAAAGGGCCAATGCAGGACAGGTATTGGAAATTCCAATCGCGCACAATGAGGGACGTTATTATCTCGATAAAGAACAAATTCCAGAACTGGAGAGAAACCAGCAGATCGTATTCAGATACGTGAATGAAAAGAAAGAAGCTACAGAAGCGGGTAATCCTAACGGATCAATCGACAACATTGCCGGCGTATGTAATCAGAAGGGCAATGTAATGGGCCTGATGCCGCATCCCGAAAGAGCCTCAATACCAGTATTGTCACTTGACAATCAGACTGATGGCAGAGTCATCTTCGACTCTATGATGAGAACGTTGCACGGGCCTGAAGCTTAGGATGAACTTTCACAGTTCACAGCTCAACGTTTCGTCAGCGGAAAACACAGTCGCCTCAACTGGATCATATGCCGGTGCTCCTCCCCCATCCGTGTTTGGGATCATCGTTGTAGGACTGCTTGCTGGAGTAGTCGTTGGTCTTCTGGCTGGTCCAAACTTCACTCTGCAGGGTTTCTTTCTCGGTTTCGCCGGAGGAGCGTTGATAACCGCAGGTCTGTACTTTTACACATCTCAGAGGAGCCGTCCTCCAAGATGAGCGAATCTGCCCGTTCCAAGCGTAGAATCGCGCTCGGCGTCTTCGCAATAATAATGGGATGTGTATCTTTGGTGGGATTATCAAGCACCAGCTACTACTTTGGCCTAGGAATCTTCGGCGGAGCGTATGGCGCCGTCATGATAGCACTTGGCGTAGCTCTAATCGCAAAGAAGGAGGCCGTTACCTGAGTAGCTCGACAGGTGATAATCGAAGGCCAAGTCCTACTCCGCGCGCGATCCTCGCTGGTCTGATTGCTGGACTTGCTGCGGGGCTCGTCAGCTACTATGCCATAAACAGCGTCTTGGGGCTGATAATCGGGTTCATCGCAGGAGCGATAGTAGGCTCACGAACCGTTCTCCTTATGCACAAGGCAAGAGAACAGGACCAATGACAACGGTACAAGTTCAGAAACCGAATCTGACAGATGAAGAGATCCGGTACGCAATCAAGAAACTCGGCCGCGAGCCCAACGAGGTCGAATGGGCGATGCTCGAGGCGCAGTGGAGTGAGCATTGCAGCTACAAGTCGAGCAAGCCGCTGCTTAGGCTTCTGCCTAGCAAGGGTCCTCGAGTAATAGTTGGACCAGGGTCTGACGCTGGGGTCATTGATGTTGGAAATGGCTGGGTCGTTACGCTTCACATTGAGTCCCACAATCATCCGAGCGCCATCGATCCCTGCGGTGGCGCGGCCACAGGTGTCGGAGGCGTCGTCCGGGACATCCTCTCACTAGGGACTCGTCCGATTGCGCTTCTCGACCCCCTCCGATTTGGAGCTCTGGGCAGCAGCCATAGTCGCTGGCTCTTCGATAACGTGATCCGCGGAATAGGCTCGTACGGGAACTGCATAGGAGTACCGACGGTAGGAGGCGAAGTAGAGTTTGACACCTCCTTCGAACGAAACTGTCTCGTGGATGTTGTATGTCTCGGCCTCGGCCTAAGGGACAAGCTCGTTCCTGGCGGATCCATCCGTCCAGGGTACCTAGTGTATGTCATAGGAGGAAGCACCGGAGGCGACGGGATTCAAGGTGCCAGTTTCGCAAGCAGAACTCTAACAGAAAGATCGGATAGCGAGAGATCGGCTGTCCAAGTCCCGGACCCGTTCACCAAGAAACTAATCATCGAAGCGGTCCTAGAAGCCGTCGATGCGGGTATTGTTCAGGGAATGAAAGACCTGGGCGGTGGAGGCTTGGCTTGTGGACTCTCGGAGATGGCCTCGAAGGCTGGGATGGGCATGGAGATCAACCTTGACAATGTTCGGATCCGGGAGCCGGGCATGCGCCCTGCCGAGATCATGATCAGTGAGTCCCAGGAACGCATGATAGTTATTGTCAAGTCGAAGAATGAAGAGAAGCTCACTCGGATCCTGGACAAATGGGAACTAGGCTACTCACGCATAGGCCATCTCACGAATGACGGAATACTCCGCATCATGCATCAAAACCACTTGGCCGCTGAGGCTCCTGCCAAGTTTGTCGCAGAAGCACCTTTGTCTCCGCGGTCCGGCAGAAAGCCCCCGTACATTGACGAATTATCCGACGCTCCTGAACCTCAGATTCCGGAGGACCTCAACGCGACTCTGTTGGCGCTCCTTGGCAGCCCGAACATTTGCAGTCGAGCATGGATATACCGCCAGTACGATTTCGAAGTAGGACTACGAACAATCATCAGACCGGGACAAGCAGATAGCGCCGTCATTAGACTTCCTAACAGCCGAACACTGGCAATTACCACCGATGGCAACAGCAAACAGGTGTACCTGGACCCATACTGGGGAACGGTTGGAATTCTCAGCGAGGCTTTCTCCAACCTCGTCGCTACAGGGGCCGAGCCAATCGCCGTTGTCGACCACCTTCAATACGGAAACCCCGGCAACCCCGAGGTCTTCTGGACCTTCAAAGAAGCAATACGGGCTATCCGAGACTATCTCAAGGCAACAAGGGTCCCGTGTGTTGGAGGAAAAGTCAGTTTCTACAACGAAGACACTCAGACAAGAACTGCCATCAAGCCTTCACCTGTAATTGCTGCCGTCGGACTCCGGAATGCCAGAGCACCGAAGATTGGCTCGGCTCTCGCCAAGGAAGAAGATGACCTGCTAATCGTTGGAACAACCTTGCCAGAACTCGGCGGAAGCGAATACTATGAGAGCGTTCAGGGACTAGTAGGTGGACGGGTCCCGAAGGTCAATCTGAGAACAGAGAGACAACTCCTCCGAACCGTCACGAAGGTTATCGAAAGCGGAGTGGTCGAAGCCGCTCACGACATATCCAAAGGGGGACTGGCTGTAAGTCTGGCTGAAATGGCCATCCAAGGCCAGAAAGGGTTCACGGTAAATCTAGACAAGGTCCCAACCAAGACGACTAACATCGCTCAGTTACTGTTTTCAGAATCGAAGCCCAGATTCGTCTTGGAGTCACGGCCGAAAAACACGCCCCGCATAATGCGCAGACTCAGAGCTGCGAGGATTAGGACCGCGAAGATAGGTAGAGTTCAAGGCGGCAAGATCCAACTAGAGTCCCATGAAGACCCTATCATCACAATCCCATTGTCAGTTGCGGTCGACGCCTGGTCCAAGACTCTGTCCAAGACGATGGACGCTGCAGTATCATCGACTTAGACGATCGTGTCAAGAAAGACCTATACACGGCCCGAAATTGATACAGGATTGTAATTGAACCTGAGGGGCTTCAATACCGATCCCATTGTCCGAGCGAAAGATCGTGTCCTCGCTCGCCCGGAGCGAATCCAGACTCCACAAATCCACGTTGAAGGTGGAAGCCGCTCAGTAGGGGAACATTGCGGAGTCATTGGAATCTATTCGTTAAAGAATGAACCCGTCTCCGAGCGTATCGTCAAAGGACTAGCTGCGCTTCAGCACAGAGGCCAGGAATCCTGGGGCCTAGCCATGCCCAACGAGCCTATCATCAAAGGCTTGGGGCTAATCGGTGTGGGAGCCGCAGCCAACGCCCGAAAAATCCTCCGTTTGGAGAGTAACCGAGGTATCGGACATATTCGTTATTCTACTAGGGGACGAACGAATCTAGAGAATGCTCACCCATTGGATATTCATGGAGAGTTTGCCATTGCCCAGAACGGGACCATTGCCAACACGGAAGACCTGGAGCCTCTGGTCAAAGGCGAATTCCCGATTATAGACTCAAACTCGGACACGAAACTGGCAGGGTACCGACTACTCCAGCACTATCGTCGAGAACATGATTGGACACGAGCCTTCACCCGACTCGCGAAGGAAATCAGCGGGTCCTACAGCTTCGTCATTGTCACACACGAGGGCGAGGTGCTCGCCGCCAGGGACGAATCAGGCTTTCGACCACTATGCCTAGGTTGGGACGAAGAAACCAAGACTAACATTGTAGCCTCCGAGAGCTGTGCGCTAACTGCTCTGCACGCCGAGCTTGTCCGAGACGTTCAGCCGGGAGAACTGGTCCGTCTCAACAAAGACGGTGTAACCGTCACAAAGTTTGCAGAAGCTCCACACCATCACTGCGCGTTTGAATACACTTACTTCGCGCATCCGAGTAGCAAGATCGAGGACCAATACGTCTACGAGGCACGACGACAACTAGGGAGGGTCCTTGCTCGGAAGTATCCGTTCAAAGCAGACGTGGTGATACCGGTCCCTGATTCCGCTCGACCTGCAGCTCTTGGATATTCTGAAGAGAGTGGGATTCCTATGGAAGAGGGTTTGATGAAAGACCGTTATCGGAGGAAGGGAAGTCTCAGGAGCTTCATCGAGCCTACCGATGAGAGTCGGGAAGAGATCGTCAGGGAGATCATAACCATCAGACCCGTAGTCGATGGGAAGAACGTCATCGTGGTCGATGACAGCATAGTACGGGGGACAAGCAGCAAGAACATCGTACGGGCATTGCGCGACGCGGGTGCCAAGAAGGTCTACATGGTCGTGACCTATCCACCTATCCGCCACCCATGTTACATGGGCATCGACTTTCCAACGCACGGGGAACTGCTGGCGACCAAGGTTGATGGCGACGTATTGTCGATTCCAGAATTGAACACGAAGGTAGGTAATGAGATCGGCGTCGATGGTCTCGGCTACAATGATATCGAAGGACTGAGCAAGGGAATTGGGCTCAAGCAGGGCGAAATGTGCTTCGCCTGTGTGACAGGTGAGTATCTTGGATTGAAGAAGAATCCCGTGCTTCGGACCCGAGAAGAAATGAAGGCCTGACACTCGATCCGACTTGTAGCCGAATGAAGATTCTCATCGTCGGAAGCGGCGGCCGGGAGCACGCTCTTACTTGGGCGCTCTCAAGGGATCGGAACGTCAAGAAGATTTACGCGGCCCCAGGCAATCCAGGCATCGCCGAAATCGCCACCTGTGTCCCAATTAACTCGACCAATATTAACGAGCTCGCCTCGTTCGCGGCTAAGCACACAATCGACCTGACAGTCGTTGGACCCGAGGCTCCGTTGGGTGGGGGAATTGTCGACACATTCAGAAAACAGAATCTCTCCATCTTTGGACCTGAGAAGCGAGCGGCCCGAATCGAGACCTCGAAAAGTTTCGCCAAAGACCTCTGCACTAGATACTCCTTACCAACACCGCACTGGGAGACGTTCACGGACAAGACCAAAGCCAACAAAGCTCTCGACGAGCTTGGCCCACCGTGGGTGATCAAAGCAGACGGGCTCGCTGCGGGCAAAGGAACGACCGTCACAAGGGATAGGCACGAAGCCGAAGCTGCAATTCAACGGGAACTAGTACGAGAGCCCAAGCGAATTGTGATGGAGGAATTCATCGACGGATGGGAAGCAAGCTTCACCGCAACAGTTTCGGCAGATCGGGTCCAATGGTTAGCACCCGTCTTTCAGGACTACAAGCCGGCCTTCGACGGCGACTCTGGACCAAACACCGGAGGCATGGGGGTCTATACTCCAGTCACCTCCGTGACCCAATCGCTCGTCGAGAAGGTCAGGAAGAAGATTCTGGACCCTGCCGCGACGGCCTTAGCGAAGGAGGGTTCTCCCTTCCAAGGGGTTCTTTACCTGAATGTCATCGTCAAGCACGGGACCGAACACCCATACGTGTTGGAGTTCAATGCGCGCTTCGGAGATCCTGAAGCTCAGGGAATAATGCCACTAGCCAAGAGCGGATTCTTCGCACATCTGAGCGCTATCGCAGCCAACTCGGACAGCCCATCGTTACCAGAAACCTCCAAATCCGCCTCCGTAGTAGTCGTCCTCGCATCCAAGGGATATCCAGAAAATCCCTCAGCGGGAGAGCTGATCGCGCTTCGACCCTTAGCCAATAGCAACATCGTCATATTCCATGCGGGAACTGCCAGAAACCCAAACGGGCAGCTCGTAACAGCTGGCGGACGGGTCCTCAACGTGACCGCAACAGGACCCAGCGTCGAGTCAGCCCGGAAGGACGCCTATTCGGTCATCGGCAAGTCGGTCGACTTTCCAGGAATGCATTATAGATCTGATATTGGAAGCGGCCAGATACGGCGTAGACAATTAGAACCCATCAAAACGTGACCCAGAGTGCAAGACTGCATATTCTGTAAGATCGTTCAAAGAGAACTGCCCTCTTACTTGATCTTTGAGGACGAGAATTTTATCGCCTTTCTCGACATTCGACCGCTAAACCCAGGGCACACGTTGGTCTCCCCGAAGAAGCATCATCGTTGGGTCTGGGACGTCCCGGAAGCTGGAAGATACTTCGAGACTGTTCGGATGATCGCGAAGACTCTCCAGAAGACCATGAACACAGAGTGGGTGGTCGCTGATATTGGAGGAATGGGCGTGCCACACGCGCACGTCCATGTGGTCCCGAGGTTTTCAGGAGATGGTCATGGAGAATTCGTGAACGCGCAGAACGTCAAAGACATACCAGCAGAGGAGATGAAGAGAATTGCCGAAAAAATCAGAAAAGGATTCCACCGGGCAAACGTCGAGTAAAATGGAATGGAGTGATGACTCTCGACTTCCCGACTCAACAATCTCCCACCAGACATCAAGCAACTCGTCCAGAGTTATCGAGAGGGGGTACTGACGAATCTTGGCAACAACCTCGCGGGCGCATACCTACACGGTTCCATAGCTTTTCCAGAATTCGAACCTAGAGCTGGAGACATAGACTTCTACGTTGTAATTCGACGATCCCTCAATGCGAGAGAGATCAAGAGCTTAGATCGGCTACATCGGGCTTTGGCTGCCAGGTTCGAGTTCGGAAGTAGGCTGGACGGATTCTACATTCCATACGCTTCGGCTCGAAGGCGGGAGAGCCCGAAAAATCTTGTCTACGGAGCCCACGGAAGGATCCAGCGAGGAGGCTCCGACGATGCATGGGCCATCCACCGAGAACATCTCGCTCGTTCTGCATACATTCGACTCTACGGCCCGAGGGGTAGCAGAATCTTCTCACGACCAGACTGGGAGGAAATCAGAAGCGCACTTTATCGACAACTGGTCTATGCGAGGAACATCATTGACAGTGATCCCTGGTGGTCGGTCCTCAATCTCTGCAGGCTTGTCTATGATTTCAAGAGAGGAGGCATCGTCGCGTCGAAGCTGGGCGCGGCTAGGTGGGCTTTGAATAGACTCCCGTCGCGCTGGAAACCAGTTATCAAGTCAGCAATCAAGACATACAAGGGAATTGCAGATAGAAAATACCGCACGATTCTCAAGAGAGATGCGAGGAAGTTTCTTGGCTTCGCGTCTATCCGAGTGATTGCTTTCGACATCGCACTAGATTCTCGTGGCCAAAAGACCGCATATCTTAGAAAGAGCAGGACATGAACCGGGAGCTAGTCTTGGTTCCTATCGGCGTCCTAGTCTCGGGGCGCGGCTCCAATCTAGAATCGATATTGGATGCCGTGGATGGAAAATACATTACGAAGGGTCGGGTGAGTGTTGTCGTCAGTAACAAGCCAAGCGTCGGAGCGCTTGAGATAGCCAGGAAACATGACGTGCCGACGGTTGTCCTTGACGATAAGGGACTAGCAAAGATGGACCCTGAGTACGATCGGAAGATTATCGTCACGCTGGAGGCCCACCGTGTTACTCCCAAGGACGGTCTTATTGCTCTTGCCGGCTACTTTCGAATCCTCAGCCCACAATTCGTCGACCATTATCATAACAGAATCATGAACGTGCACCCGGCGCTTCTTCCCGCGTTCCCTGGGCTCGAAGCGCAGAAACGCGCGTTGGAGCATGGAGTGAAGGTCTCGGGAGCCACTATCCATTTCGTCGCAAAGGAGGTGGACGCAGGGCCAATAATCCTCCAAGCCCATGTCCCAGTCCGAGATGATGATACGGTTGAGACTCTATCAGAAAGAATCCTACGCCAAGAGCATCGGCTCTACCCAGAAGCAATCCGGCTCTTCACTGAAGATCAGTTAAAGATCGAAGGGAGGAGAGTCGTTCTCAAGACTTGACTGCGGTAATTCTAGATGGTAGGCTCGTTGCCTCTGAGATCAAGAAACAGGTCGCACTCCAAGTTGGACAGCTAGCGAAACGAGGTACCAAGCCGTTCCTCGCAACCATTCAGGTCGGCGACGACCCTGCCAGCTCTAGCTATCTCAGGGGAAAACACAAGGCCGCCGAAGAAGTTGGGATCCAGTCCGAGAACCATCATCTGCCAGCCAACACGCCTCAAGACAAGGTTGAGGCTCTGCTCGGCCAGCTGAACACGAATCCTAGAGTCCACGGGATCCTTGTCCAGCTTCCCCTCCCACGCGGCTTTGATGAGGATAGAATCATTGAGAGAATAATTCCCTACAAGGACGTGGACGGACTCCACCCGATCAATCAGGGAAGGCTGGCAGTCGGCAAGGAGGAACTTGTGCCCTGCACTCCTAAGGGAATCATCAAACTCTTGTCCCATTACAAGGTCCCTATTGCCGGGCAGGGAGCTGTCATCATTAATCGTACAACCCTAGTTGGCAGGCCGCTCGCAAACCTGTTTCTCAACAGGGACGCGACCATAACGATATGCCACTCGAAGACGCGTAATCTCGCCCAGATAACAAAGACTGCTGACATCCTTGTCAGCGCTGTTGGACGAGAAAACTTCCATGTCAAAACAGAGCACGTTAAGGCTAAGGCGGCCGTTGTTGATGTGGGTCTGACGCGAGTCGAAGGGAAGCTCCGCGGTGATGTAGATTTTGAAAATGTCAACAAACTAGCGGGGTTCATTACTCCCGTCCCTGGAGGAGTAGGGCCTATGACAGTCGCATGCTTGCTTGAGAACACGGTCCAAGCGGCTAGCATCCAAACGAGAGGAGGATAGAGGGAAGAAGAGTTTGCCTCAATCAATTGTGAGGAATGCAGAGCCAGAAGAGCTTGGAACGTTACCGAAGAACCTGCAAGAATGGACCTCGGGCTTTATCGAGCTTCCCGGCACGAAGAATGTACTATCGTCCAGCGCTTTTGACCCAACTGGTTGTTTCGTCGCTGAAGACAAAGGATCCATTGTCGGCTACGTGGCAGTCACAAATCTTCCCCGGAAGAACTGGCTGGTCATAAGATACCTCGCAGCCAAGCGCGCCCAGTCCCGGGTCTATGCTGTGGAAAAACTGCTCAGCAGAGCCCTACAGTATGTCGAGACAAAGAAGCCCGAGTTCCTCAGAGCCACAACACCCTCGATACAGCCCTACGTCGATGTTTACAAGAGCTTCGCGTTCAAACCCATTCGAAGAGATTTCAGGATAACATGGGACCTAACAAAGACCCCTGAATCGCCTACCAAGCAAGTTGAGGTCAGGGAAGTCACTGAGAAGACAGCTCCAGAAATCGCCAAGGTTCTTGTCGAATCTATCCGTCCATACTGGGACTGGCGAACCGAGGAACAGGGAGGCGAAGACGCCGTCGCCCAGAAATTCCAAGAAGAAATCAGAAAGGGCGAACGATGGCTCTCCGGATCCGTAGGAAAAGAAGTCGTTGGACTGACCGGACTAATCCCCGACTATTACAAAACTGGAGACGCCCGGTTTCGGGGAACATTTGTCGTTCCCAAACATCGAAGTCGAGGATACGGCCTAACCATGATGAGCCAAGCCTCAAGTTGGGCGAAGAAGTTAGGCCAGGACAAGATGACGGTGTACACCTTCTCGTATCTTGAATCTCTAGCCCCGGGAGCATTACTGTACATCAAGTCAGGCGGCAAGATTGAGAGTGAGTATCTTCAGATGCAGCGGGCATGATTATACGCGGGACCATTCCCCATTTTGTTGTCTCATGGTTGAAGGAGTTGGTGTGATGGTTTGACCGAGGCTCAGATTGCGGTCGAGAAGGAGAATCTCAGACGGTACATGCTTCGTTTGAGAGATCGCCAGTCAGTTGGAGAGATCGAGCAGAAGAGCCAAGACATTATCGATCAAGTATTGCATCTCCACGAATATGTTCGAGCTCGAGGAATAGCGTGCTACGTTAACAAAGACAGCGAGGTCAACACTAGACCCCTGATCCGAGCGGCTCTTGACCAAGAAAAACGCGTCCTCATTCCAGTCGTGAAGAAGGGAGACATCGAACTGTTCTTCAGCGAGATCAAAGACCTAGGAAGCGAACTGGCTCCCGGCACGTTCGGCATTCTTGAGCCTAAACCTGAGAACGTTCATCCGGTCAGCCTTGATACTGTGGACGTGATCTTTGTTCCAGGCATCGTCTGGGACCGTGAAGGCTACCGATTGGGCTGGGGACGGGGATACTTTGACCGAGTCATCAAGAACCTCCCCCAACACGTCCGCTCGGCCGGTCTGGCTTTCAACATGCAACTCATCGGCAAGGTGCCGCGGGATCAATTTGATGTACCAGTAGACATGGTCGTCACGGAGTCCCGCGTGATACGGTGTCGTCATTGACAAGAAGCGTCAGCATTCTAATGGGATCCGAGAGCGACCGAGAGATCGCAAAGAAAGCCGAGACCATCCTGGGTAAACTCGGAGTACCCTATGAGACGAAGGTCCTGTCTAGTCATCGGAATCACAAGGAACTTGACAAGTATGTTGAGACGTCGAAGGCGGATGTGTTCATCACGATCGCAGGTCTCTCAGCGGCCCTCCCGGGCTTCGTCGCATCACTATCGTTGAAACCTGTTATTGGGGTCCCGGTTTCGGGAAGGCTGAACCTCGACTCAATCCTTGCGATCGTCCAGTTACCCTCAGGGGTCCCCGTTGGGACGGTTGGCCTCGACAACGGCACAAACGCTGGACTGCTAGCTGCAGAGATCCTGGCCCTGTCGGATGTGGGAGTCTCCAAGAAGCTCACACAGTATCGTAGCGGACAGCTGTAAGATGTTAGAGTCCATGGAGAATCTATCAACTCCGTTCAAACGGGGAAAAGTCAAAGACGTCTACGAGATAGGACATGACCAACTGCTCTTCATCTTCACCGACAGAGTCTCAGCCTATGACGTGGTCCTGCCATCAACTATTCCAAGAAAGGGCGAAGTTCTAGCTAAGCTAGCAGCGTTCTGGTTCAACAATCTCAACACGCCACACCACATGGTCCGGCTCGAAGATACGAATCGGATGGTTGTTAGAAAGCTGAAGATGATTCCTGTGGAGGCTGTGGTCCGTGGTTATCTTTACGGAAGCCTCTACGAGAGATTGACGAAAAGCGAAATCTCGATTCCTGTAGAACCAATCTTGGCAGCGAAACTTCCTGAACCATATTTTGACCCTACGACAAAGTCTGATGTGAAAGACGAGCCTGTGACGATGGAGCAGATTGAGGAAGAGGGCTGGTTGGACCCGGCACAGTTGGATGCAGTTAGGAAGAAGACGGTCGAGATTTACAACAAGATGTCTCTGAGAGCTGAGAATGCTGGATTCATACTTGCTGATCTCAAACTCGAATTCGGCTTCGACAAGCAAGAGAACATTGTGCTGGCAGATTCGATTGGACCTGACGAGTTCAGATTGTGGCCAAGGTCGGACTACTCGCCTGGGAAGACGCAGGAGAGTTATGACAAGCAACCGATTCGGGACTGGCTTGGAAAGGTCGGCTACAAGAAGACCCTTGACGAGGCGAGAAGAGAGGGAAGACCCACGCCTCGTCCACCGGACCTTCCGGCAGATCTTATCCAAGAGACGAGTCGGCGGTACATTATCGCGTATGAGCGTTTGACTGGACTGAAGCTGTAGATTGCCTCAGCCTCGCATGACCTATGCTAAGGCAGGGGTCGACGCGAGGCACATCCACGAAACTCACAAGCTGTTGGCTCGTAGACTAGAGTCGACTTTTGCGACGCGAAAAGGCAAGGTTGGATGGCCGATCTTTCCGATTGGACATTACGCGGGTCTTGTCGACCTTGGTCAAGGGAAGGTGTTGAGCCTCCACACTGATAGTGTCGGGACGAAGGTCCTCATTGCTCAGATGATGAAAAAGTATGACACAATCGGGATTGATTGTGTCGCGATGTGCGCAAACGATCTGATCTGCACAGGCACGGAGCCCATCAGCTTCCTCGACTACATGGCCATGAACAAACCTGACCGCGCGATCGTGAATGAGGTCGCGATCGGCCTCGTGAAAGGTGCAAAGGAGGCGGGGATGGCGATTGTCGGGGGAGAGACAGCCATCGTTCCAGAACTGCTAGCAGAGAACGGAGGGTTCGATCTGGTCGGATTCGCGGCGGGAATTTGCAAGAAGAAAAGCCTGATTCTCGGCGATAGGGTCCGAGAAGACGACATCATAATCGGAGCTGCCAGTTCGGGAATCCATTCAAACGGATTTAGCCTAGCAAGGAAAATACTCTTAGAGAAATACAGGCTCAACGAGACGCCGCCGGGGATCGGTAGAAGCCTGGGCAAGGAACTTCTAGAGCCTACAAGAATCTACGTAAAGGCCGTGAAGGAACTAATGGAAAAAGCGGAGGTTCATGGCCTCGCTCACATCACGGGTGGAGGAGCCTTCTTGAAGTTGGAAAGGGTGATCGGACAGGCAGGACGGGGGGCAGAACTTGACGAATTACCGAAGCCACCGGAAATATTCCACCTCATAAAACGAGCCGGACGTATACAGGACCCGGAAATGTACCGGACATTCAATATGGGCGTAGGCTTGATAGTAATCTGCCCGGAGACTCAATCGGAACGGGTAATTCATGCATTCGGCAAGCACCGACAAGGCGCGACACGAATCGGACGCGTTGAAAAGAGACCGGGAATCAGAATAAAGGGAAAACCCCTGAACTGAACAGCTTGATTGACGGGACGGAACGGTTTATGTTTGAGCAAATGATGCACCGATCGATTTCCGTTGGGTCTTAGGGAACTCCTAATTCCTCAAGAGAAGATATTCTTTCAACTACTAGAGCAAGAGTCCAAGAACGTTCTCGCGGGCGCTCTTGCTTTCAACGACCTCGTGCAGAATTTCGACCAACTGGCCGATAAACGAGACAAGATCAAGGATATCGAACATCAGGGCGATAACATCGTCCACTCAATCTACGACCGTCTCATTAAGACCTTCATCACGCCCATCGATCGGGAAGACATCAGCAAACTAGCATCCCTTTACGATGATGTCTTAGACTACATCTACGCAGCCGTAAACCGTCTCTACCTTTACGAGATCAGCTCTCCTACTGAGCCGATGAGGAGATTCACCGAACTCGTGGTTAAGTCTGTTCAAGAGATCGACTTTGCGTTTGCAAGTATTCACAAAATCAAGGCACCCGAAATCGAGAGTCGGATCATCGAGGTTGACCGGTTGGAAAATGAAGCTGATGTTGTTCTCAACGAAGCTGTCGCAGACCTATTCAAGACGAATGATGCAATTTCAATAATCAAACTCAAGGAAATTTACGAATTGATGGAGACCATTACGGACAAGTGTGAGGATGTCGTCCAAGTGATTCGAGACATCATTCTCGAGTACTCTTAGGTCAGGAGCTCCATGGCAACGGTCATCGTCCCAGTCGGGATAGTCATCCTTGTAATTCTCGTCGCGTTATTCTTTGACTTCTTGAATGGCTTCCATGACGCGGCCAACTCAGTAGCCACTATTGTGTCTACTCGGGTCCTGTCGCCGCGGATAGCGGTTCTATGGGCTGCCTTCTTCAACTTTGTAGCAGCCTTTGTATTCGGCGTAAACGTCGCGTCCACTATCGGAAAGGGAACGATAGACCCGGCGATCGTGACCGCTTGGCTTCTCCTCTCGACTCTAATCGGGGCGATCACGTGGGATATCATAACTTGGTGGTTCGGTCTGCCCACCAGCTCATCACATGCTTTGGTAGGCGGACTGATCGGGGCGGGCGTGGTCAAAGGCGGATGGGGAGTTGTCCAAGTCGCAGGTGTAAGTAAGATAATTCTCTTTATCGCGCTCTCACCATTGATAGGATTACTACTCGCTATTGGTCTCATCCTGTTGACGAGCAGAATCGGCGCCAAGTTCTCGCGTTCAACAGCGGACCACGCTTTCCGTCGACTACAACTAGTATCAGCAGCACTCTACAGTCTTGGCCACGGGACTAACGATGCTCAGAAGACGATGGGAATAATCACCGCTCTTCTGTTCGCACAAGGGTTGCTCGGAGCGGTCTTCTTCGTCCCGTTCTACGTTATCCTGATGGCTGGAACAGCCATGGGCCTCGGAACATACTTTGGAGGCTGGAGAATCGTTCGAACCATGGGCATGAAAATAACAAAACTACAACCCTTCGGGGGATTCAGCGCAGAGACCGCTGCTGCCACAACCCTTTTCGCAACCGCATCACTCGGAATACCGGTAAGCACGACCCACACTATCGCTGGCGCGATAATGGGAGTGGGTTCCACACGCCGTTTGTCCGCGGTAAGATGGGGCGTTGCTAGACGAATCGTCTATGCATGGGTCCTGACGATACCCGCTGCCGCTTTGATAGCCGGGGTGATGTACTATTTGCTCTCGTCCGCAGGACTGAGATAGTAGCGCTGAATTGCCCCCATCAAGTTTCGAAATGAGCTAGAAAATGGACCGTAATTTGCTCGGACCCGGTTGAAAAAGAAGGGTCCGGTCCGACGCGTGGAACGTTTCTTACATTCGGCGGGCGCTCTGCCAGAGACCTACGATGTTACCTTCCGTGTCCTTGAAGTAGGCTGTGAAGCCCATATCAGCAACAGGCTCCTTCTTCCGCACCATCTTGCCGCCTAGCTTCTCTACGTTCTTCAATGTAGCCTCGATGTCAGCAACGTCGACTGTGATGACTGTGTTCTTGACTTCGCTGTTTCGTTTCGTCAGTCCGCCGTTGATAGCACCCGGTGCTGTAGGCTGCCGAGTCTTCTGGTCAACTTCTGTGGTTCCAACCATGTGGTACTCCATTCCCGGGTACTTGCTGATGTCCCAACCGAAGGCTTTCTGGTAGAAGCTCTTTGCGCGTTCCTCGTTGTCGGCCGGTATCTCAAAGTGTACTACCCTAGTATGATGCACATTCTGCACCGTGAAAGCGCGGCCGAGAAATCGGTCTAATAAATACTCGCTATACTTTTCCTCCCCTCCTTCGCCACTGTGATAATACTGAACGGTAGGGTTCTTCGCGTCGTCCTCTTCGATAGATTGTTCTGAACAGAGTAAGAAAAAATTGGATAAGGGGGTTAGGCAGTGAATCCCTTGTTTGGAAGCACTGTGATGTAACCGACCATGCCTCCTTTCTGGTGGTAGAAACAGTGGAACTCGTAGACGCCTGGAGTATTGACTACGCCAAGGTAGCCGATAGACCAGAGATTACATGGAGGAGGCGTTGAGGCATAATTGTTGCAGGCCCCAGTGGGACCCGTGCCCCCGTTTGCGGTGTCGTCCTGCTTTTGCGTGTTGCAGGCGACTGTGCTGCCATTATTGTCCTGACATCCGTCGGGCTTTCCTGTGAAATTAAGGTTGTACCCAGGAGTCCCAGGCGTGATGAAGTCACCACTTGACAGGCCCGTCCAGCTGTTGTTCAGCTGGAAGAAGGTGCTGCTGGAAAAGCCTCTGAGTCCCAAATTGATGGTGAAGGTGTGAGCGTCTGTAGTGTCGTTGGTGTTGAATATGATGGTGATGTTATCTCCTTGGATTACGGTAATGTCTGAGGGGTAGAATCTATCTTGGCCAGTCTGGTTGGACAGGAACCAGTCGACTCTGAAAGTTTTGTTCGCGCACGGTTGAGCTGTAGAGCATGGCTTATCCACAGAAACTGAGGACAACTGGGATGGCAACTGGCTGAGACCGAGGTAGACGGCATAGCCTAGGGCTGATGCGCCGATGATAAGGGCGACGACTCCTATTGCTAAGGCTGTGCGTCCTGTAGATGATGCTGTCTGGGATTGTGACATCTTCCTCGGCGAAACCAACCTCTCAGAGTATATAATAGTAGTTCATGTTTGAGAGGCGAAAGCTTCTGCTAGTTCACTACCAGTCTGCCCTTCATGAATGTGTGGACTGTGCAGAAGACGTTGCAGTAGATTGTGAAGCTACCGGAGTCTCTGGCGACAAACGAGACCTTGTAGGCTTCTCCCGGCCTCAAGGTCAACCCGACGGCAAAGTAGTGATCGATGGCGAACCCGTGCGACTGTACTGGGTCGAGGTTACAGACGAGAATGTTGATAGTGTCATTTCGTTGAAATTGGATGGTTGGCTGACCGTTGCGGATGCTCTCGTTGAATCCATTGTCGTCCAGAATCATTAGGACGTAGCCCAGGGGTCTTTCACAGTTCTGCGCAGGGGACACGTTGAACGATGGGTAGGGCAGGTGCAGGTATTGGAGGGTGATGAACCCTAAAGTCGCGATCGATATTGCGAGAATCGCCAGGGCCTTCCAGGTGAGCAATGATTTCCCGAACCGCCTAAGACCTCCATCACAGATTGGTATATGCTCTCTGCCACGCGGAGGATGCAAGACCAAAGTGTTTGGAGTCTAGGCACTTAGCCGTTCGTACTAGCGCTGTTCTCCCAGTAAGCTTATATCTCGACCGGGACGGGCAAAGTATTCTTCTGAGGCGCGGTCTACTGGCGATATCAGCGCCCACGACGGATGCTTGGCAGTCTCTCTACAACCTGTACTGGGTCCTGGCTGTCGCCGCTGGTGCAATCACGATAGGAGCGCTGGTGTTTTTCGTTACAAAGTATCGGGCTAGACCCAGTTCTGGTACGGCCCAGCATGACGAGGATGGGAAGGTCCCCGTTCG
>Ga0209156_10000930_pt1 | contig 24564 bp, 22 predicted proteins | sample GraSoiAngelo_124_FD_185881 | JGI IMG/M metagenome (GOLD analysis project Ga0209156, IMG submission 185881) | Grasslands soil microbial communities from the Angelo Coastal Reserve, California, USA - 14_0927_05_20cm (SPAdes) (version 2) | ecosystem: Environmental > Terrestrial > Soil > Grasslands... | reverse complement strand
AGACTTGGGCTCCTGCCGGGGGGGCGGGGGGGAGGGCGGCGGCGGCTCAGGAGGGGCCGCAGGTTCTTCCGGTTCCGGCTCTGGAGCTTCGGCCTCAACAGGCTCCGGCTCGCGAGGCGCCGGCTCGGGTTCGGCCTGCTTGGGCGGTGTTCGAAACGGTCGATCGGCGACCGGATTGTAGGCCCGGTAGTTCTTCCACGCGACGAACGAGCGCTTCTTGCCCCCCGGGCGGAACGATTCTTCGCTCAACAGCTCGTAAAACGGCAACTCCGTCGTGGCCCAGGCCTCGTCCGAGCCGGCCCGAAAGAGACCGGCGATGGGTTGGCCGTCGGGGTCGCTCCCCAGCACGAGGGCGACCTGCCACGACTCCGCGAAGTAGTGCTCGTGCGTCTCGACGTCGTGAGGCGACATCGCGACCGGCAGCGGCGCATGCGTGTGGTACCAGCCGATCAGGTGCCCTTTGGTCGCTTCCACCTGCGCCACGATCCGATCCCAGATACGCGTCACGACGTCGGTGGTGCGGTCGCCGTAGATCGGCTGGCTCAAGCGCAGCGCCGCATCGATGATGAGATAGGAAACGTTGGTGTCGGGGCACTCGCACATATCACCGACGAGGAAGCCCAGGATCCCCTGACCCGGCGGGGGCGCGGTGGCGAGGTGCTCGCGGACGGCCGCGAGGGCGGATTGCGCCACAAAGACCGGAAACGGGATGTTGCCCGGCCGGCCCCCTCCCGCCGTCCCCGGCGCAGCAGTGGGACTCCACAGGATGGACCGGGCGAGCGGGATCGTCTTCCGGAGCGGAGCGTCCGCGCTCATCGCCTCAACATAACGAGCGGCGGGGCGGACGGCTCATTCTGCCAGCACGCGCGTGATCACGCCGGCGGCCCGCTCGACATCCTGCCGGCTCACGTCCAGGTGCGTGACCGCGCGCAGGCGGCGCGCGCCGAACGGCACGACCAGCACGCCCGCCTGTGCGAGCCGCGGAACTACGCGGTCCGCCGTGTCGGCCTCACGGACGAGATCGAGCATCACGATGTTCGTCTCCGGGTCGGACGGTCGGACGGTCGGACAGTCGGACAGTCGGTGGGCGAGGAGCTTGGCGTGCTCGTGGTCCTCGACGAGCCGGCCCAAGTTGCACTCCAGCGCATACAGCGCCGCCGCCGCGAGAATCCCTGACTGCCGCATCCCCCCTCCCAGCCGCTTGCGAATCTCCCAGGCGAGCGCGCGGTGGGTCGCGGCGAACGCGAGACACGACCCGACGGGACAGCCCAGTCCCTTCGAGAAGCTCACCATCACCGTGGCGGCGCCCCGAGCGAGCTGGGCGAGCGGGACGCCGAGTGCGGCGGCCGCGTTCCACAGCCGGGCGCCGTCCAGGTGGACGGGGAGCTCGGCCTGCTGCGCGACGCTCACGATCCCGGCCATGACGGCGGGAGACATCACCTTTCCTCCCGCGGCGTTGTGGGTGTTCTCCGCGGCGACGGCGCCGGCGCGCGGCACATGAGGAGACGCGGGGCGCAGCGCGTCGCGCACCAGCTCGCCGGTCAACCGGCCATCGGGCGTCGCGACCGGCCGGATCTGCACACCCCAGTTCGCCGCCACGCCGGCGAGCTCGTAGTGCACGAGGTGGGCGTTCGCCTCGACCACGAGCTCGGTCCCGGGCCGGGTGAGCAGCGCGATCCCCGTCTGATTCGCCTGGGTCCCGGACGGGAAGAACAGCGCGTCGTCCTGCCCGACCAGCTCGGCGACGCGCTGCTCGAGACGGCGGGTGGTCGGGTCGCCGTCCAGGACGTCGTCGCCCACTGGGGCGTCCGCCATGGCGCGGCGCATCGCGGGCGACGGCCGCGTCACCGTGTCGCTGCGGAGATCGATCGGCTGGGGCGCGGTCACCCCAGCTGCACGCGCTGCGTGCGTCGCATCCGCATCAGGTCGTACGTCTCGGCCACCTCGCCGCCCAGCAGGAAGAGGTAGGCCGTGTAGTACACCCACAGCAGGAACAGGGCGAGCGCCACGACGTTGGCATCCGAGGCGAGGCGATCGAGCGTCGCGAAGCGCATCACATAGAGCGCGTACAGCCGTTTCGCCACCTCGAAGCCGAGCGCGCAGAAGACCGCGGCGACCAGCGCGGTGCGCCAGTGAATGCGCCGGCTGGGAAGCAGCTTGAAGATGCCGAAGAACAACAGCACGCCGGCGGCGAACGCGGCGGTCTCGAGGCTGAAGCGCCACAGCCAGTCGAGGGCGAAGCTCGACGAGCTCATGAGCAGGGCGTTGCCCGCCTCCCAAGCCGCCACGAGCCCGCTCAAGACGAGCAAGGCTCCGGCGCCGAGCACCATGGCGAGGTCGAGGAGCTTCGCCACCGGCCACGGCCGCCGCTCGTCGGTGTCGAACACTTCGTTGAGCGCCGCCCGCACGCCGCCGAACAGGCGAGACGAAAACCACACGAACAGCGGGAGACCGAACGCGGTCAGCCGGCCGCGGTGGCGCACGATGCCGCTCAGCGTGCTCTCGACGGCCTGGAACGCCCGGTCCGTGCTCCCGCCCGGCGTGGTGGGGAGGAAGCGGGCCAGCAGCTCGTGGAGATCGACCTGCTGGGTGGTGACCTGGTGCTGGACGAGTGCGCCCACGACGGCGAGCAGCAGCGCGACGAACGGAATGACGGTGAGCAGGAGGTCGAACGACAGGGCGCTCGCGAGAAACGGGACGTTGTCCTCGTAGGCCGCCTCGAGCGTGCGGCGGACCACGCCGGTCACCGACCGATGCCAGCCGGCTTCGGCCTTCACGCGACCGGCTCGTCCTCCTCGGCGGCGCGGGGGAGCGCCTTGGCGCCGCGCCGGCTGCGCTTCGCCTCGGTGAGGCGGCGCTCCAGCGCTTCGCGGGCGGAGGGGGACGGGGCATCCGGCGTATCGTCGCTGTCGAGCAGCTGCCCGAGCTCGTCCACCTTCTCGCTCGCCAGCTCGCGCAGCCCGCGCAGCCGGCCCGCCAGCTTGCCGCGGGTCGCCTCGCCCTCGGGAGCGAACAGGAAGCCCACCACCGCCCCGATCCCGAGACCGAGCAGGAAGGACCCGAGCCCGGCGCCGCGCTCGCTCACTCCCCCGCCTCCAGATCGTCCGGGGCGGCCACCGCGACGGCGCGCGGCTCGGCGTGGGATTGCAGCGGCGGCCGCACGAAGCGGTCCACGACGGCACGGGTGTTGGTGACGCGCAGCTGCTCGAACAGAAAGGCGAACGTCTTCTCCAAGTCGGCCGCCACGGCGTCGCGCACGGAGGCCGGGAGATCCCACAGCCGCCGTTTGAACGGCCCGATCGCCTTCTTGCGGGCCTTGTAGATGAATTGCTGCTCGCTGTCGCCCTTCTTCCACTCGTCCTTGCACTCGGCCTTGACCCATTCGTTGATCTCACGGCGCAGCTCGGCGGGCAGCTTGGGATGGTCGAACACGATGTTCTGGAAGTTCGTGGCCAGGTGGATCTCGATCGCCTCGCACGCCGGGAACTGACCGAACGCCTCGGCCGGAAGGGTGGACGCGCCGTGCTGCACCGCGCCGCCCAGGCCGTAGGTGCCGCGCGCGTCCCGCGACAGCGCCTTCAAGGCGTCCAGATCAAGCTGGACCTTGGCGATCGAGCCGTCCGGCAGCACCACGCCGCCGTGGCTGGTTCCGGTCTGGACCGAGATCTTGCTGATCCCCGCATAGGGGCCGAGCCGCTTCAGGGTACGGGTGTACCCATCCATGAAGGCTTTCAGCTCGTGCACGTCGGAGTTCTTGCCGCCCACTTCGCCGATCTCGGCACCCACCGAAACCGTCACGCCGTCCGGCTCGCGGTCGCGGATGAAGCGGGTCAGCTCGGCCGCCCGCTCGTAATTCACGCGCTGCTGCTCGTCGAGGGTCTTGTGGGAGAGGTCCACCAGCGTCGAGGTGTCCACGTCGATGTTGTAGAAGCCGGCGTGCAGCTCTTCTTCGATGAGCGTGCGTAAGGCCTGGAGCTCGGTCTCGGGATCGGCCGCGTACTTCTTGGCGTTGACCTGGACGTGGTCGCCCTGAATGAAGAGCGGTCCGATGAAGCCTTCGCGCAACGCCGCGGCGGTCATCACGGCCACGTACTCGGCCGGCCGCTGCTCCGTGTAGCCGATCTCGCTGCGGGCGATCTCGCAGATCAGGGCGCCGACATCGAGTCGCTGCGCCGCCCGGAACACCGCCCGGGCGGTATCGTAGGCTACCACCCGCAGGTTCATCGCCGGAGTCGTGAACGGCGCGACCTCCCCCCGTCCCCGCGCCAGGTACAGCTCGTGGATCGAGGCCGGGCGCACGCCGGCGTGCTGCCCAATCTCCCAAATGAGCCAGCGGGCCTCCTCCCGCTCGGGCCCGGACCCGAACACCGCCTGCCGCACGAGATCGTCCAGCGCGGCGCTCTGGCGCACCGCCGGGTTTTGGAACCGTCGCAGCGTCGCTGCGTGATCGTTCGACATGAGAGGCCCTCCTGGGGTCGAATTTAGACCGCAGCCATGCCCATCACCAGCCCGTTGACCCCCGGCGCGGTTCTCACACTGAAGCGTGGGCTCGGCGGGGCACAACGCTGAAGCGTGTACGAGTGTGCTTCAGCACAGAGCTTCGCCGAGCCCATCCTTCAGGATGGGGAACTCGGACGCCGCCAGCCGTTGGTTGGTACCCCTACTCCGCCCCCACTTCGACCACCAGCCCATCGTACGCCGGCGCCACGCCGTCCGGCAATTCCGCCGCGAGCTCCGCATGCGACGTGTGGTGCGTCAGGTGCGTGAGGAATGTGCGGCGCGCGCCGATCTGCAGCGCCGCCGCGACAGCCTCGGGGATCGAGAGATGCAGCGGATGCGGGCGCGGCAGCAGCGCGTTCAGCACCAGGACTTCGAGCCCCGCCAGGTGGGCGCGCGCCGTCGGGGGAATCTCCTTCGCATCGGTGAGGTACGCGACCGGTCCGACGCGGTATCCCAACACGGTGCGGTCACCGTGGGGCAGCGTCAACGCGCGTACCCGCAGGCCGGCGATCTCGGTCTCCGCATCCGGATCGAGCGCATGGGCGCTGAGCTCGGGCTTACTCGTCCCCGGTTGGGCGGGGGCGGCGTCGAAGATGTAGCCGAAGCGTCGCCCCAGCTCCGCCAGCGTGCCCGCCGCGCCGTACACCGGGAGGCGGCCCCGCTGTCGCACCGAGAAGGCGCGCAGGTCATCGATGCCGTGGACGTGGTCGGCATGCGCGTGGGTGAAGAGCACGGCATCGAGGGACGTCACACCCGCCGCCACGAGCTGGAGCCGGAGCTCGGGGGGCGTGTCGATCAGCAGGCGCCGGCCCCCCGACTCGATCAGCGCCGCAGTCCGGGTGCGGCGGTCCCGCGGGTCGGCGGAGGTGCAGGTGCGGCAGGAGCAGCCGATCTGCGGCACACCGTACGAAGTGCCGGTCCCGAGGAACACGAGCCGCACTTCAGACGACCTCGACCTTGAGCAGGTTGGTGGCGCCCGACACCTCCCACGGCACGCCCGCCGTCATCACGATGCGGTCTCCCGCCCGCGCGTAGCCGCGCTTGAGCAGCAGGTCACGTACTACCGCGAGCATCGCGTCGTAGCTCGGGACGTGGTCCACCAGGACCGCCGCGACCCCCCACACGAGCGCGAGCTGGCGGTAGGTGGCGGGCTCGGTGGTCACGGCGAGGATGGGGATCGGCGGCCGCAGCGCGGCGACCTTGCGGGCGGTGAAGCCGCCCTTGGTGAGGGTGACGATCAGCGGCGTCTTCAGCATCCGCGCGACGGCGCTCGTGCCGATGGCGATCGCGTCTTCCACCGACACCTCCTGACCCGGCGGCACGCGGCGCTCGTCCCGCGCCACGGCGAGCGGATGGCGCTCCATCTCCCGGATGATCCGATCCATCGCGCGGACGGCCTCGAGCGGATACTCTCCGACCGCGGTCTCGGCCGACAGCATGACGGCGTCGGTGCCGTCGAGGATCGCGTTCGCGACGTCGGAGGCCTCGGCGCGCGTGGGGCGCGGGTGATGGACCATCGACTCGAGCATCTGCGTCGCCGTGATCACCGGCTTGCCGTGGCGGTTCGCCTCGCGAATCAGGCGCTTCTGCACCACCGGCACCTCTTCGAACGGCAATTCCACGCCGAGGTCGCCCCGCGCCACCATGACGGCGTCGGAGACTCGAAGGATGCCGTCCAAGTCCTCGAGCGCCGCCGCCTTCTCGATCTTGGCGACGAGCTTGATCGCCGGGGGCACCAGCCGCCGCAACTCGGCCACGTCATCCGCCCGGCGCACGAACGACAGCGCGACGTAGTCGACGCCCCACCCCACGGCGTGGCCGGCGTCTTCCCGGTCCTTCTCCGTGAGGGCGGGCGCGCTGACGTGCAGCCCGGGGAGGTTCATGCCCTTGTGCGACGTCAGCGTGCCGCCGTCTACCACGCGGCCCTCCACGCGTGGCCTGGCGATACGCGTCACCTCGACCGAGAGCAACCCGTCGTCCAGGAGCACGCGCGCGCCCACGCGGGCGTCCTTGGCGAGATCCTCATAGGTGGTGGGCAGCTCGTCTCCCTGCGCCACAGCTTCGGGCGCGAACACCACCTGCTCGCCGGCGCGCAGCACGCGCGGCTCGGCGAGCGCGCCGACGCGGATGCGCGGGCCCTGGAGATCGACGAGGATCGCGACGGGGGCGCCCGCGGCGTCGGCGGCCTGTCGGGTCGCCGCGATCCACCCCGCCCGCAGCTCCGGCGTGCCGTGGGAGGCGTTCACCCGGATCACGTTGGCGCCCGCGTCGATCAGGCCGGCGATGCGCTCGGGCGTCGCCGTCGCCGGCCCGAGCGTGACGACGATCTTGGTGCGGCGGATCACTGCCTCGCTCCTTGCGTGAGTGCGGCGACCAGCGCCGGCAGCACTGTACCGGCGCGACCGCGGCAAACGATGTGCGCGGCGTCCGACAGCTCGGTCGGGTCGGGGTTCACCTCGATGACCGTCGCGCCCGCCTCGCGCGCTATAAGAGGAAGCTGAGCGGCCGGTTGCACCAGCCCCGACGTCCCTACCACCAGCATCGCCCGGCACGAGGCGGCCAGCGCCCACGCCTCCGCCGTCACCGCCTCGGGGAGGAGCTCCCCGAACCATACGACGTCGGGCCGCACCGGGGACCCGCAGCGCTCGCAGCGCGGCGGCGCGCACTCCGTGTCCTGCTCGGGCTCGGGCGTCCGGTCCGCCGGGAAGGGGTGGCGGGCGTCGAGACACGAGAACCGCTCCAGCGACCCGTGCAGCTCGAGCACCCGCCGGCTGCCGGCCCGCATGTGCAGCCCGTCCACGTTCTGCGTCACGATGGTGAGCTCGGGCACCAGGGCCTCGAGCGCGACGAGCGCGTGATACCCCGCGTGGGGGAGGGCGGCGCGTACCAGGCGGCGTCGCCATGCATACCACCCGAACACACGCGCGGGGTGGCGCCGAAACGCGGCCTCCGTAGCCAGCTCTTCCGGATCGTAGCGTGCCCACAGGCCGACACCTGCGTCCCGGAAGGTCGGGATGCCGCTGTCCTGAGACATACCGGCGCCCGTCGTGACCACGACGCGCGGCGCCGCGCGCAGGGCGCGCGCCGCGGCCTCTATAGCGGCAGCGGCGCCCGCATGCGTCACCCGGTGGTGCACGGCATCTAGCGGACGACGCCGATCTGCCGTTCCTCCAGCCGGCGCTTGAATCCCTCGAGCACGTGCACGGCCCGTGCGATGCCCGATGCCGGCATCCCTTCGATCGCCCGGGCGGCGAGCCGCCGCTCGAGCTGGCCCACCCGCAGCAGCACCTCGAGCCCCTGGCGCGTGAGCGTCACCCGCACGCCGCGATCATCCTCGGGGTCCGGCGTGGTTTCGACCAGCCCCTTCAGCTCGAGCCGCTGGATGAACGTGGTGGCGGCGGCGCGGGACACGCCCAGCGCGGCGGCGACGTCCTTGGGCCGGGCGCCGTCGGGGCCGCTCTCGTCCACGGCATTGAGCGCCGCGTGGGCGCGATGCGACAGCCCATAGGCGCGGAACGCTCGATCGCCGGCGCGCTCCACGGCCGCCCGCGCGGCGGCGACGGCGTCGGTCAGCTGCAGGGCCAGCTCGGAGCGATCGCGCATGCATGCCTCGGAGTTTATTAATATGTTGACTATTAACATACTAACAATCGCCCGGTGTGTGCCGCAAGCCCTGATTTTCCCTAGATTTGCTGCCCGATGATCGAGGTCCAGGGGCTCACGAAGTCGTACGGCAGCGTCGCGGCGGTCCGCGACCTGTCGTTCAGCGTGGCGCCCGGCGAAGTGCTCGGGCTGGTCGGCCCCAACGGCGCCGGCAAGACCACGACGCTGCGCAGCCTCGCGGGCATCGTCCGGCCGGCAGGGGGGACGATCCGCATCGGCGGACACGACATGGAGCGCGATCCGGTCGCCGCGAAGCGGCTGCTCGCGTTCATGCCCGACGAGCCCCATCTGTTCGACTACCTCACGGTGGAAGAGCATCTGCGGTTCACCGCCCGGCTCTACCAGGTGGCGGACGTGGAGCAGCGCCTCCCTGCCCTGCTCCAGGAGCTCGAGCTCTCCGAAAAAGCCAAGGCGTTGCCCGGAGAGCTGTCGCGCGGCATGAAGCAGAAGCTCGTGATCGGATGCGGCCTGCTGCACGACCCCAGGGCACTGCTGTTCGACGAGCCGCTCACCGGCCTCGACCCGGCGGGGATCCGCCGGATGAAGCAAACCATCCGGGAGCGCGCGCGGCAGGGGGCGGCGGTCGTGCTGAGCTCCCACCTGCTGCACCTGGTGGAGGAGATCTGCACGCGCGTGCTCATCATGCAGCGGGGACGCAAGGTCGTCCTGGGCACGATCGAGGAGATCCTGACCGAGCGACCCGACCTGCGGGGGCGGAGTCTGGAGGACATTTTCCTCACGCTCACGGGGACATGATCGGGGCGGCGCTCTACCTCATCGGCCGGTCCCTGGTCAACGCGACGCGGCGTCGCGTGGCGCGGCTGCGCCAGCCGAAATATCTGATCGGCCTCGTGGTCGGTGGATTGTACTTCTACTGGTTCTTTTTCCGGCCGCGCCGGGGCGCGGGGCTCGGTGCGGTCGCCTCCCCCGGCGGTGAGATCGTGGCCGTCGGGCTGGTGGGCACGCTCGTGCTGCTGAAGTGGTTGTTCGGGACCGCCGAGACCCCGTTCACGTTCAGTCTCGCCGAGACGCAGTACCTGTTCCCCGCCCCGCTCACGCGGCGCCAGGTGATCGACTTCAAGCTGCTCCGGTCCCAGCTCCCGCTGTTCCTGTCGGCCGTCCTCTCCGCGCTGATCTTCTCGGGCGGCCAGGTCACCGGGATGCGGCTGTTCCGCGTCGTGGGCCTCTGGCTGTTGTACAGTACGCTGCAGCTGCACTATGCCGGGGCGTCGCTGGTGCGGGCCAGTCTGACGCAACACGGCGTCACGGGGTTGCGACGCCGGCTCGGCACGCTGATCGGACTGGCGAGCCTCCTGGTACTCGTGTGGTGGAGCCTGCGCCGGGCGCTCCCCGGGATCGTGGCGGCCTTCGAGGACGGCTCCACACAGGGCTACGCCGCGCTCACGAGTGTCATGCATTCCGGACCACTCGGCGTGGTGCTGTGGCCGCTCGAGGCGCTGGTGGCGCCGCTCGTGGCCACCGGTCCGGCGGCGTTCGCGAGCCGGCTGCCGGCCGCGCTGCTCGTGCTCGCGGTCCACTACGTCTGGGTCGTCCGCTCGACACTCGCGTTCGAGGAAGCCGCGGTGGAGCACGCCGCTCGCATGGCGCGGAGGATCGAAGCCGCGCGACAGGGACGATGGGGGGAGCGCAGCATGCGCGCCCGGCAAACGACCGGCCCGATCCGCCTGCGGCTGGCACCGACCGGCGCACCGGCCGGCGCCATCCTGTGGAAGAACGCCGTCGGAGCGACTCGCGACTTGAGCCAGCGCACCCTCGTGCTGACCATCGCGCTGGTGATCGGTGGCTCGATGGCCCTCGCGAGCGGGCAGTTGCGCGCCCTCGATCTCGTGGCGGTGATCCTGGTGGCGCTCGGCGCCATGGCCCTGGTGTTCGGGCCGCTCGCCGCGCGCTGCGACCTGCGGCAAGACCTCGAGATGCTCGACGTTCTCAAGGGCTACCCGGTGCAGGGACGCGAGCTGGTCGCCGGCGAGGTGGCGGCGCCGGTGACGCTGATCGGCCTCGTCGTCTGGAGCTGTTTACTCGGGGCCTTCGCGGCGACGGCCGCCCGGCCGGGCCCCGAGCTGCCGCCGCCGGGGGATCGCCTGGCACTGCTGCTCGCCGCGCTCCCGGCGACGGCGGCGGTGCTGCTGGTGCTGGTGTTGGTGCAGAACGCAGCGGTGTTGCTCTTCCCGGCGTGGATCGGCGTAGGGCGGGATCGCGCGGTGGGACTGGAGGCGACCGGGCAGCGGATTCTCATGACGGCAGGGAGCATGATCGTGCTGGTTGTAGCCCTCGTGCCCGCCGTGTTCGCCGGCGGTATCGCAGGCGTGGGGGCTCACGCGGCCGGAGTGTCGATGCTGTGGACGCTGCCACTCGGGAGCCTGGTCGGCGCCGGCGTGGTGGCGTTCGAGGGAGCGCTGGCCGTCCACTTCCTGGGCGGCGTGTTCGATCGGATGGATCCCGCCGCGGCGGGACCGGGCTAGCTGGTCTCCGTCCAGTCCACGGGCGAGGTCGCGCCGCAGCGTACGCAGCGCAGCGTCCGCGGCTTGCCGGCGAAGTCCTGACGGTAGTGACACAGCGGGCAGACGGCGTAGGTGGTGACGACCTCCATCCCCTTCTCTTCCTGGGTGGGCCGCAACACCCCCGTGCGAACGACGACGCTCCAGTGGTCGGGGGGCTCCCTGCGTACCGTCACGTCCGCGCGGTTGAGCCGGATGCGCTGCCGGCGCACCTCGACGACGACGTGTCCGTCCGCGGCTTCCTCCACGACCGGGTACCACGCGCCGCGGCGGAGCACGTCCGCCACGTTATCGGCACATCGGGCCCAGCCTAGCGTGATTCGCATGTTTTGGGGATCGCGACCCCACATGATACCACGATTTGATAAATTTGGTTATGCGCGAGCTCGGTCATGTGGTCCGCCTGCAGATCCAGCGCTCGTCCCTCAAGACGGGGGAGAAGCCGCATCGCGTGTACGACCCCGCTCCGATTCTCACGGTGGAGCGGCTCAGCGTGTCGCCCGACGGCGCGCTGGGCGAGGCCGCCAACGACGCCTGGATGGTCGACATCCATCACCGCATGCACCCCAGCACCAAGAACCCGGATGGCGAGCACGGCATCTCGCTCGGCTTCACGTCGCACTACGACCTGATGCGGGCACGCTTGGGCGATCGGATCACGCCGGGCTGCGCGGGCGAGAACATCCTGGTGGAGGCGCGGGGCCGCGTGGAAATGGAAGACTTGACCGAGGGCGTCGGGCTGCTCGCGCGCGACGGCCGCGAGCTGGTGCGGCTGCACGTCCTCCAGGTGGCGCATCCCTGCCGGCCGTTCAGCGGCTGGGCGCTGGGCGGCGTGGTGGAGACGGACGTGCTGAAAGAGACGCTGCAGTTTCTCGACGACGGAATGCGGGGGTTTTACTGCGCCGGCATGGGGACGGGGATCGTGAGCGTGGGGGACCGAGTGGTCATACTGTAGTCACCCGCCTAGCTGAGTTCATCCCACGCCAAGCCCGCCATTTTTTTGCAGCGCTCGCAGCTCAACTCTTTGGAGTCGGCCTCGAACGCCTGCCGGTGGCGGCAGCTCGGGCACACGGCGTACGTCAGCGGAAAGATGCGCCCGACCCGCTGGATCTCGCGGGGCTCGCACCGCACGATGCTCCAGCGCTCCGGGGGGTGATAGCGAATCTCGAGGAAGCGGCGGTCCACGGGCACGTTGCGCCGGTTGACGTCGAGCACGACGATGTGGCTCGAGGAGATGCGGACCACCGGGTACCAGGCACCGCGGCGCAGCAGATGCGCGCCCGGCTTCCCGACTCGGGCCCACCCCTTCGCCTGAAGCCGGGTCGGGGTGATCGGGCGGAACGGAATCGTCACACCGAGAAAGTAACACAGGCTGGCGAAACTCGTTCGTGACCGGAGTCACACGCCGTTAGTCGCCGCGGCGTGTGACGAGTGACCACTCCGTGCGGCGGACACGGCGCGTGGCTCAGGCGCCCGCGCCCGCCAAATAGCCCCGCGCCACGAGCAGCTCGGCGTTGAGGATCGCCGCCCCCGCAGCGCCGCGAATCGTATTGTGGCTCAGCACGACAAAGCGGTGCCCGAGCACCGGGTCCGATGCGATCCGCCCGACCGTGACGCTCATGCCGCGCCCCGCGTCGCGATCGAGCCGCGGCTGCGGCCGGTCGGGCTCGTCCCGCACGAGAATCGGGCGCGCCGGCGCCGTGTGCAGCCCCAAGCGCTGCGGCTCACCCGCGAACCCGGCGAACGCGTCGCGCAGCTCCGCCAGCCCGGCGGGCCGGGTGAGCTTCACCCGCACCGCCGCCACGTGCCCGTCCACGACGTTCACCCGGTGGCACTGCGCGCTCACCGCGAACGGCGCCGGCGCGATGCGATCGCCGGTCAGCCGGCCCAGGATCTTGAGGGTCTCCCGCTCGATTTTCTCCTCCTCGTTCGCGATATAGGGAATCACGTTGTCGGTGATGTCGAGCGACGCGACGCCGGGATAGCCGGCCCCGGACAGCGCCTGCAGCGTCGTCGCGACCACGGCCTCGACGCCGAAGCGCGCCACGAGCGGCGCCAGGGCGAGCGCCAGCATGACCGTCGAGCAGTTGGGGTTGGTCACGATGTACCCGCACTTGCTCCGCCCCGCCTCCCGCCCGTCGAGCAGTGCCAAGTGCTCGGCGTTCACCTCGGGAATGAGCAGCGGGACCGACTCATCGAGGCGGTGCGCCGAGGAGTTACTCACCACGGCGAACCCCGCGCGCGCGAAGCCGGTCTCCGCCTCGCCGGCGACGTCCGCCGGCAGGCTCGAGAAGACGACGTCGCAGTCGAGCGGCGGCCGGGGCGCCTGCACAACCAGCGACCGGACCGCGGTGGGGATGTCGCCGGGGAGGCGCCACGTGCACGCGTCCGCGTACGGCCGTCCTTGCGACCGGTCCGAGGCGGCCAGCGCCGTCACCACGAACTGGGGGTGCTCCTCCAGCATGGCGATGAAGCGCTGACCGACCGTGCCCGTGGCGCCGAGAATGCCGACGCGGATCTTCCCCATCACGCCCGTCCTTTCGCTCCTTGACGCTCGCCGCACCCCGCGATAAGTATGAAGATACAATTGAAGTCGCGTGGTGATTTGCCGCGTATTGCCGCCACGTTAAACAAAGTGCTAAAAAGCGACCGCCCGCGGCACGCACTGCCCGGGCTTTGCTGTTCCTGAGGTTCACCATGCCGCGCTCCCGACACCCGCTCGAGATCCACAAGTTCGGCGGAGCCTCGCTCGCGAACGGGGTGGCGATCGCGCACGCCGTGTCCGTCATCCGGGCGCGGCGGCCCGCGCCCCTCGTGGTCGTCGTATCCGCGATGGCGGGTGTGACGGACGCGCTGCTCGATCTCGCCGGGGCGGCCGTCCGGGGCGACGCGGACGGCGCCCGCGCCACGCTCGACCGGCTGGCGGCGCAGCACCGCGCGGCGGTCGCCGCGCTCGTGCGTCCCGGCCCGCGGTCGGACGAGTTGCTGCAGGCGATCGAGGGCGCCTTCGCGGAGGTCGAGCCGCTCGCGGCCGGGTTGCGCGTGCTGCGCGAGCTGACGCCCCGGACCACCGACTATCTCGTCGCCCGGGGCGAGTACCTCTCGGCCCGCATCGTCGCGGCGGCCCTGGACAGCGCCGGTTGCCCGGCCCTCTACGTGGACGCCGTGGAGGTGATCCACACCGACGGGACGTTCGGCAACGCCTCACCCGATCTCGGACGCACCGAGCGCCGCGCGCGCCGCGTGCTCCGCCCCCTGCTCGCCCGCGGCGTCGTCCCCGTCGTTCCCGGCTTCCTCGGCGCCGCTCCGGACGGACAGGCGGTCACGCTGAGGCGTGGCGGCTCCGACCTCACGGCGACGCTGCTCGCCCGCGCGCTGGGCGCGCGGGAGGTCTCCCTCTGGAAGGACGTGCCGGGCGTGCTCACCGCCGACCCGCGCATCGTGCCGGACGCGCGCGTCATCCCGCAGCTGCACGTGCGCGAAGCTGCCGAGCTCGCCTACTACGGTGCGAAAGTGCTGCACCCGCGGGCGCTCATGCCCGTGCTGCGGCGCAGCGTCGCGGTGCGCATCCGGCCGTTCGCCGATCCGGCGTCGCTCGGGACGGAGATCTCCCGGCGCCGCACTCTGAACGCGTACCCGGTCAAGGCGCTCTCCGCGATCCCCAAGCAGGCGCTCCTCACTGTGACCGGGAGCGGCATGCTCGGCGTGCCGGGGATCGCGGCGCGCGCCTTCGCCGCGGTGCACCACGAAGGGATCTCCGTCTCGCTCATCAGCCAGGCGTCCTCCGAGCAGTCGATCTGCTTCAGCGTCCCGGAGGACCAGGCGGAGCGGGCGCGCCGGCGGCTGGACGAGGCGTTCCGGCGCGAGATCGGGCGGCAGGAGATCGACCGCGTGGAAGTGCGCGCCGGCGCGGCGACGCTCGTGGTCGTCGGGCTCGGCATGGCGGGGACCCCCGGCATCGCCGCCCGCGTCTTCTCGGCCCTGGCCGAGGCGAAGATCAACGTCAGCGCGATCGCCCAGGGCTCCTCGGAGCTGAACCTGTCGCTCGTGGTGGACGCCGGCGACGCGGCGCGCGCCCTGCGGGTGGTGCACGGCGCCTTCCAGCTCAGCAAGATCGGCGGAGGCATGGGCGCGCACCCGGAGCGCAGCGACGTGGTGCTCCTGGGCTTCGGTCAGATCGGCCGCACCCTGGCGCCGCTGATCGCGAAGCCGAAGCACGGGGCGGTGCGGTTGCGCCTCGTCGGGCTGGTCGATCGCAGCGGGTTCGTGTTCGATCCGGCCGGCCTGTCGCCGCGCCGCCTCGCCGCGCTCGCCGCCGCCAAGGCAAAGGCCACGCCGCTGGCGAAGGCCCCCGGCGGGGGCGGCCACCGCGGCTCCGCGACGGAAGCCGTGGCGTTCGCGGCGCGCCACGCACTTTCGAATCCGATCCTGGTGGACGTCACCGCAGCCGACACGACCGAGACGCTCAGGACGGCGCTGGCGGCCGGCATGCACGTCGTGCTCGCCAACAAGCGGCCCATCACGGTGAGCCGGAAACGCTACGACGATCTGCGCGCCACCGCAGAGGCGCAGGGGCGCCAGCTGCTGCACGAGGCGACGGTCGGCGCCGGATTGCCGATCATCGACACCTATGCGAAGCTGGTGGGGTCGGGCGACCGGGTGCAGCGGATCGAGGGGTGTCCGTCGGGCACGCTGGGCTATCTGTTCGGCGAGTTGGGGCGCGGCCGCCGCTTCTCGCAGGCGCTGCGCGGCGCGATCGCCAAGGGATACCCGGAGCCCGACCCGCGTGAGGACCTCTCCGGCATGGACGTCGCCCGCAAGGCGCTGATCCTCGGGCGACTGCTCGGCTTTCCCGGTGAGCTGAAGGACATCGCGGTGGAGTCGCTGGTGCCGCAGGGGGCCGAGCGTCTGACCCCGCAGGAGTTCCTGGCCCGGCTCGAAGAGTACGACGCGCTGTGGACGCGGCGACTGGCGCTGGCGCGCCGGCGGGGTGGAGCGCTGCGCTATCGCGCCATCGTGACGCGGCGCCGGATTCGCGTCGGCCTGGTCGTGGTCGATGCCTCGAGCCCGATGGCGTCGCTCAACGGCACCGATAACCAGTTCATCTTCACCACGACGCGGTATCGCAAGAATCCACTGGTGATCACCGGACCGGGAGCGGGGCCTGCCGTGACCGCCGGCGGCATCCTGAACGATGTGCTGAAGCTCGCCGGCGCGTGAGCGGCACGCGGCAACGGTGCGCCAGCTGCGGGCACGAGCTCGCGGAAACCGACGCGCAGGTGCGCTGCCCCGCGTGCCAGGGCCTGCTGGAGATCCTCCACGCCCGTCCCGCCGTGACCGGCGCGGCGCTGCGGGCCCGGTTCGACGGTCGCCGCGCGGCGCCCCGGGGGACGGAAGGCGCCGCGCGGGACTCAGGCGTGTGGCGCTTCCTCGAGGCGGTGCTGCCGACCGCCACGCGCGAGATCGTGAGCTATCCCGAAGGGAACACGCCGCTCCTCGAAAATCCCGCGCTGGCCCGCTGGACGGGGCTTCCCCGGCTGCTGCTCAAGCACGAGGGGCTCAATCCCACGGGATCGTTCAAGGACCGGGGGATGACCGTGGCGGTCACGCAGGCCCGCCGTGTCGGCGCGACGGCGCTGGCGTGCGCGTCGACGGGCAACACCGGGGCCTCGCTCGCCGCGTACGCCAGCCTCGCCGGGCTTCCGGCGCTGGTGCTGGTGCCGCAGGGCCAGGTGGCGCTCGGCAAGCTGAGCCAGGCGATCGCCTACGGCGCCCGCACGCTGCTCGTGCGCGGCAACTTCGACGCGTGCCTCGCCCTCGCCGAGCAGGCGCGCGAGCGGCTGGGGCTGTACCTGCTCAACTCGATCAACCCGTTTCGCATCGAGGGACAAAAGACGATCGTGCTCGAGTTGCTGCAGCAACTCGACTGGACGGCGCCGGACTGGATCGTGTTGCCCGCGGGCAACCTTGGCAACACGGCGGCGTTCGGGAAGGCGCTCGCCGAAGCGCGCGAGTGGGGGCTCATCAGCGACACGCCGCGGCTCGCGGCGGTGCAGGCCGAAGGGGCGGCTCCCTTCGCGGCGAGTTTCCGGGAGGGGTTCGCGCGGCGTCACCGTGTCGAGCCGCACACCGTCGCCAGCGCGATCAACATCGGCAACCCGGCGTCCTACGACCGGGCGGTGCGTGCGATTCGGGAGACGCACGGCGTCGTCACCACCGTCCCGGACGAGGAGATTCTCGAGGCCAAGGCGGTCGTGGACGGCGCCGGCGTCGGATGCGAGCCGGCGAGCGCGGCCAGCGTGGCCGGCGCGCGGCAACTCTTGCGGGACGGCGTGATCGGCCGGGAGCAGCGCGTCGTGGCGGTGCTCACCGGGCATCTCCTCAAGGATCCCGACTCGGTGACGCGCTATCACCAGCAAGCGGACCCCCGCCCCCCTCACGCCAATCCGCCCGTCGAGATCGGGCCGACGCTCGGCGAGGTCGAGCGGGAGCTCGGTTCCCGCGACGCGCGCCCAGCTTGACACGAGTCGCGTCGTCGGACGTGCTTTACAGACGACCGTGAGTGATGTGACGATTCTCAAGTTCGGCGGCACGTCGGTCGCCGATGCTGCGGCGTTCACGCGGGTGGTGACCATCGTGCGACGCCACGGGGGACCGCGGCCCGTCGTCGTCGTGTCGGCGCTCGCCGGCATGACGGACGCCTTGTTCGCCGGGGCGGCGGCCGCAGCCGATGGCGACGTGGCCCGCGCCCGCCGCATCGTGGACGAGCAGCTCGCCCGGCATGACGCGGTGGGACGCGCGTTGCTGCACGGGAACGCCGCCCTGCCGTTCCAGGACCAGCTCGCACACGCGCGCGATGCGCTCACCGACTTGTTCGATGGGTTGGCCGGGCAAGCGGAGGAGCGCGCGGCGCTGCAGGACGAGATCGTGTCGTACGGCGAGCGACTATCCGCCTGCCTGCTCGCGGCGGCGCTCGCGACCGCGGGGGTGCCGGCGCGCGCCGTGGACGCGCGCCGCTGCATCATCACCGACGAGACGCACGGCAGGGCGGCGCCGCTCCCGGCCGATACGAACCGCCGCACGGAGGCCGAGCTGGTGCCGCTGCTCGATGCCGCGCTGGTCCCCGTGCTGGGAGGCTACATCGCCGCGACGCCAGGCGGCCGGACCACGACGCTGGGCCGGGGCGGCTCCGACTATACCGCCGCGCTGGTGGGTGCCGCGCTGGCGGCTCGCGAAATCCAGATCTGGACCGACGTGAGCGGCGTCCTCACCGCGGATCCGCGGGTCGTTCCGGGCGCGCGCCCCATTCCGCGTCTCTCGTACGCCGAAGCCGCCGAGCTGGCGTATTTCGGGGCCAAGGTCCTGCACCCCAAGACGATCGAGCCGGCAACGGCGCGGCATATTCCGGTGCGCATCTGCAATTCGCTCGCGCCCGACGACCCCGGAACGGTCGTGGGGGCCGAGCCCGCGGTGTGGCCCGGCGCGGTCAAGGCCATTGCGCACAAGACCGGGATCACCGTGCTGCAGATCGCGTCCACCCGCATGCTGGGGGCGTACGGCTTCCTGCGCGCCCTGTTCGAGGTGTTCGACCGCCATCGCACGGTGGTGGACGTCGTGACCACGTCGGAAGTCAGCGTCTCGCTCACGCTGGAGGACGCCCGCGCGCTGCCCGCCATCGTGAGCGAGCTGCGGGCGCTGGGTGAAGTGAGCGTCGAGCCGCACCGGGCGATCGTGTGTGTGGTCGGCGAGGGGTTGCGCACGACACCCGGGATCGCCGCGCGCATCTTCGGCACCGTCGAGGACATCAACGTCTCGCTGATCTCCCAGGGCGCCTCGCGGGTCAATCTGACTTTCGTGGTCGCGGAGGACCGGGTGCACGAGGCGGTGCGCCGGCTGCACGCGGCGTGCTTCGAGCAGGCGCGCGCAGCGACCGGCGACGCCATCGGCCGGACGGCGTCGTGACCGCGCTCGTCGCCCTGGCGCAGCGGCTGGTGAACATTCCGTCCGCGTCCGGCGACGAGGCCGAGGCGGCGCGCTTCGTCGCGGCGCACCTCGCCGAGCTGGGCTACGCGGTGGAGGTCTTCGAGGCCGCGCCGGGCCGGCCCAACGTGCTGGCGACGACCGATCGTCCCCCGCGCGCGGTACTGTCCACGCACCTCGACACGGTGCCGCCTCATCTCCCGGCGCGGGAGGAGCACGGCTTTCTGTACGGGCGGGGCGCGTGTGACGCGAAGGGGATCATGGCGGCCCAGATCACGGCGGCCGAGCGGCTCCGGGCCGAGGGGGTGGGCGAGATCGGGCTGTTGTTCGTCGTAGACGAGGAGATGGGGAGCGCCGGCGCGCGGGCGGCGAATGCGCATCCGCGCGCCGGTGAGTGCCGCTGGCTGATCGACGGCGAGCCGACCGACAACAAGCTCGCCGCCGGCTCCAAAGGCTCGCTCCGGCTGTCGCTCCGGACCGAGGGCGTCACCGCGCACTCGGCCTACCCCGAGGAGGGGCGATCGGCGATCGACCCTCTGCTCGACGTGCTCGCGGACGTGCGCCGGACGTCCTGGCCGAGCGATCCGTTCTTCGGTGACACCACGCTCAACATCGGGGTGATCGCGGGCGGGTCGCGGCCCAACGTCGTGGCGGGCGACGCGCGGGCCGACCTGCAGATTCGCCTGGTGACGGACGCCGCCCCTGTGAAACAGCTGCTCGAGCGGGCTGTCGGAGGGCGCGCCCGCATCGAGTACTTGAGCGCCGTGAACCCCGTCCGCCTGACGACCGTGCCGGGATTCGAGACGTGCGTCGTCCGGTTCACGACCGACATTCCCAATCTGGGGAACTGGGGCGCGCCGCTCCTCATCGGGCCCGGGTCGATCCTGGACGCGCACACCGCCCACGAGCGGATCTCGCTCGAGCAGCTGGCGGCCGGCGCGGACAACTATGTCCACCTGGTCCGCGACCTGCTGTGCGGGAAGGGCGCTGCATGAAGCTCGCGCTGTTCGGGTTCGGCCGCATGGCACGCGCCGCCGCGGCACACGCCGCCGCAGCGGGACATCAGGTCGGCGCCGTGTTCACCTCACGCAATACGGCCGACGTCGCTCGACTGCTCCCCGGTCACGACGCGGCCCTCGACTTCTCCGCGCCCGACGCCGTGCCGGCGCACGTCGACGCGTGCGCGGGAGCGGGGGTGCCCCTCGTGGAGGGCACGACCGGGTGGCAGGCGCGGGAGGCGGACGTGCGGCGCGTGGTCGACGAGCGGGGGGCTGCGCTCGTCTACGGCGCGAACTTCTCGATCGGAGTGAATCTGTTCTACCAGATCGTCGCACGGTCGGCGGCGCTGTTCCACGGGCTCGCCGGGTACGACCCGTTCATCGAGGAGGCGCACCACGCCACCAAGCGCGACGCGACCTCGGGCACCGCGCTCGTCCTGAAGGATATCCTGCTGCGGGGGCTGGGACGGTCCGACGTGTCGTTGACCAGCACACGGGCGGGCCACATTCCGGGGACGCACCGCGTCGGGTTCGATTCGCCGGGCGATCAGATCCTGCTGACCCACACCGCCCGCAGCCGCGAGACCTTCGCCGCCGGCGCGCTGCTCGCGGCCCGCTGGCTGTCGGGGGGAGGGCGCCGGGGCATGTACGCGTTCGCGGACGTCTTGGACGACATGCTGGAGATGGAAAGGAAGGCCGTATGACGCTGCGCGTAGAATGGCTGCGCGGCTGCGGAACTGCGCTCGTGACGCCCTTCACTGCGACGGGCGAGGTGGACGAGACGCGGTTCCGCGCCTTGCTCGAGCGGCAGATCGGGGGAGGCGTGCGCCTGCTCGTGCCGTGCGGCACGACCGGGGAGGGAGCGACGCTCGATGCGCGGGAGCAGGAGCGGCTCATCGCGCTCACGGTCGAGGTGGCGGGCCGGCGCGCCCGCGTGATCGCCGGCGTCGGGAGCAACGCGACCGCCGTCACGATCGAGCGGGCGCGCGCCGCCCGTGGCGCCGGCGCCGACGCCATCCTCGTCGTGGCGCCGTACTACAACAAACCGACCCAGGGCGGGCTGGTGGCCCACTTCCGAGCCGTTGCCGAAGCGGTGGAGGACCTCCCGGTCGTGCTCTACAACGTGCCGGGCCGCACGGCGTCCAACATCACCGCCGCCACCACGCTGACCCTCGCCCGGGAGCGCACCAACATCGTGGGCACGAAGGAGGCCTCGGGCGATTTGTCCCAGATCATGACGATCCTGCGCGACCGGCCGCCGAACTTCTGCGTGCTCTCGGGCGACGACGCCGTGACCTTACCGCTCATCGCGCTGGGCGCCGACGGCGTCGTGTCGGTGGCGTCGAACGAGGTGCCCGACGCGATGGCGCGACTCACCGACCTTGCCCTGCGCGGTGACTGGGCGGCGGCGCGCACCCTGCACTACCGCCTGCTCCCCCTCATGGAGGCGAATTTCATCGAGTCGAACCCCGGACCGGTCAAGGCCGCGCTGGCCGCGCTCGGCCTCGTGGAGGAGCACGTCCGCCTGCCTCTCGTGCCGGTTCAGGAGCAGACCCGCGCCCGGGTGCGCGCGGTGCTCGCGGAGCTCGGCCTCCTTCAGGGCGCGGCGCATGTCGCTGCGTGAGCGCGTCGAAGCGCTCAGCGCGACCGAGCGCCCGAGCTACGGTGACGCCGAGCGGGCGCTGTTCGCCGAGTTTCGCGCCGCCCTGGCAAGGGGCGAGATCCGCGCCGCCGAGCGGACGGCCAGCGGAGCCTGGTGCGTCAACACGTGGGTGAAGCGCGGCATCCTGCTCGGATTCCGGATCGGGGCGCTGGTCGAGATGCCGGCCGCGGCCGGTTGGCGCTTCTTCGATAAGGACACCTATCCCCTGCGGCCCACCACGCTCGCCGACCAGGTGCGCATCGTGCCCGGCGGATCGAGCATCCGCGACGGTGCGTACGTCGCGCCCGGGGTCGTCTGCATGCCGCCGATGTACGTCAATGTCGGCGCGTACGTCGACGAAGGCGCCATGATCGACAGTCACGTGCTCGTCGGGTCGTGCGCGCAGATCGGCAAGCGGGTGCATCTCTCGGCGGCGGCGCAGATCGGCGGCGTGCTGGAGCCGGTCGGCGCCCTCCCCGTCATCGTGGAAGACGACGTGCTGGTGGGCGGGGGGTGCGGGATCTACGAGGGCACGATCGTGCGCCGGCGAGCCGTGCTCGCCGCGGGCACGATCCTCACGGGCTCGACGGCCGTGTACGACGTGGTGCGGGACCAGATCTACCGCCGCGCCGGTGAGCGACCGCTCGAGATTCCTTCCGGAGCCGTGGTCGTCCCCGGGGCGCGGGCCGTACCCGGCCCGGCCGCCGCCCGCTGGGGGCTGTCGCTCTACACTCCGGTGATCATCAAGTACCGCGACGAGAAAACCGACGCGGCCACGCTGCTCGAGGAAGACCTGCGATGAGGTGGTCATGACGGACGAACCGGTAGCAGTGCTCGGGCTGGGCAAGATCGGGTCGATCCTGCTCCAGGGATTGCTGAAGGCCGGCCTCACGCCCGGCCACGCCCGCGCCACCGTGCGCCACGTCGAGCGGGCGCGCGCGCTGAGCGCGCAACTCCCCGTCGCGGTCGGCACGGACAACCGCGCCGCCGCGCGCGGAGTGAAGGTCATCCTGATCGCGGTCAAACCTCAGAACGTCGGCGAGCTGCTCGACGAGATCCGCGGCGAGGTGACGCCCGCGACGCTCGTGGTCTCGGCCGCCGCGTCGGTGCCGACCAGCTACATCGAGGGTCGCCTGGAACGAGGTGTGCCGGTGGTGCGCGCGATGCCGAACACGCCGTGTCAGGTAGGCGCCGGGATGACGGGTATTTGCCGGGGGAGCCATGCCACGGACGCTCACCTCCTGTCGGCCCGCCAGCTGTTCGATACGGTAGGCCGGACCGTCGTGGTGGACGAGAAGCACATGGACGCGGTGACCGGGCTGTCCGCCAGCGGGCCGGCATTCGTCTACATCATCCTCGAGTCGCTGGCGGAGGCGGGCGTGAAGGTCGGGTTGCCGCGGGACGTGGCGACCCTGCTCGCGGCACAGACGCTACTCGGCGCCGCCAAGGTCGCGCTCGACACGGGAGATCACCCCGCGTTGCTCAAGGACGCCGTCACCACGCCGGCGGGGTGCACCATCGACGGCATCCTGGAGCTGGAGGAGGGCAAGCTGCGCGTCACGCTGATCAAGGCCGTGGTGAAGGCCACGCAGCGGGCGAAGGAGCTGATGTTCGAGAAGTGAGGGCGGCTCAGCCGCACTCCGAGAACCCGCACACGTGACACTTCGCGCACCCCTCCGCGAAGGCGAGCTGCGAGCCGCAGTCGGGACAGGCGCCGATGAAATCCTGCCGGGGCTCCCCCTCCCCCTCCCTCTCGCGCAGCGCGGCCGGGCCGCCCTGCCCCGGGACCACCTCACGCGGCGGGAGCGCCGCGGCGCCGAGCAGGTCCTGCTGCACGCCCTGCTTGTCCTGCATCCACTTCTCGATCGCGATGCCGATGGCATCGGGCACCGACAGCACCTTGCTCGGGCCCAGCCCCACCGCCCGGTCGGACGAAATGCCGCGCAGCTGGCGGTAGATCTCCGTCATCGGTATACCGGAGCGCAGGGCGAGCGAGATCAGCCGGCCGATCGCCTCCACGTCCGCCATGAGCGCACCGCCGGCCTTGCCGAGCGAGATGAAGACCTCGAACGGCTGCCCCTTATCGTCCTCGGTGATCGTGACGTACATCGTGCCGAGCGGCGTCTCGACCCGGCGCGTGGAGCCCTTCAACAGGTCGGGGCGCGAGCGCTTGGCCCGGCGCTGGAGGTTCTCGGCCTCGGCATCGTGCAGCCGGGCGCGCGTGCGCTCGAGCTCGGCGTCGAGCTCGGCGACCCGGCCCAGCGCCTCCGCGAGTTGGCGCTGGTCGTCCGCCCCCGCCGCTCCCGTCGCCTGCTCCTTGACCTTCTGGGCGGTGGAGCCGGTGGACAGCACCTGCATCTCGCGTGACGCGTCCCGGTACACCGTCACGCCCTTGCAGCCGAGCTTGTAGGCGTAGCGGTAGATCTTCTCGACGTACTCCTCGGTCGCGTCGTTGGAGAAGTTGCAGGTTTTGGAAATCGCGGAGTCGGTGAACTCCTGGAAGACCGCCTGCATCTGGATGTGCCACTCGGGGGTCACATCGTGCGCCGTCACGAACACGCGCTGCCACGTCGCGGGCACCTCGTCGAAGTGGATGTGGCCCGCCGCGGCGATCCGCTGCATCAGCGCCTCCGAGTACCAGCCCTCCTGCTTCGCGAGCCGCACGAAGTCCTCGTTGACGTCGGGCATCAGCACACCCGCCTGGTTGCGCATGAAGGCGACGGCGAACAGCGGCTCGATGCCCGACGAGCAGCCCGCGATGATCGAGATCGTCCCCGTGGGCGCGACAGTGGTGAGGTTGCAGTTGCGGAGCCGGCGCATCGGGCGGACCCGCTCGCCCTGCGGCCCGCGGGCGCACGTCGCGTCCGGACCCCAGATCGAGCGCTCCCACTCCGCGAACACGCCGCGCTGCTCCGCCAGCTTCTCCGACGCGACCTTCGCCTCCTCGTCCACGAATTCCATCAGCTTGCGGCCGAGCGCCACCGCCTCGTCCGAGTTGTACGGCAACCCGAGCTGCACCAGCAGATCCGCCCAGCCCATGACGCCGAGCCCGATGCGCCGGATGCGCTTGGCGAGCGCGTCGATCTCGGGGAGCGGGTAGCGGTTCGCGTCGATCACGTTGTCGAGGAAGTGGGTGCAGAGGTGCACCGCCGTCCGCAGGCGGTCCCAGTCGACGTCTCCGTCCCGGGCGAACAGGCCGACGTTGATCGACCCCAGGTTGCAGACGTCGTAGGGGAGCAACGGCTGCTCGCCGCAGGGGTTC
>Ga0209156_10000926_pt1 | contig 24625 bp, 22 predicted proteins | sample GraSoiAngelo_124_FD_185881 | JGI IMG/M metagenome (GOLD analysis project Ga0209156, IMG submission 185881) | Grasslands soil microbial communities from the Angelo Coastal Reserve, California, USA - 14_0927_05_20cm (SPAdes) (version 2) | ecosystem: Environmental > Terrestrial > Soil > Grasslands... | reverse complement strand
ACTTTCACGGCACCCTCCCGTAGCGGTCCTTCAGGCGCACCACGTCGTCGATCTCGGGCGTAGAAGCCTCGAGCAGATCGGTGGCCGTGACGGCCTCGAATTGGTGGATCAGCTTGGGCTCGATGTGGAACGCCTGCCCCTGCGCCATGCGCCGCTCGCTCAGCTGTCCGTCCCGCTGGATCCGCAGGATGATCTCTCCCGTGAGCACGTAGATCGACTCGTCCTTCTTATTGTGGTACTGCAACGACAGCACGTGCCCGGGCTCGATGTGCAGGATCTTCCCGACGTACCGGTCGGTGCGGGCCCAGATCAGCTCGTGGCCCCAGGGCTTCTCCACGCGATAGGGGAGGTCGCTCATGGCAACCTTGGATTGCGGATTGCGGATTGCGGATTGCGGAATGTCCAGGGGAGGTCGTGGCGCTCGACGCTCACCCTGCCAATCCGCAATCCGCAGTCCCCAATCCGCAATCGCCTCATGATGTGGCCAGGCTCAGCCGCAACGAAGACGGTGAAGTGACGCATGCGGTGACACACACCCCGCACCCCACGCATCCCTCCGGCCGGATCACGGGCCGGCCTCCGGCATCGAGTGCCAGCGCCTTCTCGCCCACCGGACAGGCCCGTGCGCACACGCCGCACGCCACCCCCTGGAACGTGATGCAGCGCTCGGGGTCGAGCTCGAGCACGCCCATGTGCACTTCGTCCCACCCTCCGGGCGGCGGCACCAGCGCCCCCGTCTCGCACGCGCGGGCGCAGGGCATCTCCGCGCACACCACGCAGGCCTGGATTCCGGGATCGATGATCGGCGTGCCGGCGGCAAGGCCCGCCGCCGGCGGCGCCTTGATGATCGCCTGCACCGGGCACACCGTGACGCAGTCGCCGCAGCGCGTGCACGAGGCCAGGAAGCCGATCTCGTCCGCCGCACCGGGGGGCCGGAAGTAGCGCCGCGGCGCCACGCGGCGCTCGGTGCGCACCGTCACCTCGTGCAGCAGCCGGCCGAACGCGTCGCGAAAGAACCCGCGGCGATCGTGCGCGCGCGTGTCCATCAGAAGCTCGGGGAGAGGCTCACCTGCCACCGCAACGCGAGCCGCGCCTTTCCCGAGACGCTGTCGGCGGCGAACTGGAAGGGAGCCACCACGAACGGCACCTCGAACCGCAGCGTCCAGTCCAGGTCGCGCAGCTGGTGGCGGGTCACGAGGCCGAGCCCTCCTTCGTAGAGAAACGTGGATCCGCGACCCGGCTTGGTCGCCGGCACGGCGACGGTGTCCACGACACCGGCGTCGGCGAAGCCCATGAGGGATGCCTCCCGCAGGAATCCATGGTCGCGTCGCCCCAGAGAGCGCGTCAGCTCGCCGTTCACGCTCACCGCCCAGCGCCCACCGAGGTCGCGGCGGAAGGACCGCAGATTGGCGTTCCCCGGCGCATGGTAGTAGAAGTCCGGCCGCAGGAACAGGGCGCCCCGACTCCGCAGCAACGGGTCGCTGAACGTCTCGTACGGATCCGCCCCCGCGATGGGAATACGCCGTTGCCGCACCGGCGGCGAAGCCCCGGTGTAGCCGCCGGCGAACAACCGCAGCCCCAGCGTAGTCCGGGCCCAAAACGGGGTCCGTACACTGGCCTCTCCGGTGAATCGCCCGAAACCCTCGAAGTCGTAACGCGTGGCCGAGACGATTCCCCGGCCCGGGCTCGAGTACACCACGCCCCCCCGGGCGACGAAGCGGGCGTGCAACACGGTCGCGCCATGGCGCGTGGTGGTCGCCCACCAGGGCCCCCCCTCGACGCTACCCGCGTCGTCCCACAGCCCCCGGTCGAGGTAGCCCAGCTCCGTGGTCGCCATCCACAGGGCATCGAACCCGACGTGCGGGTCGGCACCGAAGTCCAGGTGCTCGCGCAGTGAGCGATCCACGGAGAGCTTCGCCCCGGCACGTCCCTCCGCCGCCCACGCGCTGACGCTCGTCTGGCTACGCGGCTCCGGATGCCCGATCGGATTGCTCCAGCGGCCGTAGAAGCTGAAGCGGTTGGTGGCGCCCCGGCCGGTGGCCAGCGCGGGCAGCAGCAGGCCGCGGTCGTAGCTGCCGAGATAGTTGGAGCGCTCACGCAGGCCGACCGTGAAGCCGCCGAATGTGTTCGACCAGGCAACGGGCAGCCAGGCGCGCACCAGCCGGTCCCGCCGCGCGGCCTCCCGCGTGGGATCGTCCAGCCGGAACGTCCAGGCGCCGCGCCCGACCAGGGCCCGCGCTTCGCGGTTGTTCAGCAGGTTGTAGTCGTGCGTGCGGCCCCGCGGGTCGAGCACGAGCCGCCCGGGTCGCGCGGCGGTGACGAACGCGACGCGCTCCTCCGCGGGCTCGCCCGTCGCCCGGGCATAGATCGTGTCGGCGTCGCCGATTTCCACCGGCAGCCGGCCCTCGCCGCGCCGCTCGATCGTGACCACCGTGCGCCAGCGGCCGTCGGCCAGATGGTGCCGTTCGACGCCCTTGAGGCGGTAGTCGAACAACGGCGTGGCGTGCAGCCACTCGCCGAACAGCCATTTCAGGTCCCGCCCCGATACGTCCTCCGCGACCTCACGCAGGGCGTCCTCGTCCACGTGCTTGAGCCGCCAGCGGGCAAAGTAGGCCCGCAGGATGCGGCGCATCGTCTCGTCCCCCACGACGTAGCGCAGCTCCTCGTAGAACAGCTGTGCCTTCGAATAGACCATCGCGTTGTAGGTCGTGAAGTCGCGGTATCGCTCACCCGGAAACGACACCGGCTCGCTCCAGCGCTCCAGGTCGAGCCACAGGACCTCGGGCTCGAGCGCGTCGTACGCGGGCGGCCCGCCGTGCGTCTCGAAGAACCAGCCGGTCTGGAAGCTCGTGAACCCTTCGTCGAGCCAGCCCTCCCGCCACTCGTTGTTCGCGAGCTGCCCCATGGTGTACTGATGGCCGGCTTCGTGCACGATCAGGCCAAGGCCGGCGCTGCCGTCCATGATCATCATGGGGAACTCGGTGCCGCCTCCCTCGATGCGGTGCACGTTGGTGAGCTGCGGCCACTGGTAGGTGCCGTACAGTGAGTCGAGCCAAGCGAGGGCGGCGACCGTATTGCGCACGGCGACGCCGTTCCCCCATGTGGCACGGTCCTCGGGCAGATACAGCACGCGCACCACCGCGTCGCCGTAGCGGCCCTGCTCGTAGCGGTATTGCGGGTTGAGCGAGAACGCGAAGTGATGCACGCGTTCGGCCCGGAAGCGCACGCATTTCCGCCCCGCGGTGACTCTCAGCCCCGCGCATCCGGGAGCGGCGAGCGGGGAGCGGTACCAGAGACGCTGATAATCGATTTCCTGCGCGGGATCGACCCTCGCTTTGTCCCAGCCGGGATCGCCCTCGACTGGAACGCCGGTGGCGCCGATGACCTGATCGTCGGGCAGATCGAGCGTCACATCGTAGGTGGCGAACTCGCCGTAGAACTCTCCCGCGGGATAGAGTGGATGGTCCTCCCATCCGTACTTGTCGTACACCACGACTTTCGGATACCACTGCGCGAAGTCGAAGCGCCGGCCCTGACGCCCCTGACGGCGCGGCAGCGTCGAGAGACGCGCCTGCCACTCGATTTCGACCACGAGCGAATCGCCCGGCACGAGCGGCCGGGCGAGCGTCCAGTGCGCGATCGTCGAGTCGGGCGCGTACGGGTAGTCGGGTCGCAGCTCCCGGCCCATCAGCGTGGCGGCCGTGATCCGCTCGAACGCGTAGTCCGGATCCACGAGGTGCTGAAACCGCTCGCGCTCCTCGGCGGAGTCGGCGGCGGCCCAGCGCGACCCCGGCCGGAACGCGTTCAGGTACTGATGCACGTAGAAGTCGCGCAGCGTGGTCGAGGAGCGGTTGACGTAGCTGATCCGCTCCCGCCCCGTCAGCACGCCGGTCGGCTCGTCGAGGGACGCGGTGATGCGGTAGCTGACTTGCTGCTGCCAGTAGCCCGTCGTGTCGCGGGTCAGAAGAAGAAGAAAGAAGGAGGCGAGCGATGGCATAAGGATCGGGAAGCTACACAGCAAGGAGCGCGCCGGGGAGGTCGCGCGCGATTGCGATGTCGAGCGCGCGATTCGGACGCCGGTCGGGCGAGCGACGCCGGGCATCTTCGCCCGCCGTCCCAAACCTCGACCAAGGAGTCACCATGCTGTCCCATACATCACGCCTGGCCGCACCCGCGGCGCTCGCCCTGTTCGTGGGCGGGCTCGCCTGTTCCGATCGCAACCCGGGCACGGGACCCGCGCCGGGCACCCGCGCGGGATCGCCCGGTACCGCTCCCCCGGCCGCCCCCGCTCCGCCGGAACAGCTGGCCCGCGGACTCGCTCTCGCGCTGGGCGACCCCGCGTTCCGCGCTCGGGTACGCGCCGAGCTCGATCGCTCGCCGTACCGCGAGCACAAGCTGCCATTCCAGCGGTTCCTCGCCGCCGACGGCGGGCTCGCCCTCGCGGAGTTGGCGCGCGGCACCGGGCGGGCCGCGACCGCTCTCGCGCGCGAGGCCGACCGCGCCGTCCCGCTCGAGATGTACTTGCCCGTGCCGGCGCATCGCCGCGCGTGGACCGGGGGCCCCGACGTGCTCGTCGCCACAGCGATCGCCGACCACGACGTGCCCGTGGCCTTCGACGTGCACGGCAACCGCCGGCTGCTCGACCCCGAACGTCCGCCCACGACCCCCGTCATCGCGCTGGTCCCGGTCGAGACCGATTTCTCGACCAAGCCCTCTCCGCTGATCGCGTGTCTCGAGTACTGCGACGGGGTCGGGGGCGGGGGCGGGGGCGGCGGCGTCTCGCCTCCTCCGCCATCGCCGGGCCTGTACATGACCAAGGCCCATTTCGTGGATGATTTTGAAGGCTGGTTGAAAGGCAGCCCCGAATTTGAGGTCCACATCCTCGGGCAGAAGGGGCAGACCGACTCGCTGACCGACTACCAGTGCGCCGGCGAGAAGCAGCCCGCACCATACACCTTCGACCAGAACGACCTCGACTGGAGCGGCAGCGTGATGTTGTTCAGCAAGGCCCAGCTCGACGCCTACAACGCCAAGCATCCGGGCCAGAACGTCCGCGTGTTCGTGGTCGAGGACGACGACACGGCGTGCGAGATCAAGGCGGACCGGGACATTCTCGGAAACCTCTTCAAAGCGGTGGACGATGCCAACAAGGCGCTCTCGGCCGGGAACGACTCGAGCAGCACGATTCAGAAGGACTACAAGCGTGCCAACGCCTTCCAGAAGCTGTGGGCGGCGCTCGCGGCGTTCTTCAACACCAACGACGAGCTGGTGGGTAACGCGGTCGAGGATGTGGTCGTGGGCGCGTCGTACCCCGGCTACAACTGGATCGTGAAGGGCGAGAACAACGTGACCAACGGCTGGATCAACCTGCAGATGAAGTGACCCCCAACGCGGGAGGAATCATGCGGATGCTCGCCGCAACCTGTGTCGCAGTCGTTCTCGCCGTCGCTCCACGGCCGGCATCGGCCCAATGGGGCGTCGCGGCGGAGATCGGGGTCGCCCGCTTCGGCGGTTCCTCCCGCGACACCTCCGGCACCACTGTCGGGCCGTACCGGCCCACGACGTTCGAGCTGCGCCTGGACCGCGGATTCGGGCCCGCGCGCGTGGCAGTCGCCCTGATGTACGCGAAGCCGGGGATCGCCGGCGAGCAGGCGGGCGTGGCGCTCGTGCAGTACGGCATCGCGTCGTTCTGGGAGATCGCGCCGCAGCTGTCGCTCCGGCTGGCGCGGTTCGGCGTCGGAGTTGACCTGCGGCTCGAGGCGGGGCCCGCCGTCCAACTGTGGCAACTGGCTGGTGAGAGCCGCAACCGAGTCGCTGCCCGGACGGCGGCCGCACTGGAATGGCCGCTCACCCGGGCGTTCACCGGCTCGTTGCGAGTCAGCGGCATCCTCAGCGGCTCCGTCTTCGACGCGGGCGACACGCCGGCGGGCGTCGAGCGGCGTGCGACGCGACGCGTCGGCGTCGCGGTCGGCCTCAGGTATCGGCTGTAAGGGCAGAAACGCCGACGGCCCCGGTCGTCCCGGGGCCGCCCTTTGCCGCCCTTGCCGCCCTTGCCACCCTTGCCGCCCTCTGCCGCCCTTTCTCTTACTCCCCCGTGAGCATCTTCCTCCGCAGCACCGCCAGCCTGCGCTTGAGCGAGCCGTCGTACACGCGGTCGCCCACCCGGACCACCACCCCTCCGATGATCCCGCGGTCCGCCCGGAAGTGGGCCCGCACGTCCTTGCCGAGCGCCGCGGTGAGGCGCTCCACGATCTGCTTCTCGAGCCGGGCGTCCGGTTCCTCGACGAGCACCACGCCCGCGTGCACCCGGTCGAGCTTCGCGTCCACCAGCGCCTGGTATTGCTGCGCGATCTCGCCCAGGAGCCCCTGCCGGCCGCGCCGCACCACCGCCTGGAGAAACCGCACGAACTCGGGGGGCGTGACGTCCGCCAGCGCGCGCTCCAGCAGCGCCGCCTTGGTGGCTTTGGCCACCCGGGGCGAGTCGAGCGCCACCGCGATCCGCTCGTCCGCCTCGAGCGCGCCCGCCACGGCGTCCATCAGCCTGCCGTACTGCTCGACTGACCCGCCTTTCCCATCCTGCGCCTCGGCCGCGAGCAGCAGTGCCTCGGCGTAGTTGCGGGCGATGGTCGTACTTTTCACGACGTCCGCCCCGCCTCCAGCTGCGCCAGGTATTCCATCACGAGCTTGCGGTTGGTCTCGCTGTCGAGCTGCGCTTCGAGCAGCTTGGACGCCGCGGCGATCGATAGGTCCACTGCCTCGCGCCGCAGCGCCTCGATGGCCTTCTCCTTCTCGGCGCCGATCTCCTGGCGCGCCCGCTCGAGCAGCTGCTCATACTCCTGGCGCGCCTTGGCGAGCAGCGTTTCCCGCTCCTTGTCGGCGACCGCCTTGGCCCTGGCCAAGATCTCCTGCGCCTCGGCCTTGGCGGATGCGATGGTGCGCTTGTGTTCCTCCAGCAGCCGGGCGGCCTCGGCGCGGGCGCGCTCCGCCTCCTCGAGTTGCTGCTGGATGCGGCGCTCCCGGTCCTCCACCGTCTTGAGGATCGCCGGCCAGCCGAACCGCCACAGCAGCGCCAGCAGGACGCCGAACACCACGATGGTCCAGAAGATCAGCCCCGTATTGATGGAAAAGGGGGTGAACTCGCCTTCTTGGACGAGCGGCAGCAGCGCCGGCATCTAGAGCAGCTTGAAGAGCAGGGCGAAGACGAGCGATGCGAGCCCCACACCTTCGATCAGCGCCGCGGTCAGGATCATGGCGCCGCGGATGTCGCCCGATGCCTCGGGCTGGCGCGCGATCGCCTCCACCGCCTGCCCGCCGATGCGGCCGATGCCGAGCCCCACTCCGATCACCGCCAGCCCGAGCCCGAGGCCTGCGCCCAGCAGCGCGTTGGCGTTCTTGGCCGCGGCGGCCAGGTCCGCGCCGGTCGGCTGTCCACCCTGAAGCAGCGTCACGAGGTCTACCATGGTCTCCTCGACGTGAGTTAGTGCGCGTGCTGCATCATGCCGATGAACACCGACGTGAGCAGCGCAAAGATATAGGCCTGCAGGAACGCCACCAGCAGCTCGAGCAGCATCATGAACGTCACGAACGCGACCGACCCCGCCGCGACGAGCCAGCTGCCGAAGATGAAAATCAGACCGAGCAGCGCCAGGATCACGAAGTGCCCCGCCGTCATGTTCGCGAACAACCGCAGCGTGAGGGCGAACGGCTTGACGAGCTTTCCGATGATCTCGATCGGCGTCATGATGAACGCCATCGCCACCGCCCCGACCCCCTTCATGCCGGGCGGCACGAACACGATGGTCTTGAGGTAACCCCGGGGGCCGAGCGCCCGGAACCCCGACACCTCGATGGTGACGAACGCGGTGAGGGCGAGCGCGCCGGTGACGGCGAGATTGCCGGTCGGCGTCGCGCCCCACGGCAACAAGCCCAGCAGGTTGCAGTAGAGGATGAAGAAAAAGAGCGTCAGGATGTAAGGCGCGAACTTCTCGCCGTCGTGCCCGATGTTCGCGATCGCCACGTCGTTGCGCACGAACAGCACCATCGCTTCGACCGCGGCGCCGAAGCCGTGCGGCGCCTTGCCCTCGCGGTGGCGCCGCTCCACCTGGCGGCCCGCGTACCAGATAGTCAAGAAGACCAAGCAGGCCGCGATGATCATGAAGATGACGTGTTTCGTGGGAGACACATTGATGCCGAAGATCACCCAGTTCGTCGGCAAATGGGTCTCGAGCCCGAACGGCCACTCGATCACGTGACTGTCGGACGTGTGCTCGAAGATCGCCTTGCCGATGTCGGGACCCTGCATCATCGCAAGAATCTCGTCTCCAGATAGAGCAGCGGCAGCAGCACGCCGAGGAAGCCGAGCGACGCCGGGAGCGGGCCCAGCGCGGCGCGGTGGGTGGCGGCGAGTGCAAGGACCAGGCCGAGCGCCAGGGCGCGCACCCCCATGCCGCCGAGCCAGCGCGCCATGAACACCGGCTGGGCGGCCCGCATCGCCGGCCGCAGCAACGCCACGGCGCCGAGCTGCGCCCCGAGAGCGACCGCGCCCCCGATGCCGGCCGACCGGCCACCCAACCATGTCACAACCACCACCAGCACTGCACCCAGCGCGAGGAGCAGGAGATACGGACTCACCTTTCTCGTTTCCCCTTTCCCCTTTCCCCGCCCGTGTCGCTTTTCACCCGGTAGTAGATGCTCATGAACCCGCCGAACCCGCCCACGCCTGCGCCCACCAGCGCGAACAGCGGCCGCGTGCCGAGCCAGCCATCCACCACCCAGCCGAGCGCGCCGAACGCGAGGATGGCGAACGCGAAGCTGAAGCCCAGCGCGACGTAGGAGTAGCCTTCGCCGAAGCTCCGGCCGAAGCGATTTCGCTCGTCGTCTGGCATGATGCGGACGGGAACATACGCGCTTGTGAAAAATTTCGCAAGCAAAGTCAGAACGACGCAAACTTATGTGGCGCTTGGGAGTATGAAGTGATAACCTTGAAACGAGCATGACGCCGAACCCTTCCCCCCTCCCCCTTCCCTCGTCCCCGGTGCGGGGCGTTGGGGATGTGGAATTGCTCGAGCGCCTGTCCCGCGCCCGCGCCGACCTGCTCGCCCAGGTGGGCCGCCGCATCGTGGGCCAGCAGGATGTGCTCGACGGCATCCTTACCGCCGTGTTCTCGGGCGGCCACGCGCTGCTGCTCGGCGTCCCCGGCCTCGCCAAAACGCTGATGGTGCAGACGGTGGCCCAGACGCTCGACCTGAAGTTCTCGCGCATCCAGTTCACCCCCGACCTGATGCCCTCGGACATCACCGGCACCGAGATCATCGAGGAAGACCAGAGCACCGGCAAGCGCGCCTTCCGCTTCGTGCGCGGGCCGGTGTTCGCGAACATCGTGCTGGCCGACGAGGTGAACCGCACGCCGCCCAAGACCCAGGCCGCGCTGCTCCAGGCGATGCAGGAGCACCAGGTGACGGCGGCGGGCCAGACCCACTCCTTACCGGCGCCGTTCTTCGTGCTGGCGACCCAGAACCCGATCGAGCAGGAGGGAACGTATCCCCTGCCCGAGGCGCAGCTCGACCGCTTCATGTTCGAGCTGCGGGTCGGCTATCCATCGAAGGACGAAGAGGAGCGGATCGTCGAGTCCACCACGGGTGACCTCGCAGCGGCGATCACGCCGGTGCTGACGGCGGAAGACGTTCTGGCGTTGCAACACTTGGTGCGGCGCATTCCCGTGCCCAAGCCGCTGATGCGCGCGGCGGTGACGCTCGTGCGGATGACCCGCCCACCCGACGCCGAGGCGCCGCCATTCATCAAGCAGTACGTGTCGTGGGGGGCGGGCCCGCGCGCCTCACAGTATCTGATCCTCGGCGCCAAGGCGCGGGCGGCCCTCGACGGCCGGCCCATGCCCGACGAGGACGATCTCCGGGGGGTGGCACCGACGGTGCTCACGCACCGCTTGGTGATCAATTTCGCGGCGGAAGCCGCGGGACGCAGCGCGCCCGACCTGGTGCAGGAGCTGCTTGTGACGAAGACGTGGCTCGAGGAGTAGAGGGTACGGAGGGAGTCCAATGAGTAAGGTCGTGCTGGCCAGCCTCGCCCTGATCGCGCTGCGCACCTGTGACATCGGGGGCCCGACTTCTCACGGACCGATCGAAGGAACGTGGGGTGGGGAGAACGCCGGACTGATCGCGTTCGACACCACCGCCCACGTCCATATCGGCTGCACCGCGGGCGACACCAAGCAGGCGCTCGTCACCGACGAGCACGGGCGATTCGACGTCCCCGGGCTCTACAACATCACCCTCTATCCCGTAGCCCGGGGTCCCGACCATCCCGCCCGGTTCACGGGCTCGGTCGACGGGCACGTCATGACGCTCACCGTGGCCCTCACGGACACCGCCGTGACGCTCGGTCCGGTGCAACTCACGTTCGGGAAGGAGCCGCGGATGGGGCCGTGCCCGATCTGCCGGCGGCCGACCTCACGACGTTAGGCTCGCCCGAGTTACCTCAGGTACTGACCCACAAAGTCCAGCACATTTTGCCGGTCGAGCCGGAACACGCCGCGGGTTTGCGTGTGGGTTGACGATGCAAGCCGGCGGAGAGGGGAGTTGACGATCGCCCAGCCCAGGTGCGCGCCCGCGAACCTAACCATCTGGGAATCAATGTGTTGACATCGCGTTGATCTTGCTGCCTAATAGTACCATTCCGAAACGCCGCGAGCCTTCCGTTGGCGTCGCATCTGCATCTCTTGAGTCTGGGTGTGCCGCTGCTCGTCACCGAAGCCGGTGAGCAGATCCGGTTTCGCACGCGCAAGCACTTCGCCCTGCTGATCCGCCTCGCGGTGGAGGGGGGGCGCAAGTTCACGCGCGACTACCTGATGGATCTGTTCTGGCCCGACGTGCCGGCGGCGCGCGCCCGCCACTCTCTGGCGCAAGCCCTCACGGTCCTGAAGGAGAAGATCGGACGGGACCATCTCGTCGTGCAGCGAGCGTCGATCGCGCTCGTTCCCGGCGCCGTGGAGGCCGACGTGCGCCGCCTGGAGAGCTGCGAAGTGGAGATTCGCGGGCCGTTCCTGGACGGCTTCGAGGTACCCGGGGCGGTGCAGTTCGAGCAGTGGAAAGACCAGTGGCGCGCCCGGCTCATGCCCCGCATCCGCGACTGTCTGGTGAAGCACATGGACGCGGGTCGTCGGACGGGCGACTTCGCGACCGTGGAGCGGCACGCGCTGGTGCTGCTCGAGCTCGATCCCCTGTCCGAGGACGGGGTGCGGGGTTTCATCGAGGCACGCGCGTGGGTGGGGGATCGCACCAACGCGCTCAAGGAATTCGCGCGCTTCGAAGCACGTCTGGCCGACGAGCTCGGCGCGAAGCCCAGTGCGGAGCTCGTGCGGATCGCCGACCTGTTGCGCGAGGGACGGCGCGCGGCCCCGCGGCCGACGGGGGCGGGGGCGGGTCAAGTCTCGGAGCGGTGCGAGCGACGTTTCGAGGCCGAGACGCTGATTGGCCGCGAGCGGGAGTTCTCGCGGCTGTACGATGCGTGGCTCGAGGTGCGGCGCCGCGCGCCGCGGATCGTGGTGCTGATCGGCGATCCCGGCGTGGGCAAGACGACGCTGACCAACGCGTTCGTATCGACCTGTCAAATGGAAGGCGCGGCGATCGCGCGCGCCCAGGCATACGATGCGGAGCGCGAGCTGCCGTTTGCCGTGTTGGCCGAACTGATCAAGCAGCTGACGCTGCAGCGGGCGATCGGCGGCGCGGACCCAGAAGCACTGAGCGAGCTGACGCGGGTCTCACCCGAGATCTTCGCGGCGTTTCCCGGCGTGCCCAAGCCCGTCGAGTGGGCGGCGGAGGTGATTCCGCTGCGGCTCGCCGACTCGTTTCTCAAGGCGGTGGAGGCGGCGACCGAGGAGAGCCCGTTGGTGCTGGTGGTGGACGACATTCACGCCGCCGACAACGCGAGCGCGGCCATTCTCCACGTGATCGCACGCAAGCTGCCCCACACGCGCCTGCTGCTGATTCTCACGGCGCGTTCCAACGAGCTGCGCGCCGCCGCCGCGCCGAGCGCGCTGGCGTCCGATACGAGCATCGAGGTGTTGCGCACGCTCGAGGTCGAGCCGCTCCCCCCGGCTGCGGCGCAGGGGCTGGTGGCGGGCCTGGTGGCCAAGGCCAATGGACACCTCGCGGACGTGCCCGTGCCGCGCATTCTCCAGGCCGGCAACGGCAACCCGCTCGCGCTCGAGCTGCTCACCAAGGAGTGGCTGGCGCACGGGTCGGGCTCGCTGCTCGGCGATCTGGAGGCGCTCAACACGCAACCGGTTGCGAACATCGGGATTCCGCGCGCGATCGGCGCGGTGTTCGAGCGGCAGATCCGCCGGCTCGACGCGCCAACGCGGGCGGCGCTCGATCTGGCGGCGGTGTTGGGGCGCCGCTTGGCGGATCTCCCGTTATACGAGGCGGCGGAGCTCTCCCCGGCGGCGGCGGGGGAAGCGCTGTCGCGGCTCAAGGACGAGGGCATTCTCCGCGAGGTGCAGGGCGGGCTCGAGTTCCGGAACGAGCTGATCCGGGCGCAGGCGTACTACGCGGTGGCAGGGCCGGCGAGGCGGCACTTGCATCGGAGCGTGGCGGAGGTGTTGGAGGAGAGGAGGGACGAGGTCCGGGGGCCGGCTAACTTGGAGGTAGCGTGGCACTTCTTGCGTGGAGGCGCCCCTGATCGTGCCGCAAGCAGTGCCATCAAGGGCGCTGAAGCTGCCATCTCTGCCGGAGCACTTATTGAAGCAGAGCAGATTTTGGAGGTCTTGCTTCGAGAGCAGGGTACGGAGGACGCCACGCAGGCTCTCCTCCTTTTGCTGGCCAGAGCTCTCGTGGGTCAGTCCCGAGCTGAGTCTGCTAGCTCCGTCCTCACCCGTCTTGCCAGTGAAGGGGGTCTCTCCAAGTCCGCACAGGCACTCACAGCCAGGATGCAAGCCACGGTCGAATATCTCATGAATCGGGAACCAGGGTCCGGCTACTGTGAGGCCGCAGACAGGGCCCTTGCGGCAGCACGAGAGACTGGTGATCTCGACCTAATTGGCAACGCGCTCTTCGAAAGCGCTCGATCGGGTGTGAATGCGGGTAACGAAGCAAGAGTAACCGAAGTTCGCCGCCAGACTGAGGAGGCGATTAATCAGTCTGGAAGGGATATCCCACCAATTCTATGGTACACTAAGGCATACTGTGACTTCTTTTTCTTCGAACTCGCTTCTGCCGCCACGGAGTTGGAGAGTGCGATCAGCATCCTGAACAGCCGACGGGACCCGGTCGGCCTGTCACTCGCCTACACGGGTTACGGAACCTGTAAGTCGGGTCTCTGTGAGTTCGACAGCGCGTGCGAAGCGTATGACAAGGCCTTGCAGTTGAGCATGAGAATCGGCGATGACCTCAAGTCCGCGATCATATTGTCGAACCAATGTGTTTCAAAGCTTCATAAAGGCGACTTCGCGTCCGCGGTGACATTTGGTCGGCGCGCTGTCGCAGTCGCGTCGAGCTCTCTGACGCCGCGTTCGGTCGGGATCCACCTCAATCTGGCATCCGCGCTCCTGATGAGTGGTGATCGAGAAGGTGCACAGCAAGCCGTTGTCGCGGCGGAGCGCGCGTTCCGCAACGAGCGAAGTTGGACAACTAACATGGAATTCCTCTTGGGCTACGCCTGCTTCGCACTCGAGACCGGTGATGTGAGCTTAGCCTTGCAGTTGACCGAGTCGGCAGAGCGGCTCGCTTGGGGGAAGGAAAGAGCTGTGCCCAACACCGGCCTCTTCGACAAGCTGCGGGTATACCGACTTGTGCACACGAGCGGCCCCGACTCGGCCCGACCTCTTGTGCTCGAGTGCCAGCAGAAGTACCAAGACCGCCATCCGTCTCACTACCTCAACTTAGTTGCGTGCGGCGCTTGGCTAGACCGCCTGTCTCTAGGGCGTTACACCCCCGATAGTGAGAGTGCACTCAGGCTCTTTGAGAAATTCGGAGCGCGAGGCCTGCGGGCCATCCTCGTGGCGCAAGGAATCCTCGTTTGATCCGCAGCAGGCGATCGCACGGGTCTATTCAACGGATCGTGGGTCCAGCATGTTGCCACTCGGCGCCGCGTATCCGGCGACTAGAGTCAGTGTGCGATCCGCTGCGCTAAGGCCGGTCTCGTCGGCCGGGAAGAGTCGGCACCAGATTCGTGGATGCGCCGATCCAACCCCAGCAGCCTGCGGATACTCCCTGATTTCGCAACCAATTTCACGAGGTCTGGGTCGAACTGACGGCCGGCGTACTTTTGCAGCTCCTCGACTGCACGCGCGAGCGTCATTGCCTTCCGGTAGGGCCGATCAGTGGTCATCGCGTCGATCGTGTCGGCCACCATGATAATACGTGCGCCGATAGGGATCTGATCGCCCGCCAACCCCTCCGGATATCCGGTGCCGTCGAAATTCTCGTGATGATGACGAATCATTGCCTCGACTTCGCCGCGGAGTCGCGTGGCTGTCGCAACAAGCTGGGCGCTACGCGTCACGTGGGTTTGCATCGTCATCATTTCCTCGGCGGTTAACTTTCCTTCCTTCCTAAGCAGAGGAGCGAATTCTTCATAGATCTTTCCGACGTCGTGCAACAAGGCAGCACGCTTGATGCCATCGAGGTCTCTCGCGGGGAGCCTCAACTCTCTGGCTATGGCAAGTGCGTATTCAGAAACACGGCGAGAGTGGCCTGATGTGTAAGGATCGCGCGCCTCCATTGCCTTGACCATCAGCTCAAGCTTCTCTTCCAACTCCTCTTGCAACTGCTGATTCATTTGGTAGAGCTGACGCACCAAGAACAGAGGGAATATCAGGATGGCTATGCCGAGTAGCTGTAGCTTCGCATATAGAAATACAAGAAGGATCGCCAAAGTGCTGGACAATGCGTCGGTTGCTATGGTGTCCTTCCCAATCCTGTCCCACGCCTCCCCTAGAGAGACATCGCTACTCATCGACACCGCGAGCGCCACACTCCCCTGGTTGACGATGAAGAACGTGAATACGAGTGCTGCGAACGGGATCAACGCGAAGTCGAAGACGTCTGAACTCACCACGCCGCCAAGGGACACATAGACGAGGGCCCCGAGGCCTGTGGCGAGCATGTATTGCGCAGTGTTGAACCAGACTCTGACTGCTGGTTTGTGCCGAACCAGAGATTCGACCACCAGAGCCGTGATACCCGCAACTAGCATGGGCCAGGGATGCCGGAACAGCGGGACAGACGCGATGAGGGGAATGAACCCTACCGACGTGCTAACCTTCGCGAACGGAAGACGAGACGAGAACGAGTCGCAGACAATTCCAAGGATTGCGAAGGCAGCAAGGGCATTCCAAAACTTCGATGGAAATGGTCCCGGCGCCTCCCATCCGGGAAGAATCAGGAGGCTGAGGGCGGCGAGGGAAACTACGCCGACAAGAGCGTAGATTTTGACGGCGTGAAACCTATGACGCATAGCCTCGCTCTTCGTCGGAACCGCGCGAGTACGACTGAAAAAGGGAAGGGCCCCTATACCGACTCACCACGCCACCAGACCGCCGAGAAACACCTTAGCAAAAAGTGCTCCGAGCACAGTCAACATTGAGCGTCACCCCCTCCGAGATACTGCGAGTCTCTAAGGACCGCTAGGAGTGGCACGCCTCGCTATGGCGCACCCGAACGCTCCGCTCGTCGTCTTTTCGCTCAGCTCCGCTCTTTGGCAGTGGTGACCAGGGGCCCCTTTTTTCGAGATGTCTCTATATGGCTCGCCGGCTCCCACTGGCCCGGCACAGCCCAAAAACCGTCAAATCCGCCAAAACCGACACTTCCCGTGCGCTACGCCACCTTGCGCCGCTTCAACGCCTGCTGCATCGCCTCCACCACCGCCTGCATCCCGTCCACCTTGTTCACGATCGTCTTCACGCCCATCTCCCGCAGCTCCACCGCCGCCTTGTCCGGCATCCCGCCCGTCGCCACGATGACCTCGACGTCGAGCTGACGCCCCGGCTCGAGCAGCCGCCGGATCACCTCCGGCGCGTTCAGGTCCGGCAGGCTGTAGTCCAGCACGATCAGCTCCGGCTGCACCCGCCCGATCTCGAGCAGCGCGTCCACCCCCGTCGCCGCCTCCACCACCTCCACGTCCAGCTCGGACCGCTCGATCGTGAGCACGAGCGCCTTCAGGTAGCCGGGATCGTCGTCCACCACCACCACCGTCGCGTGCCCGTGGCCGTTGGCCAGGTCCTGCGGCACGGCCATGTCGTGCGCCCGCAGGAACGCCTTGAGATCGTCCGCCTCCACACGCCGGCGCCCCGTCGGTGTCTTGTGCCCCTTCAGCAGCCCCTGGTCGATCCAGTTCGCTACTGTCGCCGGCGACACCTGACAGACGCGCGCCACGCGCTGCGTGCCCCAATACCGCTTCTGTTTCGGCAAACTCACAGAACACGAAATACCATCAAAACGGGAACTGCGCAAGGGGGTTTGTTGAATTTGTGCAACAGTGGCGGGATGTACAGCTAACTTCAATACTTACAATATATTACGCTGACGTGACGGTGTCACAATGTGCCGTTTTACCTCCTCGCGTCCACCCACCTGTTGGTTGCATCCAACACTGCCAGCACCGAGCTCCGCTCCGGACCCTCGCGAATCTCGCACGTGCCGGTGAGCAGCTGCGCCTCCCGCCCGCCCAACCCGTGCACCGCCACGAACACGAACCTGCGGTCGAACGCCTCGATGATCTGCGCCCCTTCAAGCGCCACCGAGTTGTCGGGCAACAGCGCATCGAGACAGCGCGACGCGGCCCGCGCCGCCGCCTCCACGCGGTTGCGCATCGTGTCGGTCCCCTGCTCCTCCGCCTCCGCGTCCTTGCCCTCGAACGAGAGCCGCACCCGGATCAGCACGCGCTGCGACCGCTCCGAGGGCCGCACGTCGAGCCCCTGGAAGATCACGACCCGCTTCTTGGCGCGCGTACGGACGGCCTCGTCCTGCATCTGCTCGATGGGCCGCACGTCGGCGGTCTGGGCCACGCTGATCTTGCGGTGGTCGATCTTGACGCCCAGCTGCGCCATGAGCGCCGACTCGATGTTGCGCACCACCTGCTTCGGCTGCATGTCGTTGCTGGTGAGCACGTGGATCTCGCTCACCTCGCCCAACGGCGTCACCACCACGCGCGCCGACAGCACGCCCGTGAGCCCCGCGATCAGGTTCTCGGCGCGCTTCACCCCCCACGGGTCAGGAGCCTGGCCCGCGGTCGTGAGGGGAAGGGCGTCGCCCCCCCCTCCCCCTGGAGTGTCGGCCGGATCGAATGGCGTCACGTCACGCTGCTCCTGTGGCAACCTGATTGCGTCCCATGGCCTTGGCGCGGTACAGCGCGCGATCGGCCGCCACCAGGACGTCCTCCCGCTCGGGTCCCCCCCGCCCGGGCGCCAGCTCGGCCACCCCGATGCTCACCGTCACGAGACCGGGCGGATAGCCCAAGTCCCGGCCCATCACTTCCACGCCGGTGCGCACCTTGTCGGCCACCACCCGCGCGCCCTCCAGCCCGGTGTGCACCACCACCAGCACGAACTCGTCGCCGCCGTAGCGCGCCGCCATGTCCGTGGTGCGGATGTGCGCGGAGCATTCGCGCGCCGTGCTCCGCAACACGTCGTTCCCCGCCTCGTGGCCGAACCGGTCGTTCACCTGCTTGAAGTTGTCGAGATCCACGAACAGCACGGCGAACGGATCCTGCGTGCGGTCGCTGCGCGCCACCTCGCTCGCCAGCCGGTCGCGCAACACGCGGTAGGTCGCGAGCCCGGTGAGCCCGTCCACGGCCGCCTGCAGCTGCGCCTGCCGGCCCACCTTGTCCAGATACGGCGGGCACGACTTGAGCGTGGTGCGCCCCGCCGCCGCCGCCGCGGCGAAGGCGCGGCAGGTGGCGTAGCCGCACGCGCCGCAGTCCCAGGGCCGGCCGTTGGGCGCGAGGCCGATCTCCGCAAGCACGGCGGCGATCGCTTCGGGCGGCGGCCCGTGCCCGTCGCGCAGGATCGGGAACGCCTCGGCCACTCGCACGCCGCGCGCCACCGTTTCCTCCACGACGGGCCCCCGCGCCCGCACCGGCTCCGTGGCGCCCACGATCTCGCGCCGCCGGAACAGCTCGTTCGGCGGGCCCAGGAGCGGGTGGTCGAGACAACCCTCGCACGGCAGGATGTCCACGAACCCCACGTCGATGCGATCCACCGCCACCGCCCGGGCGATCGCTTCCAGGCCGCCCAGCCCGCGCACCTTGCGGAACCGCCGGCTGGCGTGCGTCTCCTCCATGAGCAGCTCGAGCGGCAGCCCGCCCGCCGTGCTCAGGTGCCGGCGCCGCTCCTCGGGCACGCGCGTGAAATAGGGCGCCTGGTCCTCGACCTTCACGCCGCGCCGCCGGAACAGGTCCGCCAGCTCCTCGAACGTGATCGCGGCGTCCACGTCCTGCCCCCCCTCGGTGAGGCACACGCCCGCGTACACGAGCGGTGTGTCCGCGCCGTGCAGCCCCTTCAGGTAGCGGGCCTCCGCCGCGATCGGCGTCGCGATCGGCGCCAGGTACGGGATCAGCTCCGGATACTGCGTCCGGACCGTCTCCACGATCACCGGGCACGTCGAGCGAATCATGCTGCCCCAGCCTTCGTCCGCCCATAGCGCCAGGTACTCCTTGGCCACCAGCTCGTCCCCCAGCACACCGCGGTGCACCGTGCGGAATCCCGCGGCGTAGCACGCGTTCACCACCTGCTCCGGCGTCGCCGGATAGAAGAACACCGCGCACTCGACTCCCAGGATGAGCGCGGCGCGGCCCGACAGCGCCAGCTCGAGCGCGCGCGGCACGTCGCCCGCGGCCTTGATCGCGTCGTGCGGGCAGGCCGGCACGCACAGCCCGCAGCGCGTGCACGTCTCGTCCACGATTCGGATCTGGGTCCCTTCAACGGCGACAGCGTCGGCGGGGCACACTCGTACGCACGCCATACAGGCCACGCACAGTCCCGGATCGATCCTAAAGTCCACAGCTCATCCGGCCGGCGCGCGGCGGCGAGTGAAAGAGTGCGTATAAAGGCGCCATAACATGTGACCGGCGTCACACCCTGTCAATGGGTACACGAACACAACACATTGTCGGATAATCACTTACGCAAACTATGCGAGCGCGTACTCCTTGAGCTTGCGGTACAGGGTGCGCTCCCCGATCCCCAGCACCTCCGCCGCCTTCCGCCGATTCCCCTTCGTGTCGCGGAGCGCCGCCTCGATCGCCGCCCGTTCCACCTCCGCCATTGTCATGCCGGGCCGATAAAGCACTTCGGCCTCCGGCGCGGCCTCGGCTTCGACCGCCGCGGGAGAGTTAAGTGCAGACCCGGGGCCGACCTCGATAACCTCGACCCGCTGCGGGCGCTCCTCCAGCCGCCGGCGCAGCTCCTCGACCTGTAACTTGAGCTCCACAAGACTGCGGAAGATGAACTCCAGCTCCTGACCCGCCACGTCACGCGTCGCCCCCACCAGGCGCATCGGCAGCCCCCGCCCGCGCTCGCGGATGTCGCGCGGGATGTCGTCGGCACGGATCTCCCCCTCAGGAGCGAGCACCACCATCGACTCGACGAGATTGCGCAACTGGCGGATGTTGCCCGGCCAGTCGGCGTCTACCAGGATCTGCAGCGCCTCGGGGGTGATGCCCCGGAAATTACGGTCGTGCTCCTTGGCGAATTCCGCGATGAAGCGGCGCACCAACAGCGGGATGTCGGCCTTCCGCTCCCGCAACGGCGGCAGATAGATGTACAGCACGTTGAGGCGGTAGAACAGGTCGTCGCGGAACCGCCCCAGGGCGACCTCTTCTTTGAGCGCCTTGTTGGTCGCGGCCACCACCCGGACGTCCACCTTGATGGGCTGCGTGCCGCCGACCCGGAAAAAGCTCTGATCCTCGAGCACGCGCAGCAGCTTGACCTGGGTGGCGGGCGGCATTTCCCCTACCTCGTCGAGGAAGATGGTGCCGCCGTCGGCGAGCTCGAAGCGACCGAGCCGCCGCTCGGCCGCTCCCGTGAACGCCCCCTTCTCGTGGCCGAACAGCTCGCTCTCGAGCAGCGTCTCCGGGATGGCGGCGCAGTTCACCGCGATGAACGGTTTGGCGCGGCGCGGCGACAGGTCGTGGATCGCGCGCGCCACCAGCTCCTTGCCGGTGCCCGATTCGCCTTCCACCAGTACGGTGGCGCTCACGGGCGCCATCTGCTCGATCTTGACCAGCACTTCCTGGATGGCGGAGGACTCGCCGATGATGCCGGTGCGCTGCTGCAGCTTGCGGCGCTCGATCAGGCGGCGCACGGTCGCGGTCACTTCCGCCGGGTCGGCCGGCTTCGTGAGATAGCCGGTGAGGCCGAGGCGCCGGGCGAGCCCCTTGGCGTCGGGCTCGGTGTGCTCCACCAAACCGAGCGTGGAGATCGAGCGGTCGCGCGCCAGACCCAGCAGCTGGACGGCACCCGACTCGTGCAGCCCGCCGGTCACGACGATGCAGTCGGGAGGGGGCTCGCGCCGGATGGCCTGCCGCGCTTCGTCGAGCGTGTGCGCCAGGGTGGTGTGGAATCCCGCCCCCTCGAGCGCCGCGTTGACGCGGACCGCCTGCTCGAGATCGTCGGTGGTGACGAGGATGCGGTCAGGCATCGGCTTCGGTGCGCGGTGCGTCGTGCGCGGTTGCTGCCCCGGTCACTAGATCGACGGCGTGGTCGAGCAAGCCCTCGAGCACGGCCAGCCCATCCTTCACACCCCCCGTCGAGCCCGGGAGGTTCACGATCAGCGTCTTGCCCCGCGTACCGGCCACGCCGCGCGACAGCCAGGCGCGCGGGAACGTCGCGGCGGCGGCGCAGCGCAGCGCCTCGGCGATGCCCGGCGCGGGCCGGTCGAGCACCGCCTCGGTCGCTTCCGGCGTCACGTCCCGCGCGGTCAGGCCCGTGCCGCCGGTGGTGAGCACCACGTCCACCTCACCCGAGTCCGCCCAGCGGGTGAGCTTGCCGGCGATGCGATCGGTCTCGTCGGGCACGACGCTGCGTACCACGACCTCGTATCCGTGGTCTCCGGCCCAGGCGACGATCGCGTCCCCGGACGTGTCGGGTCGCTCGCCGAGCGCCCCGAGGTCGCTGATGGTCAGAATCCCGATCCGCATGACCTCCACCGTCCTCCACCGCCTATTTCTTGGTCTTTCTCGCCACGAACGGCAGCGCCACCACTTGCGCCGCCGCCCGCTTGCCGCGCACGTCGATGGCGAACGCTCCGCCCGGCTTGGCCTGGGCAAGCGGCAGATACGTCATCCCGATGGCGCAGTTGACCGTGGGGGTGACAGTGCCCGAGCGCACGATGTCCACCTGCGTGCCGTCGAGGTACACGCCGTAGCCGTGTCGCGCGACGACCTTGGCCTCGAGCAGCTTGAAGCCCACGAGCCGCCGCTTCACGCCCTCGAGCTTCTGGCGCTTTAACGCCGCCAGACCGGTGAAGTCGGCGCCCTTGTCGAGCTTCACGATCCAGCCCAGGCCCGCCTCGTACGGGGTCACGCCGGCGTCGATGTCGCTGCCGTACAGCGGGTATCCCGCCTCGAGCCGCAGCGTGTCGCGGGCGCCCAGGCCGCACGGCTCGGCCCGCCCCGCGCCGACGAGCGCGTGCCACAGGGCTTCGGTGTCGGCCCCGCGGGCGTACAGCTCGAACCCGTCCTCGCCGGTGTAGCCGGTACGGGAGATGAAGCATTGCACGCCCGCGACCGTGCCCTGGACGAAGTGATAGTAGGGGATCATCGCGACGCCGACGGGCGTGAGCTGCGCGAGCAGGGTCTCGGCTGCGGGGCCTTGCACCGCCAGGAGTCCCGTCTGGTCGGAGATGTCGCGCAGCCGCACGTTGGCGCCGCGCTTCTGGGCCACGATGTGGTCCCAGTCCTGCCCGATGTTCGCGGCGTTCACCACCAGCATCAGCCGGTCTTCGAAGCGATAGACCAGGCAATCGTCCACGAAGGTGCCCTGATCCGTGAGAATGGCTGAATACTGAGCCTGACCGGGCTTCAAGGCCCCAACATCGTTGCACGTTACACGTTGCACGAAGGCGTTGCGGTCGGGCCCCGACACCTCGAACTCGCCCATGTGGGATACGTCGAACACGCCCACGCGCTCGCGCACCGCCCGATGCTCGGCAGCGATGCCGGAGGGGTAGCTCACGGGCATCTCGTACCCGCCGAACGGCACCATCTTGGCGCCGAGCGTGACGTGGGTTTTGTACAGCGGCGTGTGCTTCGGACCTGCGTCGGCCACTTGGTCTCCATTGACCCCCGGGGCACCGCCCCGGGGTTAACCCACCCTAACCCATTAACGTCGCGAGCAGGGCCTTCTGCACGTGCAACCGGTTCTCGGCCTCGTCCCACACGCGCGACTGCGGGCCTTCGATCACCTCGGTGGCGACCTCTTCGCCGCGGTGCGCCGGGAGGCAGTGCAGGAAAATGGCCTTGGGGTCGGCGAGCCGCATGAGATCGCGGTCCACCGTGTAGCCGCGGAACGCGTTGCGCCGCGCTTCGGCCTCCTCCTCCTGCCCCATCGAGGCCCATACGTCGGTGTTCACCACCTGGACGCCTTCGATCGCCTCCTCGGGCACCTCGGTGATCGAGACGCACGCGCCGGCGGCCTTGGCGCGGTCGAAGATGCCGCGGTTCGGCTCGTACCCCTCCGGGCACGCCAGTCGCAGCTCGAACCCGAGCACCTGGGCGGCCTCGATCCAGCTGTTCGCCATGTTATTGCCGTCCCCGATCCACGCGATCCGCTTGCCTTCCCATCCCCCCAGCGCCTCGCGCACCGTGAACAGATCGGCGAGCACCTGGCAGGGATGCGACAGGTCGGTGAGGCCGTTGATCACGGGGACGGTGGCGTGGAGAGCCAGCTGCTCCACTTCGGCGTGGTCGAACGTGCGGATCATGATCCCGTCCACGTAGCGCGACAGCACGCGTGCCGTATCCGGGATCGGCTCGCCACGCCCGATCTGGATGTCGCGCGAGGAGAGAAACAGCGCCTGGCCGCCCAGCTGATAGGTCCCCACCTCGAACGACACGCGCGTGCGGGTGCTCGACTTCGCGAAGATCATCGCCAGCGTCTTGCCGGCGAGGGGGGTCTCCCGATAGGCGCCGGCCTTCATGCGGCGGGCCAGGTCGAATAGCCGCAGGATCTCGTCCCGCGTGAGGTCGGTGACGGCTAGGAAGTCACGCTTGCTCATGGACTCCCCGTGAGGCGGTCAAAATGACAGGGGACGGCTGCTAATTCTACCTGCAGGGGAATGCCCAGACAAGCGGGCGGTCTTACAGGATATAGCGGCGCAGGTCCTCGTCCTCGACGATCTTGGCGAGGCGCTCCCGCACCCGGATCGCGTCGAACTTGATGCGCTTCTCCGCGAGCTCGGGCAGATCGAACAACACGTCCTCGAGCAGGTTGGTCATGACGGTGTGGAGCCGGCGGGCGCCGATGTTCTCCATGCGCTCGTTGGCCTTGGCGGCGATGCGGGCGATCTCCTTGACGCCGTCGGGCGTGAACTCGAGCGTGGCGCCTTCGGCGGCGCACAGCGCGGCGTACTGCTTGGTGAGGGCGTTCTCGGGCTCCGTCATGATGCGGACGAAGTCCTCCTCGGTGAGCGGCTGCAGCTCCACGCGAATCGGGAAGCGTCCCTGCAGCTCGGGAATCAGGTCCGAAGGCTTGGAGACGTGGAACGCGCCGGCGGCGATGAACAGCACGTGGTCGGTGCGGACATAGCCGTAGCGCGTCTGGACGGTGGAGCCCTCGACGATGGGGAGCAGGTCGCGCTGCACGCCTTCGCGCGACACGTCGGGCCCGACAGTGCCGCGCTCGCCGGCGATCTTGTCGAGCTCGTCGATGAAGATCACGCCGTGGTTTTCGACCCGATCGAGCGCCTCGTTCACCACGTCGTCCATGTCGACGAGCTTCTTGAGCTCCTCGTCCACGAGGATACGGCGCGCTTCGTGCAGATGCACGTTGCGGCGCTTCTTTTTCTTCGGCATCATCTCCTGCAGCCACTCCGTGAGGTTGAAGTCCGGGCCCTCCATGCCCTGCGGCGGCTGCATCATCTCGAGCATCGGGAAGCCCTGCTGCTGCACCTCGATCTCCACCTCGCGCTCCTCGAGCTTCCCCTCTTTGAGCTGCTGGCGCAGCTTCTCGCGCGTGCGGCGGCGGCGCTCCTGCGCCTCGACGTCGCCCTCGGCGGCCTTCGGCGTCACGTCGCCCTTGGAAGAGACGACGAACAGGGGGCGATCCCCCCCCTTCCCCTCGCCCACGGGGCTGGGGGCCGGGGGCTGGGGGATCGCCGGGACCGGTGGCAGCAGGATATCGAGCAACCGCTCCTCGGCGCGCGCTTCGGCCTCGGGGTAGACGTCGTCCTCGCGCTCCGTGCGGACCATGTTGATCGCCACGTCGACCAGCTCGCGCACCATGGACTCCACGTCGCGTCCCACGTAGCCGACCTCGGTGAACTTCGAGGCCTCGACCTTGAGGAACGGGGCGCCGGCGAGGCGCGCCAGGCGCCGCGCGATCTCCGTTTTCCCCACGCCGGTGGGGCCGATCATGATGATGTTGTTCGGCAGGATCTCGTCGCGGATGTCGTCG
>Ga0209156_10000925_pt1 | contig 24636 bp, 25 predicted proteins | sample GraSoiAngelo_124_FD_185881 | JGI IMG/M metagenome (GOLD analysis project Ga0209156, IMG submission 185881) | Grasslands soil microbial communities from the Angelo Coastal Reserve, California, USA - 14_0927_05_20cm (SPAdes) (version 2) | ecosystem: Environmental > Terrestrial > Soil > Grasslands... | reverse complement strand
GGCGGCGCGACAGTCCATTTCACCCTGCCCGTGGACGCGGGGAAGGCGCGGTGAGCGCGGTCGCGCCGATGATCTTCGTCGTGGACGACGACCCCTCGGTGCGGAGGAGCCTGACCCGCTTGCTGACGTCGGCCGGGTACACGGTCGAGGCGTTCGCGTCGGCCGGAGAGTTCCTCGCGCGTGAGCGGTATACCGGCCCGTGCTGCCTGGTGCTGGACATGCGGATGCCCGGCCTGACCGGGCTCGAGCTGCAGGAGACGCTCGCGGCGGCGGGGCGCCGGCTGTCCATCGTGTTCGTCACGGGCCATGTCGACGTCCCGATGAGCGTGAGGGCGATGAAGCGCGGGGCGGCCGATCTTCTCACCAAGCCGTTCGACGATAAGGATCTCCTGGCCGCCATTCAACGGGCGGTGGCGAAGGACGCGCAGGATCTCGGCGAGGAGGCGCGCGTGGCGGAACTCCGGGAGCGCGTCGCGCGGCTCAGCCCCCGCGAGGCCCAGGTGTTCGCGCTCGTCGTGACGGGCATGCTGAACAAGCAGATCGCCGCAGCACTCGGCATCGGCGAGAAGACCGTCAAGGTGCACCGCGCCCGGGTCATGCAGAAGATGCGGGCCGGATCGGTGGCCGAGCTGGTCCGGTTCGCCGACAGCGTGGGCGTGATCGTCCCCAAGTCCTGATCGAACCGACGCGGTGGCCACGTGACCGCCACCGCGTTGGACCAAAGTCCAATAGGTCCCGGTGATGCGTACGGACTACATTTAGGTTGCGCCGAGTGTTCGGCCGCCCCTTCGTTCGAGCCACCCACACTCGTCGGCGACGAGAGTTCCTCATCCTGGTGCTCGCGCGGGGCCCCTAGAGCGTGGGGCTCGACGACGGGCGAGAGGGAGGACGACATGGATGTGACGAGCGGCGTCGGGACGGATCCGCCGGGCGAGGACCACCCGATGGCGACGTCGAAGCGGACACGCCGCGTGGCCATCTTCAACTCGAGGGCGGAGTTCATCGAAGCCCTGCGCGTCGCCCTCGAGGCCGGTGGATTCACGACGGCCTGCGCCCACCTCGCCGACATCCAGAACGGGACACTGGATCTGCTCGCCTTCGTGCACCTCCACAAGCCGCAACTGATCGTCTACGACATGCCGCGCCCGTACGAGAGCCACTGGAACTTTCTTCGCCTCCTCAAGGAGACCGACTCGCTCAAAGCGGCGACGTGGGTGCTCACGACCACGGACAAGAAGGCGCTCGAAGCGGCGGTCGGAGCGACCGGCGTCGTCGAGATCATCTTCGGGGAACCCTACGGCGTCGCGGACGTCGTGGCCGCCGTGGCCAAGATGTTTCCGGCGCCGCGGGAGGACCGAGACTCGATGGGGCGCGTGCTGCCTTCGATGCACGTGCTCGTCGTCGACGACTCGGCCGAGATTCGCGAGCTGCTCACCCAGATGCTGGAGGGGGCGGGCGCCACGGTGACCACGGTCGACAACGCCGAGCGCGCCCTCGAGCTCCTGCAGCAATTGCGACCGGATGTCCTGCTCAGCGACCTCGAGATGCCGGAGAAGGGCGGCTACTGGCTCATCGGCCAGGTTCGCGCGCTCGCGCCGGAGCGGGGTGGCCTCACGCCCGCGGCGTGCCTCACGGCGCGGAACAGTCCGGAAGACCGCGCGCACGTCTTGCGGGCGGGGTTCCAGTACCACGTCGTGAAGCCGGTCGACATGGCCCAACTGCGAGGCGTCGTAGGGATCCTGGCCCTCAAGCCGTAAGTCGTTTCCACCTCGCTTCGGTCCTCGACGAGCGCGGGCTCGCCCGCACACGCGACCAAGGTCCCATTGCGCGCCCGCGCGCCGGTGCCTAGAGTCATCTCGCGGAGAATGCTGGGTGAACGAGGTACCCGTCATTGCGATCGTGGACGACGACGCCTCCGTCCGTCGCTCGCTCCATCGTCTGGTGCAGGGGGCCGGCTACACGGTCGAGACGTTTGCCTCGGGCCGCGAATTCCTCGAATGGCTGCCTCGCGGTCGAGCGGCCTGCCTGGTCCTCGACGTGCACATGGATGAGATGACCGGGTTCGACGTTCAGAAACGACTCGCCGTCCCGATCATCTTCATTACGGCGCACGACGATGCTGTGACACGCGAGCGCATCACGAAGTCCGGGGCCGCCGGTCACCTGTGGAAGCCGTTCGACGAGCAGGCGGTGCTCGGCGCGATCCGTCGAGCGGTGGGAGAGGAACCGAGCCGGTAGACGAGCGATGACGCGGCTCGGCCCACCTAGGGCGTGCGCCAGGACCCGCCGTCCCTGGCGATGAACGCGTCGGCCTCCGCCGGTCCCCACGAGCCGGCCTCGTACGCACAGAGGGGCACCGCCGGGTCCCGCGCCCACGCCTCGAGCACAGGCGTCAGGAGCTTCCACGCCTGCGCCGCCCAGTCGCCCCGCAAGTAGAGCGTCGCGTCGCCGTGGATCGCGTCCAGGAGGAGCCGCTCGTACGCCTCGGGCGACTCGCCACCGAAGACCTCTCCGTAACGGAAGTCGAGCCGCACGGGGCTCAACGTGAGGTCGGGCCCGGGCGTCTTCGCGGCGACGGTGAGGGCCATGCCCTCGTCGGGCTGGATGCGGATCACGAGCGTGTTTGCCTCGACACCCGCCGGGTCCCGCTGGAAGATCATGTGGGGAGTCCGCTGGAAGCGGATCGCGATCTCGCTCGCGCGCTTCTTCAGACGCTTGCCCGTCCTCAGATAGAACGGCACGCCCGCCCAGCGCCAGTTCTCCACGATGAGCCTCAGCGCGGCGTAGGTCTCCGTCTTGGAGTCGGCGGCGACGCCCTTCTCCTGCCGGTAGCCCGGGACGGCCTTGCCCTCGGCGAAGCCCGGGCCGTACTGGCCGCGCAGCGCGCTGTCCCGGACGCCGGCGGGCTCGATCGGACGGATCGCGCGCATCACCTTGTTCTTCTCGTCGCGCACTGGCCCCGCCTCGAACGACACCGGCGGCTCCATCGCGATCAGACAGAGGAGCTGGAGGAGGTGGTTCTGCATCATGTCGCGCAGCGCGCCGGCCTCCTCGTAGTAGGCGCCCCGCGTCTCGACGCCGAGCGATTCGGCGACCGTGATCTGGACCTCGGCGACGTGGTTGCGGTTCCAGAGGGGCTCGAAGATCCCGTTGGCGAACCGCAAGACGAGGATGTTCTGCACCGTCTCTTTGCCGAGGTAGTGATCGATCCGGTAGACCTGGTCCTCGTGGAACACCCCGGCGAGCAGGCGGTCGAGCGCCTGCGCGCTCTCGTAGTCGTGCCCGAACGGCTTTTCGACGACGATGCGCGTGAAGCCGCGGGGGCGGGCGCGCGCGAGGCCGGCCGCGCCGAGGTTCCCGATGATGTCGTCGTAGAGCGAGGGCGGCGTGGCGCAGTAGTAGAGGCGGTTCGCGGCGCCCCCGCGCTCGGCCTCGATCCGGGTCAGCGCGCTCTCGACCTTCGCGTAGAGCCGCGGGTCGGTCGGGTCACCGGGGATATAGGTGAGCGCCGAGGCGAACCGGTCCCAGACCTGCGCGGAGGGCGGCTTGACGCGCGCGAACTCGTCGACACCCTCGCGCATGCGCCGACGAAAGTCGTCGTCGCTCATCTCGGTGCGCGCCGTCGAGACGATCGCGAACGGCTCCGGCAGCGTGCGACCGGCGTAGAGGCTCCAGAGCGCGGGCACGAGCTTGCGGCGGGTCAGGTCGCCCGACGCGCCGAAGATGACGAGGGAGAACGGCTCGTCGTGGGCCGCCATCAGGCCCCCCGCGCCTCGAGGTCGAGGACCTTCGCGAGCCGGCGCACGTGGCGTTCGGCGCGCGAGAAGCTCGCGCCCGCGAACTCGCGGGCCAGCGCGATGGCCAGGTCGACCCCGACGACGCGCGCGCCCAGGCACAGCACGTTGGCGTCGTCATCCTCGCGCGACTGCCGCGCCGTGAAGAGGTCGTGGCAGAGGGCCGCGCGGATGCCCCGGAGCTTGTTGGCCGCGATCGAGACGCCCGCGCCGCTGCCGCAGACGAGCACGCCGAGGTCCGCGCGCCCCTCGCGGATCGCCGCGCCGACCGCCCGCGCGTAGTCGGGATAGTCCACGGGGTCCGTCGACGTGGTGCCGAGGTCGAGGAGCTGGTGGCCGTCCCGCGCGAGCGCCGCGATCAGCGGCGCCTTGTGGGCGAACCCCCGGTGATCCGCGGCGACCGCGAGGCGCATGCTTAGCGGCGCTCCGCGGCGGTGAGGAGCGTGGCCGCGGCGCGGTCGACGAGCCAGACGAGCTGGCCGTGCTCCGGGCTCACGAGCGCCGCTGGGAGCAGCGCGCGCTCGACGAGCAGGGTCTTGAGCACCTTCGCCTTCTCCGCGCCCGCCACGAGGAAGGCGACGCGCGCCGCCGCGTTCAGCACGGGTAGCGTGAGCGTGAGCCGCTGGGGGATCGCGGCGGCGCTGGCGTGCACCGCCGCGACGGTGCGGAACACCTCGCGGAGCACCGGCGAGCCCGGGAAGAGCGAGGCCGTGTGTCCGTCCACGCCGAGGCCGAGGAGGACCAGGTCGAGACGCGGCAGCTCGCCCCGCCGGGTGCCGAAGGCCTCGGCGAGCGCCTTCGCGTACTCCGCGGCAGCGGCCTCCGCGTCCTCCGCCTCGCCGCGGATCCGCCAGACCTGCGTCCGCGGAATCGGCACGCGCGAGAGCAGCGCCTCGTGCGCCATGCGGTAGTTCGACTCGGGATGATCGGGGGGCACGGCGCGCTCGTCGCCGAAGAACGCCCAGACATGGGCCCAGTCCACCTGGTCGCGGTAGGGCGGCACGGCGAGCTTCGCGTACGTCGTGGCCGGAGTCCGCCCCCCGGCGAGCGCGAGCGTGAAGCGGCCGCGGACGGTGATGGCCTCCGCGGCCGCGTCCACCACGAGGTGCGCGGCGGCGTCCGCCATGGCCTCGGGATCGTCCAGGATCGTGACGGTGGGCTCGGGTCGCATGCCCGACCATCATACCCTGTCGTCGAGCCGGAGCGCCACGGCCTCGAGCGCCGCGCGCGCGATCTCGAGCGCCGTCGTGTCGAGCCGGAGGCCCGCGATCGCCCCAGTCCGGTCGCCGCGCCAGCCGGGCGCGCGCTCACCCGCGAGGTGCGGGAGGACCGTGAGGCCGTGGCCGTCGGCCGGCAGGCGCGCGAGCGCCGCCTCGAGGTCGTCGTCGCCGAGGCGCAGCACCGCGCGGCACCACGCGTAGACGTTGCCGCCCTCGGAGGTCGCGCCGCCGAGCATTGCCCGGCGGCGGTCCAGGCGGTAGCGCCAGAGGCCCCGCGGCGGCGGCGCCGGCGCGTCGGTGACGATGCGGAGCGCGGCCGAGGTCCCGACGTTCAGCGCCACGCGCGCAGGGTCCACGCAGCCGGAGCCCACGTTGCTCGCGGCGCCGTCGCCGACCGCGGGGAACCACGGGACACGCGCGAGCCCGGGCCAGCGCCCGGCCCACGGCGCCCGAAGCCCGCGCCGCCCCTCGGTGCGGTCGCAGAGCGGGAAGAGGTGCTTCGGTTCGATCGCGGCGGCGGCGACCGCCTGCGGATCCCAGGCGCTCGTCGTCTGGTCGAGGAGGCCCGTGCCGGAGGCCATGGAGACGCTCGTCCCGGCTTCACCGAAGAAGGCCAGCTCGAGGAGCTCGCCCACCGAGCCCCAGCGGGCGACCCGCAGCGCCTCCTCGGGGCTCCGGCGCTGGAGCCAGCGGAGCTTCGCCGGCCAGTAGGACGCGTGCAGGTGGCAGCCCGTGCGCGCGTGGAGCGCGTCCTCGTCGAGCGTCTCGCGCAGGCGCTGCACCTCCGCGTGGCTCCGCGTGTCGGCCCACGTGTACGCGGGCGTCGCGGGCCGCCCCGCGGCGTCGAAGCCGAGGAGCCCGTGCCAGAACGTGGTGACGCCGACACCGCGCACGTCGGCGGGCGGCCCCGCAGTGACGCCGTCGAGGCAGGCGGCCACCGCGTCGAGCAGACGCGACGGGTCGTGCTCGACGCCGCCGTCGGGCGTGAGCGCGGGGGCGTAGGGAATTTGGTGGAAGCGCCCAGGGACGGGCCGGCCGGCGGCGTCGTAGAGCGTGGCGCGCGCGGACGAGGTCCCGACGTCGAGCGCGATGACCATTGGGGTAAGATAGCGCCCATGGCAGAGAGCTGGGAAGTCCTCACGCTCCGCGGGCTCGCATCCGCGGACGAGCGCGCGCAGGAGTTCACGGGCACCCTCGTGATCCACCGGCTCGGCGCCGCCGAGCCCGTCGAGTCGGTGCAGGTGACTATCAAGCGCTCGGTCCTGACCGAGCTCCACGACACCCTCGGCCGACTGCTCGCGCGGTCGACCGGCATCGCGCGGAGGCAGACATGAGCCGGATTCGCGTCCTGAGCCCCATCGGCGAGGTGCGCCGCGAGGCGTTCGCCGCGCCGCCGCTGCCCGCGGACCTCGCCGGGCTGACGGTCGGCTTCATCGACAACACCAAGCACAACTTCGACCGGCTCGCCGACGAGATCGGCGCGCTCCTGCGCGAGCGCCACGGCGTGAAGGCCGTCGTGCGCCGGCGCAAGGCGAACGCGTCGGTCCCGGCGCCGCCCGAGACGCTCGTCGAGCTCGCGAAGCAGTGCGACGTCGTGTTCGCGGGCTCCGGCGACTGAGGCTCCTGCACGTCGTGGAGTCTCCACGACGCCCTCGAAGTCGCGAGGATCGGTACACCCGCGGGCCTCATCGGCACCACCGCGTTCCAGGGTCTCGCGGTGAGCGAAATGGCCGCGCTCGGGATCTCGGGCCTGCCGCTGCTCGTCGTCCAGCACCCGCTCGGCGGTGAGCGGCCCGAGGCCGTCGCGCGCCGCGCGCTGCAGGCGGTCGAGCAGCTCGCGAGCCTGATCGGCCGCGTCGCATGACGAGCGAGGGACTCCTCGAGCTCGAGGACGATCCCGAGACGGTGCTGGCGGTGTTCTGCGAGCGCGGCTGGTGCGACGGCCTCCCGATCGTCCCGCCCACGGAAGCGCGCGTGGGCGCGATGCTCGGCGGCGCCCCGCCCGAGCGCTCGCTCGGCCCGGTGCCGCCGCTCTGGCGCGAGGCGACGCTCGAGAAGCTCGCGGTCAACGCGGTGATGGCGGGCTGCGAGCCCGCGGCGTTCCCCGTGCTCGGCGCCGCGGTCCAGGCGATGCTCGAGCCCGCGTTCAACCTCTACGGCGTGCAGGCGACGACGCACCCCGTGGCCCCCCTCCTCATCGTCCACGGCCCCATCGCCGCGCGGCTCGGCGTCCACGCCGGCAGCGGCTGCTTCGGCCCGGGCTTCCGCGCCAACGCCACCATCGGGCGCGCGCTCCGGCTGATCCTCATGAACGTGGGCGGCGCCTGGCCGGGCCGTCACGACATGGCGACCCAGGGGAGCCCGGCGAAGTTCTCCTACTGCATCGCCGAGCGCGCCGACGCCTCGCCGTGGGGGCCCCTGCGCGAGGACGACGCCGTCACGGTCTTCGGCGGCGAGGCGCCCCACAACGTGAATGACCACGTCTCGACGGGCGCCGCCGGGATCCTGACGACGCTCGCCGACACCGCCGTGTCGCTCGGCTCCAACGTCGGCTGGTTCCTCGCGCAGAGCCAGCTCCTCGTCGTCCTCGGTCCCGAGCACGCGGCGACGATCGCTGCGGACGGGCTCACGCGCGCCGACGTCCAGCGCTACGTCTTCGAGCACGCCCGACTGCCGCTCCGCACGCTCAAGCTCGGTGGGATGTGGGGCATGCAGGACTGGCCGGCGTGGATGAGCGCGGTCCGCGACGACGACGCGCTCTTGCCGCAGGTGCCGTCGCCGGAGGACGTGTTCGTGATGGTCGCAGGCGGCCCGGGCAAGCACTCGTCCGTGGTGCCGAACTGCACATTCAGCCGCGCGGTCAGCCGGCCGGTCGTCGCGCTCTAGCGCCGGGCCGGATAGAGGACGAGGCCGAGGGCCGCGAGCAGCAGCGCCCCGCCGACGACCCCGCCGGACCCGAGGCGCTCGCCGAAGATCAGCACCCCGAGCAGGGTTGCGGTGAGCGGCTCGGCGAGGGTGACGATTCCAGCAACTGACGCGGGCACGAAGCGGAGCCCGACCGCGTAGAGCGCGTACGCTCCGGCCGTAGCCACGGCGCCGAGGTAGAGGAGCCATGGCCAGCCCCGCGCCAGCTGCGCGAGCGGCGCGTCGGTCCAGAGGAGCATCGGTGCCAGTAGCAGAGCTCCGGCGCCGAAGGTGAGGGCGGTGAGCGGGAGCGGCGCCGTGCGCGCGAGTGCGGCCTTCGTCAGGAGCACGTAGAGCGCGTAGGCGAGCCCTGCACCGAGGGCGAGGGCGCCGCCCGCGAAGAAGCGCGCCGAAAGGTCGCCCCCGCCGCCGGGGACGGCGACCAGGAGCGCCGTGCCGGGCACGCCGAGAGCGAGCGCCCCGCGGACGCGCGCGCCCGGCACCTCGCCGAGCGTCAACGGGGCGAGCGCCGCGATGATGAGCGGGGCCGAGCAGATCGCGACGAGCGCGACGACGGCGATCCCCGCCAGCGTCACCGCCGTGAAGTACGCCGCCTGGTATCCCGCCATGCACGCGCCGGCGGCGAGCGCGCGCCACACGTCGGCGCCTCGAGGCCCGGGTGAAGGGGGGGCGCCGCGGGGTGCTCCACTGAGGAGTGCTGCGAGCACCAGCAGGACCGCCGCGATCCAGAGGCGCGCCGTGCCGACGAGCAGCGGGCTCACCGCGTACCCGCTGACCACGATCATCACGGAGCCCGTGGTGCCCCAGGAGATCGCGGCCAGGCCGATCAGGAGGACGCCGAGCGTCACCGCGGGGGCTTGACGGGGTGCGCGCACCCCGCGATGATAGCTCGCCTCCATGAACAACGACGCGATCGGCTTCGTCGGCACCGGACGCATGGGCGCGCCGATGGCCGGCCACCTGCTCGCCGCGGGCGAGGCGCTCGTCGTCCACGACGTCCATCCCGACGCCGCGCGCCCGCTCGTCGAGCGCGGGGCCCTGTGGGCGGCCTCGCCCGCCGAGGTCGCCAGCCGCGCACGCACGATCATCACGATCGTGCCGTCCTCGCGCGAGGTCGAGGCGATCTACGCGGCGCTCCTGCCGAAGCTCGGGCCGGGCCACCTGATGCTCGAGATGACCACCGCGGACCCGTCGAGCACGCGGCGGCTCGCCAAGGAGGTGCAGGCGCGCGGCGCGGCGATGCTCGACGCGCCCGTCTCGGGCGGCGTGCGCGGCGCCGTCGAGGCGACGCTGTCGATCATGGTCGGGGGCGAAGCAGCCGATCTCGAGCGCGCGCGGCCGATCCTCGCGCGTCTGGGGAAGAAGATCTTCCACGTGGGTGGCCCCGGGACCGGCCACGCCATGAAGCTCGTCAACAACGTCACGTCGGCCGCGTGCCTCGTGGCGACGGCGGAGGCCGTCGTGGTGGCCCTGCGCGCGGGAATCGACCCGGCGCGCGCCGTCGAGATCCTCTCGGCGTCCAGCGGGCGCTCGAACGCGAGCGAGTGGAAGTTCCCCCAGTTCATCCTCACGGGGCGCTTCGACGCGGGCTTCGCGATGGCGCTCATGCGGAAGGACGTCGACGCCTTCCTGCGGCTGGCCGAGGAGACCGGGGTGGACGCGCCGGTCGCCACCGCGGCGGCCGAGTATTTCCGCCGCGCGGTGCAGGGCGCGCTCGCGGGCGCGGACCACACGGCGATCGTGAAGCTCCTGGGGTGGCCGGGAGGAGAAGGAGTCCGTCAATGAAGATCGGGTTCGTCGGAACGGGGACCATGGGCCAGCCGATGCTGTCGAACCTCCTGAAGAAGGGGCACGGCGTCGTCGCCTACGACGTGGTCGCGGCCATGCTGGACGGCGCGGTCGGACGTGGCGCCAGCCGCGCGGCCTCGGCCGCGGAGGCGGCCAAGCAGAGCGAGCTGGTCATCACCATGCTGCCATCGTCGTCGCACGTCGAGACCGCGTACCTGGGCAGCGGCGGTATCCTCGACGGCGCTCCCTCGGGCCGGCTCTGCATCGACATGTCGACGATCGACCCGGGCGCGTCGCGCCGCGTGGCCGAGGCCGCGAAGAAGCGCGGCGTGCGCTTCGTCGACGCGCCCGTGTCCGGCGGCGTGCCGCGGGCCGAGGACGGCACGCTCGCCATCATGGTCGGCGGCGAAGCGCGCGACGTCGAGGAGGCCAGGCCGGTCCTCGCGTGCATGGGCGCCAACATCATCCACGTGGGGCCCGTGGGCTCGGGCGAGGTCGCGAAGATCTGCAACAACCTGATCGCGGGCGTGGCGGCGGTCGCCGTGAGCGAGGCGTTCAGGATCGCCGAGGGCTTCGGCGTGGAGGCGAAGGTCCTCACCGAGGTTATCTCGAAGTCGTCGGGCAACACCTGGGTCATGGAGCACATGCATCCGGTGCCCGGGCTCGTCGGCAAGGCGCCGGCAAACCGCGACTACGCGCCCGGCTTCATGACAGACCTCATGGCGAAAGACCTCGGGCTCGCGGTGAGCGCGGCGCGGGACCTCCGCGTCCCGGTATTCGTGTCGCCGGCGGCCCAGCAGGTGCTGCGCCTGGCGTCCTCCCACGGCCTCGGGCGCAAGGACTTCTCGGTCGTCTACGAGTTCCTCCGGCCGTCGAGCCGGCAGGCGCCCGTGTAGGGTCAGAGGCGGTCGGGGCCCCCGCCCTCCTCGCGGCGGACGGGGCGCCGGCCTCGGAGCACGTCGAAGTCGCATCCCTCGTTCGCCTGGAGCACATGATCGAGGAAGATGCGCCCGTAGCCGCTGGTGAAGTGGGGCGGCGGCGGCGTCCAGGCGAGGCGCCGGCGCCCCAGTTCCGCGTCCTCGACCCGGAGCGTCAGCCGCCGGCGCGGCACGTCGAGCTCGATCGGGTCGCCGTCGAGGACGAGGGCGAGCGGCCCCCCGACGGCCGACTCCGGTGCCACGTGCAGGATCACCGTGCCGTAGGACGTACCGCTCATTCGGGCGTCCGAGATCCGCACCATGTCCTTCACGCCCCGCTGCAAGAGACGCGTCGGAATCGGCGCGGCGCCCCACTCGGGCATCCCGGGCGCGCCCTTCGGCCCGACGTGCTTCAGCACCAGCACCGAGGTCTCGTCGATCGGGAGCGACGGGTCGTCGATCCGCCGTGCGATGTCGGCCTGGCTCTCGAAGACGACCGCCCGGCCGCGGTGGGTGAGCAGGTGGGGCGACGCCGCCGACTGCTTGAGCACGGCGCCATCGGGACAGAGATTGCCGAACAGGATGACCGTGCCGCCCTCGGAGGCGAGCGGGACGCCGAGCGGGCGGATCACATCCTCGTTCCAGGACCGTGCGTCGCGGACGTTGTCGGCGAGCGTCCGGCCGTTCACGGAGCGCGCGTCGCCGTGGAGCAGGGGCAGGAGCTCCTTGAGCACGGCGGGCAGGCCGCCCGCGTAGAAGAAGTCCTCCATCAGGTACTTGCCCGAGGGCTTCAAGTTGACGAGGAGCGGCGTCGTGCGCGACAGCTCGTCGAAACGCCGGAGCGGCAGCGGCACGCCGGCGCGCCCGGCGATCGCGACGAGGTGGACGATGGCGTTGGTCGAGCCGCCGATCGCCATGTCGGCGCGGATCGCGTTGTCGAACGCCTCGGCGGTTAGGATCTCCGAGGGCCGCGGGCGCCCGGCGCGCGCCATCTCGACGGCCCGCCGCCCGGCGAGCTCGGCGAGCGCCAGGCGGCGCGAGTCGGGCGCGGGGATCGCCGCGTTCCCGGGCAACGCCATCCCGAGCGCCTCGGCCAGGGCGGCCATCGTCGAGGCCGTGCCCATCACCATGCAGTGGCCCGTCGAGCGCGACAGGCAGGCCTCGACCTCGCAGAGGTCCTCCTCGCTGAGCCGCCCCGCACGGCGCTCGGCCCAGAGCCTGCGGGCGTCCGTGCCCGAGCCGAGCTCCTCCGCGCGCCAGTTGCCGCGGAGCATCGGGCCGCCAGTGACCATGAGCGCCGGCACGTCGGCCGAGATGGCGCCCATCAGCATCGCCGGCGTGGTCTTGTCGCAGCCCGACAGCAGGACGACGGCGTCCAGCGGGTACGCCCGGATACACTCCTCGACGTCCATCGCCATGAGATTCCTGAACAGCATCGTCGTCGGCTTCATGAGGATCTCGCCGAGCGAGATCGTCGGGAACTCGAGCGGGAAGCCACCGGCGGACCAGACGCCGCGCTTGACAGCCTCCGCCACCTGTCTGAGATGCGCGTTGCAGTTCGTCAGCTCCGACCAGGAGTTGGCGATGCCGATCACCGGGCGGCCGTCGAAGACGAGATCGCTGAACCCTTCGGCCCGGAGGTAGGCGCGGTGCATGAAGCCGTCGAGCGTCTTCGGACCGAACCAGTTGCGGCTGCGGAGCTCCTCGGTCGTCATGGATCGTCCCTCCTTCGATCCTTTTCATCGCTCGCCTCGCACCGAGGCGGCGCTCAGCTCGCACTACCACCGATCCTTTTCACCGCTCGCCTCGCACCGAGGCGGCGCTCAGCTCGCACTACCAGCGCGCTCGGTGCGGATACCGCATGATATACTTCACGGCGCTGCGTGGGCGCGAAGCTCTCGGGGAGGAGCGGCGGTGGCCGTGTACATCATGCTGAGCACGCTGACGGAGTCGGGCCGGAAGGTGCTCCGCGAGCGTCCTGGCTGGATCAAGAAGGTCAACGCCGACGTGAGACGCATGGGCGCCCGCGTCGTCGCGCAGTACGCCGTCCTCGGTCCCTACGACTTCGTCAGCGTGATCGAGGCGCCCGACAACGCGACGATCTCCCGCGTCTCCGTCGAGCTCGGCGCGCGCGGCGGCGCCGCCGGCATGACGATGGCCGCGATCCCGCTCGACGAGTTCATCGGCCGCCTCGAGGGCGGTGTCCCCGGAAAGAGGAAAAAACGGTGAGAGTCCTCAAGATCCATCCGGAGAAGTGCACGGGCTGTCTGCGCTGCGAGCTGGCCTGCTCCTACACGCAGACCGCCACGTTCCAGCCGGCGAAATCGGTCATCCGCGTCTCGCCCTTCGAGGGCCACACCTCTTACGCGCCCTACACCTGCACGCAGTGCGCGGAGGGGTGGTGTATGACGGCGTGCCCGGTCGGCGCCATCACGATCAACGCCGCCGGGGCGAAGGACGTCCTCGACGACACGTGCGTCGGCTGCAAGCTCTGCACGATCGCCTGCCCGTACGGCACGATGTTCTACGACCCCGACACGCGGAAGGCGTTCAAGTGCAACCTCTGCGGCGGCGCGCCGGCGTGCGCCGAGGCGTGCCCCACGGCCGCGATCACCTACGAGGAGACGGCGACGCTCGACTGGCTCGGCGACTTCGCGCACGAGCGGACGGCGCGCGTCCTGGTGGGAGGGCATGGCAGTGCGAGGTGAGCAGCGCCGCGCTGCGAGCCGAGCAGTGAAATGGTTCGAGAAATCGTGCTAACTGAGCGCCGTCTCGGCGCGAGGCGAGCGGTGAATGGGATCGAGTGGCAGTGCGAGGTGAGCAGCGCCGCGCTGCGAGCCGAGCAGTGAAATGGTTCGAGAAATCGTGCTAACTGAGCGCCGTCTCGGCGCGAGGCGAGCGGTGAAGAGGACCGAAGAATGGCCACGCGACATCTGATCATCGGCGGCGGCACCGCGGGCATCAACGCCATGCGCACGATCCGCGAGGAGGAGTCTACCCGCTCGGAGATCACGCTGGTCAGCGCCGAGCGGCCGTACTCGCGGATGGTCCTGCCGTACTACCTCGACCGCTCGATCGCCGAGTCGCACGTCTTCACCGCGACGGCGAAGGTCCTCGCCGACTGGGGGGTGAAGACCCACCTCGGCCGGCGCGCGGCGGCCCTCGACGCGAAGGCGAGCGTCTGTACCCTCGACGACGGCACGAAGGTCGAGTACGACGACTGCCTGATCGCCACCGGATCCTCCGCCGTCCGGGCGCCCGTGCCCGGCGCGGACGGCCCGGGCGTGCACTCCTTCTGGACGCTCGACGAGGCGCGCGGCGTCATCGCGGCGATCAAGCCCGGGAGCCACGTCGTCATGGTGGGCGCGGGCTTCATCGCCTTCACCATTCTCAACTCGATCCTGTCGCTCGGCGCCACGCTCACGATCGTCGAGCTGGCGCCGCGCATCCTGCCGCGGATGATCGACGACACCGGGGCGAAGCTCGTCGAGGACTGGCTCACGAAGCACGGCGTCACGATCCGCACGGGGGCGAGGCTCGCGAGGATCGAGGACGCGAAGGGGCGCAAGCGGCTCAGGTTCGCGGGCGCCGGCGACATCGTCTGCGACGTCGTCATCATGGCGACCGGCATCAAGACCAACCTCGACTGGCTCAAGGGCGCGGGGGTCACGGTCAACCGCGGGATCGTGGTGGACGATCGCCTGCGTTCGAGCGTGCCGAACGTGTACGCCGCGGGCGACGTCGCCGAGGGGCGGGACCTGATCTCGGGCAAGGGGGACGTGCACGCGATCGAGCCCACCGCCCAGGAACACGGGCGTGTCGTGGGCTCCAACATGGCCGGCAAGGACGTGCGCTACCGCGGGAGCCTCATCATCAACATCGTCGAGGTCTGCCACCTCGACGTCGCCTCCTTCGGCGCCTGGGACGACAACAGAGCGGACGCGGTGGCGGGCCTCCGGGCCGACCGGCCGGCGTACCGCAAGCTCCTCTTCAGCGGCGACCGGTTGACCGGCGCGATCATCCTCGGCCGGTCCGGCGACATCTGGACGAGCAACGACGTCGGCATGCTGAAGGGGCTCGTGCAAACGGGCGTGGCGCTCGGCCGCTTCAAGGAGCATCTGAGGAAGCACCCGTTCGACGTCAAGCCGGCGTTCATCGCGTCCCGGACCACGCACACGCTGCTCCCCGAAACCATCCTCGGGCGCCCGTCGAAGGCGCCCGGCGACACCCCGGTGGCCGTATGACGACTGCGACGCTCTCGGCGAAGGCGGTGACGAAGAAGACGACGCGCGCGGCGCGCGAGCTCCCGGGCGGGTACGCGGGCCAGCTCCTCCGCGTGGACCTGACAAAGAAGAAGTGCTGGGCCGAGCCGTGGGGGCCGGACGCGATGCGCGAGCAACTCGGCGGCGTCGGCCTCGGCGCGATGATCCTCTACCGCGAGACCGCCGCGCGCGGCGGGAAGGGGAACGTCGCCTGGGACCATCCCGACAACCGCCTGATCCTGGCGACCGGGCCCATGGCCGGGCTGCCCGCCTGGGGCTCGAGCGGCCTCACCGTCGTCACGATCGGCGCGGGGACGAACGGCCCGACCTCGACGCAGGCCAACGGCTTCTTCGGGACAAACCTCAAGTACTCCGGCTACGACGCGATCGTCCTGCAGGGCCAGGCCAAGGACTGGGTCTACCTGTACATCGACGATGACGTCGTGGAGCTCCGCGATGCCCGCGACCTCCTCGGTCAGGACACGTGGGCGACCCAGGACACCCTCGGGGCGAAGCTCGGCCTGAGCGGCCACATGCTCTCCGTATACTCGATCGGGCCCGCCGGCGAGAGCCTGGTGCGCTTCGCGGCGATCCAGGGCGACTACGGCCACGTCGCCTCCAAGAACGGCTGCGGCGCGGTCATGGGCAAGAAGAAGCTCAAGGCGGTGGCCATCGTGCGGGGCGGAAAGGCGCTCCGGGCGGCGGACCCGCGCGGGCTCGTGCAGGCGGCCGACGACATCGGCTTCGATCTGCGTACCGATCCCTCCGCGAAGTCGCTGTACGAGTACGGCACGCTGCCCGGCGTGGTGAACCTCTCACGACTGGGGGCCTTGCCGATCAAGAACTACACGACCAACGTTTCGCCCGTCGACATGAGCCGGTGGGAGGCCCCGAAGCTGCGCGAGGGCTTCGACCACCGCGGCCACCAGTGCAGCGCCTGCGGCATGCACCACTGCCACATGTCGGTCATCCGCCAGGGCGAGCACAAGGGCGCGATCGTCGACGAGCCCGAGTACGAGGGCTGGTCCGGCGCCGGCTGGGCCATCGGCGCCATGAGCGACATCAACGGCGTGGCGTGGCTGAACACCGAGCTCGACAAGGCGTGCCTCGACGTGAACGAGTTCGGCTGGATCTGCGGCTGGGTGATGGAGTGCCAGGAGAAGGGCTATATCTCCGAGAAGCAGCTCGGGTTCCGGCTCGGGTGGGGCGACATCAAGGGAGCCGCGCGGCTCATCGAGATGATCAGCCACCGCCAGGGGTTCGGCAACGTGCTGGCCGAAGGCGTCAAGCGCGCCGCCGAGGCGCTCGGCGGCGAGGCGAAGAAGTGCGCCATCTACACGGAGAAGGGCGCCGCTCCGCGCGGCCACGACCACCGCGCGCGCTGGGACGAGATGCTCGACACGTGCACCTCCGGGACGGGGACGCTCGAGAGCGGGGTGCCCGTGCACCCGGCCGAGGTGGGCCAGCCCACGCGCATCAACACCTTCGACGGGGAAGCCGTGGCGAAGTTCGTGGCCGGGATCCGGGGCCGCCGGCACTTCGAGGACTCCCTCGGGATGTGCATCTTCACCACGCGCACGCGGCTTGAGAATCTCGCCCGCGCCCTCAACGCGGCCACCGGCTGGGACGTCACCGTGCCGGAGACGGTCCGCTTCGGTCGCCGGACGGCTGCCATCCTGCGCGCGGTGTCGCTCCGCTGCGGCCTCACGCCCGACCTCGAGCGCCCGTCCACGCGCTACGGCTCGACGCCGGTCGACGGCCCCGCGAAGGGCCAGGCCGTCGGCGCGCAGTGGGAGTCGATGGTCACCACCTGGTACCGCGAGGTCGGCTACGACCGCAAGACCGGCAAGCCCCTACCGGCGACGCTGAAGGCGCTCGGTCTCGACTGGCTCGCGAAGGAGCTCTGGGGCAAGAAGGCGTAGCGTCCTGATCCGGCTGTTCGTCAACGCCACCGTCCTGACGCTGGATCCGACGTTCCCCGTGGCGCAGGCGCTGGCGGTCCGTGACGGGCGCATCGTCGAGGTCGGCGGCACCGACGAGATCCTCTGGCTCCGCGAGCGCGAGTACGAGCTGGTGGACCTCGCCGGCCGGTGCGTGATCCCCGGCTTCGTCGACCCGCACAACCATTTCTCGATCGGTGCGCTCGATACCCTCTGGACCGACGTGACGGGCGCGACGAGCGTGGAGGCGATCCAGCGGGCGCTGGCCGGCGCCGCCCGGCGGGCGCCCGCGGGGCTCTGGGTGCGCGCCCGCGGCTACGACCACGCGGCGCTGGCGGGGCGGCGTCACCCGACGCGCGCCGACCTCGACGCCGCCGTCCCCGAGCGCCCGGTGTTCCTCCTCCACTACTCGCACCACCAGGGCGTCGCGAACTCGGAGGCGCTCGCCGCCTGCGGGATCACGCGCGCGACGCCCGATCCGCGGGGCGGGGAGATCGGGCGCGACAAGGCGGGCGAGCCCAATGGGCTCCTCTTCGAGCGCGCGCTGTCGACCGCGGAGCGGAAGTCGCGCGAGGGCTGGGAAGCGCGCTTCATCGAGGTCGCGCGGGCGGCGAGCCTCGGGTACGCGGCCCACGGGATCACGGCCATCCAGGACGCCGCCGTCACGCCCGCGATGGCGCGACGCTACGCCGACGCCCGCGCGGCGGGCGCGCTCGCCATCCGCGTGGAGGAGGCGATGGTGGGCGGCCACGGCTGGTTCGAGCGCCCCGACGATGCTGCGCCCGGCGCGTGGCTCAAGCTCTTCGTCGACGGCGGCTATCGTTGTGCGATGCGCCTTCCGCGCGACGGGCACGTCCGCACGAGCGGGTTTCTCTTCTACGAGCGCGAGGAGCTGGCGGCGCTGCTCGTGGCCGCGTGGCGCGGCGGCCGCCGCGTCGTCTGTCACGCGATCGGCAACCTCGGCGTCGAGACGGCCGCGGACGCCATCGAGGACGCGCTCCGCCGGGAGCCCGCCGGCCGGGAGCGCGTGCGGGTGGACCACGCGATGTTCCTGACGCGTGAGCTCATCGCGCGCCTGCGCGACCTCGGCGTCTGGCTCGTCGCCCAGCCGTCCTTTCTCCACGACTCGGGCGGCGTCTCGCCCTCGCCCGATCTCCTGCTGCGCCCATTCGCGTCGGTCCTGGCCGCCGGCGCGCGTCAGGCCTTTTCCTCCGACTATCCCTGTGGCGCGCTCGCGCCGCTCGCCGGGATCCACGCCGCCGTGACCCGCCGCTCGCGCGCCGGCGTGCTCGCCGATCCGCACGAAGCGATCACGCCGGCCCAGGCGCTCCTGGCCTATACGCTCGATGCCGCGCAGGCGGCCGGCATGGCGGCCGAGGTCGGGAGTCTCGAGGCGGGCAAGCGCGGCGATTTCGTCGTGCTGTCGGCGAATCCGCTCGAGTGCCCGGATGAGGCCCTCGCGTCACTCGAGGTCCTCGAGACCTGGGTGGGGGGCGAGCGCCTCCACCCGGCCGCGTCAAGCACAAAAGGGGCAAATCGGCCGCTCGCTTGACCCCTCGCGCGGCGATGTGCTAACTATTGGCGCTTAATTTCGTGGCTCACCACGGGGGTCTCATGGCGCAAGTGATTGGATTCATTGGGCTGGGCATCATGGGCCGACCCATGGCCCGGAACCTCCTGAAGGCGGGCCACTCGCTCGTCGTGCACAATCGGAGCCAAGGGCCGGTGGACGAGATCGTGAAAGCCGGCGCCAAGCCCGGCGCCTCGCCACGCGACGTCGCGGACCGATGCGACGTGCTGATCACGATGCTGCCGAACTCACCCGACGTCGAGCTGGTCGCGCTCGGCAAGGACGGCATCGTCGAGGGCGCGCGCCCGGGCCTGATCTATGTGGACATGTCCACGATCTCGCCGATCGTGTCGCAGAAGGTTGGCCGAGCGCTGGCGGCGAAGGGCGTCAGGATGCTGGATGCGCCGGTCTCGGGTGGTGAGAAAGGCGCGATCGACGCGGCGCTCTCGATCATGGTCGGCGGCGACAAGCCGGTCTTCGACGCGATGCTGCCGATCTTCCAGGCGATGGGCAAAACGATCACCCACCTCGGGCCGCTCGGCTCCGGCGGGTTCACCAAGCTCGCGAACCAGATCATCGTCGCCGTGAACCTCACGGCGCTCGCCGAGGCGCTCACGCTCGCGAAGAAGGCGGGGCTGGACCGCGAGCTCACCCTCACCGCGCTCGCGGGCGGGCTCGCGGGCTCGAAGTGCCTCGAGCAGAAGAAGCCGAACTACCTGGCGAACGCCTACAAGCCGGGCTTCAAGATCGACCTGCACTTCAAGGACCTGGGTCTCATCATGGAATCCGCGCGCGCCCTCGGCGTGCCGCTCCCCGCGACGGCGGTCGTGCAGGAGCTGTTCAACGCCCTCCGCGTGAAGGGCCGGGGCGGCCTCGACCACTCGGGCGTGATCACCCTGCTGGAAGACCTCGCGGGCCTCTCCGCGTGAGGGCCACCGTCGATCGCGCTGGGCTGGACCCGCAAGGGCGGCTCCCCAAGGTGCAGGTCCGCCGCGTCCGCAAGGGCGACCTCGCGAAGGTCCGCGACGTCATGGAGCAGACCTTCGGCGACTTCCTCGAGCGCCAGCTCGGCACCCGTCCGCGGCAGGCATTCGGCGGCGCGCAGTACGTCCACCACCGGTGGCTGATGGAGCCGTGGGGCTGCTTCGTCGCGGAGGAGGACAACTCGAAGATCGTCGGCGCCGCCCTCGCGGTCACCTGGGGCAGCGTGGGCATCCTCGGCCCGGTTGCGGTGCTCACGAACTACCAGAACCAGACGATCGGCCAGCAGCTGATCCGCGCCGCCCAGGAGTTCTTCGAGGAGAACAACGCCACGCTCCAGGGCGCCGTGACCTATCCGACGAGCCCGAAGCACCTGTTCCTCTACCACAAGTTCGGCTACAAGCCCAAGGCGCTCACCGCCATCATGAGCCGCACGATCGACCGGACGCCGCCGCGCGCGCAGGCCGCGGCCGCCCCCGCCCCGCCCAAGCCCGCGAAGCCGGGGCTGAACGTCCGGCGCTTCTCCACTCTCGAGGAGACGAAGAAGAAGGCGACGCTCGCGCGGATCCACCGGATCACCAACGCGGTCTGCCGCGGGATGGACATCTCCAAAGAGATCGAGATCGTGGACGGTCTCGCACTCGGCGACACGCTGCTGCTGGAGCGCGGACGCGACCTGGCGGGCTTCGCCATCTATCACACGCCGGGCGTGAGCGAGGCGCCGGCCGGCGCCCTCTACGTGAAGTTCCTCGCCCTCGACCCGCCGCACCGGAAGGTCGAGCACCTGGTGGAGTTCGTCGGGGCCGTCGAGGCGCTCGGCCAGGAGCTCGGCGTGCAGCGCGTGATCCTGCCCGTGTATTCGCGCTACTGGGTCGCGTACAGTACCCTGGTGCAGTGCGGCTATCAGATCGACTTCAGCATGATCCGGATGCAGCGGGGCAAGCAGGAGGACTACGAGGACCCGACGCACCTCGTCCTCGACGATTGGCGCTGATGCGCCGCTGGGGCGCGCTCGGCGCCGGGGCGTGCGTCCTGGGCCTCGCGGGCGCCGCCCTCGCCCACTCGATCCTCCTCGAGTCGTCCCCCGGGGCCGGCGCGACCGTCACGGCGCCCACGCAGCTCACGGCGCGCTTCAACAACCGGATCGAGAAGCCACTCTCGCGCCTCCGCCTTCTCGACGCGCGCGGGGAGCCGCTGCCGCTGGCGGCGCCCGTCGCCGACGGCCCCGCCGACCGCCTCACGACCGCGCTCCCGCCGCTCCGCCCCGGGACCTATCGCGTCGAGTGGCAGGTGCTCTCGACCGACGGCCACATCGTGCGCGGCGGCTTCTCGTTCCGCGTCGCGCCCTGAGCCGGGGCGCAGGGCGAGGGCGGCCATGGCGACCCTGATCCCCGGCAGCGCGACGTCTGAGGGCACGACGCGGTACACGGCGCGGCTCGCCGGGCGCGTCGCGGCGGGACATTTCGGCGACCTCGACGGGCTCGCCGTCTCGACGCTGGGGATCGGCACCTACCTCGGCCGCGAGGACGCGGAGACGGACGTCGCCTATCAGGACGCGCTCGTGCGCGCACTCGAGCTCGGCATCAACACGGTCGACACGGCCGTGAACTACCGGCACCAGCGCAGCGAGCGCGCGATCCGCACGGCGCTCGCCGCCGCGTTCGGCCGCGGGCTCGCGCGGCGGGACGAGGTCGTCGTGGCGACGAAGGGTGGCTACATCCCGTTCGAGGGCGCCGTGCCCCGCGATCCGCGCGCCTGGTTCACGCAGACCTACCTCGACACGGGCATCATCGGCCCGGGCGACGTGGCGGGCGGCATTCACTGCATCGCGCCCCGCTACCTCGCCGACCAGATCGAGCGGAGCCGCGCCAACCTGGGGCTCGAGACGCTCGACGTCTATTACGTCCACAATCCTGAGGCGCAGCTCGAAGAAGTGGACCGGCCGGAGTTCCGCAAGCGCATTCGCGCCGCGTTCGACGCGCTCGAGCGAGCCGTCCGCGAGGGCAAGCTGCGGCGCTACGGGACGGCCACCTGGAACGGCTACCGCGAGGACCAGGGCTCGCCCGGCTACCTCTCGCTCGAGGAGCTCGTCGGCGCGGCGCGGGACGCGGGCGGCGCGGACCACCATTTCAAGGTGGTGCAGCTCCCGTACAACCTCGCGATGCCCGAGGCCTTCGTCCGCGCGAACCAGTCGGTGGGCGGCGCGCTCGTGCCGCTCGCCGAGGCGGCGCGCCGGCTCGGCGTCTATGTGATGGCGTCGGCGTCGATCCTCCAGGGGCAGCTCGCGCGCAACCTGCCGCCGATGGTCGCCACGGTCCTGCCCGGGCTCGCGACCGACGCGCAGCGGGCGCTCCAGTTCGTCCGCTCGACGCCGGGGATCGGCACCGCCCTCGTGGGGATGAAGTCGGCGGCGCACGTCGAGGAGAACGCCCGCGTGGCCGCGGTCCCGCCCCAGCCGTGGGCCGAGTTCCAGCGGTTCTTCAGCGCCGCGGGCGCGTAGGCGTTGCGCACGCCCACGGGGTCGGGTAGGTTGAACGGGTGATCACGCTCGAGCGTGACTTCGAACGCGCGCTCGGAATCCGCCCCAGCGTGTCCGCCGTCATCTTCGACCGCCGCGGCCGTCTCCTGCTCCAGCAACGCTCCGACGGAGGGCAGTGGGGGCTGCCGGGCGGCTCGGTGGAGATCGGCGAGTCCGTGACCGACGCGGTCCGCCGCGAGGTGCGCGAGGAGACGGGGCTGCGCGTCTCCGTGCGGCGCCTGATCGGCGTGTACTCGGACCCCGAGCATCAAGTGGTGCGCTACCCGGACGGCAACGTCTGGCACTACGTCAACGTGTGCTTCGAGTGCGTGAGGCGCGGCGGCCGGCTCCAGACGTGCGACGAAACGCTGGCGCTCGCCTACGTGCCGCCCCGCCGGCTGCCCGCGGCGCTCCTGTCAAACCACAAGGTCCGCATCCGCGACGCGTGCGCGCGACGTATCGCGTCATTCGTCCGCTGAGGGAGGACGTCCCGGTGATGCGACGGATCCATCACGTCGGTATCGTGGTGACGCGTCTCCGGGACGCGTATCGCTTCTACCGTGACACGCTCGGGCTCCCTCTCCTCAAGGAAGCGGTCATCGCCGACCAGGGTGTGCGCGCGGCCCTCCTCGCGTGCGGCGACACGGAGCTCGAGCTGCTCGAGCCGCTGGACGCGACGTCGGGCGCCGCGCGGTTCCTCGTCAAGCGCGGCGAAGGCCTCCATCACCTGTGTTTCGACACGCCCGACGTCACCGCGGCGCTGGCGGCCCTCGAGGCGAAGCACGTGGCGCTGATCGACCGGGTGCCGCGCCCGGGCCTCGCCGGACAGATCGCGTTCCTGCACCCGAAGGCGTGCTGCGGCGTGCTCGTGGAGCTGGCGACGCCCGCTGACGAGCCGGCGACGAAGGCCTCGCCGGTACGGCTCAAGCGCCTCGTCATCGGGGCGCGCGACGTGACGGAGACGACCGAGGTCTTCCGGGCGCTCTTCGGGTTTCCCGAGGTCATGATGAATGGCGGGCTGCGGACGATGCTCGCGGTCGGCCGGGGCGCGCTCCTCATCGCCCCCTCCGACGAGGTCGGCGGCATTGAGGGCATGGTGGCGCTCTCGTTCCTCGCCGAGGACTTCCCGGGGCTCATGGCCGCCTTCGACCGCGCAGGGACGAAGTGCCTCCGGGGCACCGCCGAGGTGACGCTCGGGCCCGCCGCGAGCCACGGCGTGCACCTGCACATCAGCCGCTACGAGTAACGCGGCGCTTGGCACGCCCCCGGCGGCTCAGAGCGCGTCGGGGGCGGCGGCGATGGCGTCGAGCTCGGCGCGCGAGTACGAGCCGAGGCTGCGAAAGTCGAGCTCCGTGTAGTTCTTCACCCAGCGCATGCCGATCTTCACGGCCTTGCGGTACCGCGCCTCGACGTCGGCGTGCTTCGGCCGCCGTGCGAGGATGTCGGCCAGCTCCTCCTCGAGGAGGCGCTTCACCAGCGCGACGTCGTGCTGCGCGCCCGTCCGCGAGTCCTTGGCCCGGTGCAGGATGCGCTGGGCGATCTGCGCCACGGACATGCGACCGGTCGCCAGGTCCTCCATGAGCGCCGGGTGGATGCCGGGCTTGCCCTCGAGGCTGTCGATGCCCTTGGCGCCGCGGCCGTTGAGCCAGCCCTCGACGTACTCGACGAGCATGCGGATATTGCGCCGGGTGCCCTCGACGGTGATCAGGCCCTCGGGCAGCTCGACCCGTAACGGATAGCTCTCCGGCTTCGCCGTCCCGGGTGCGGGGGCGGCACCCGCGGTGTGAAGCCTCCTGAACGGGTCCGCCGCCGTCTTCATGTGAAAGATGTGGGCGACCCAGGCACGGATGAAGCCCTGCGCCGCCTCCCACTCCTTGTCCTTCCTGATCGCCTCGCCGGCCACCCGGTTGACCTCGGGATCGTTCGACGGGAGCGCCGTCGCCATGCCGCCGACCGGGACCGCGCCGCGCTTCTGACAGATCGCGACGAGCCGGCGGAAGATGTCGGCGAGGAACGGCGTCGTTTTGATGTCGACGCCGAAGCGGTCGGGCCAGACCTGCCGGGGGTCGGTCATGACGAATTCGAAGATCGACGCCTTGAGGTCCCAGCGCGCGGCGTTGAGCCCGGCGGCGTACGGGCCGAGCTCGTAGAGCATCTCCTCCATCTGGTAGACGCACGGCAGCGACTCGACGAGGACGATCGCCCGGATCGTGGCGGTCCGCAGGTAGGGGAGGTGCTGCTGCGAGAGGGCGAAGAGCTCGCGGTACCAGCGCGCCTCCGGTGCGTGCTCGAGCTTCGGCAGGTAGAAGTAGATCCCCTGGCCGCGGTCGGCCTGGGCGCGGCCGGCGTAGTAGAGCGTCAGCGCGGTGCCGAGAATCGCGGCGTTCACGGGCCGGCCGTCCACCGTGACGTCGGGCTCGTCCAGGTGGAGCCCCCGCTCGCGGTGCATGAAGAACGGCAGCGCGCCGGGCGCGATCCGATAGCGCTTGCCGCGCTCCTGGTCGTCGAATGTGAGCTCGCCGTTGACCGCCGCGAGCCGGTTGTGGGCGGCGCGCACGGTGTCGATCAGCCGGTGGCCGCCCGAGTCCTCGTCGTCGTCCAGATCGCCCTCGGCGCGCTCGCCCTCGGGTCCGGGGTTGAGCGCGTTGATGAACATGGAGGTGGTCGAGCACGGCCCCGAGATCTCGATCCCCGGCTTCTTGAGGTCGTCCGGCACGGGCG
>Ga0209156_10000923_pt1 | contig 24671 bp, 20 predicted proteins | sample GraSoiAngelo_124_FD_185881 | JGI IMG/M metagenome (GOLD analysis project Ga0209156, IMG submission 185881) | Grasslands soil microbial communities from the Angelo Coastal Reserve, California, USA - 14_0927_05_20cm (SPAdes) (version 2) | ecosystem: Environmental > Terrestrial > Soil > Grasslands... | reverse complement strand
GCTCATGCGATCGAGCGCCATCTGCATCCGGTCCGGATCCAAGATGTGCTGAAGCACCGTCACACACAGAATCACGTCGAACGGCTGCTCGAACGACAACTCCGCGGCGTCACATTGCAGGAACTCGCAGCGGTCGTCCAGGTGCTCGGCGCGCGCGCGGCGCCTTGCCTCGGCCACCATGGCAGGGACCAAATCAGTCCCTGTGACACGTGCTCCTGATGCCGCGAGGCGACGGCTCCAGCGGCCGACACCACACCCGACGTCCAGCACCCTCACACCTGGCGCGACGCGCAGCCACCGCCTGAGCGCGCACGCTTGAACGAGATGGATGTACCCGTTGTAGAACCCCGGCATTCCGTACGAGCAGACAGCGCGCAGTCCCCAGCCGCCCCTCGCAAACCGCCGAGCGCGGGTTTCCCAATACGTATGCGCTGGCGCGCCGCGAGCGCTCACCTGCATCGAGTCGGCCGACTCCATGTCGACGATGCGTGGTGTCACGGTCCCACCGGCTGATAGTGGTCTCGGTAGACGCGGCGCCCCCACCATCGGAGCGAGAACCAATTCAGATACCCCACCGTGGCGGGAACGATCTGTGCGACGCCGTAAAAGATGTAGAACGGAAGGATCGGCAGAACGTGGCGGCGGTCACCGCGTGGAGTGACCAGCGGCATCACCGCCATGATCAGAAAGGTGTACTTCAGATACATCGCCGCGATATATGTCTCGTTGGTGAAGATCGTGTCGGGAATCAGCTGAAGCCCGGCCAGGTTGTCGGCGGCGTTGAGAGCGCTCGCGATCAAGATCGACAAACCGGCCAGCTTCAGCGGATGAAGCAGGAGTCCCAGGACGCCTGTGTACACGACGTACTGATAGGTGAAAATGAATCCCTTGCCCGTATTGCTGAGCAATTCGCGCCAGTGTTCGGAGTACACCTTGATTAGGCCGAAGCTCCAGCCGACGCGCTGGGAGAACAACTGCTGCACCGTCGCCATGCCATCGGTCTCAATCACGAGTCGCCCGTCGTAGTAGATCTGTTCTCCTTCGATCAGCAGCAAGAGGGCGTTTTCGAGATCCTCGGCGTAGACCGACAGACTGTGCCGATCGAGGGCGCGTTGGAGCGCGTCGCGCCTGTACAGAGCGATGCCCGAGGTCGTACTCTGATCGCCCAACGCCTTGCGGCCGAGCGTGAAAGAAAGGCAGTACTCCAGCTGCTGAAATCGTGAGAGTGCGCCGGCGTGTCGAATCGAGATCCGTGGACACGCAGCGCCCATTCCACTCCGCTGGAACTCGAAGAGGATTTTCTCGAACTCGGTAATCGAGTTGAGAATGCGGATGTCGGGATCGATCACCATCACGGACTCGATTGAAGGCGGAAGAGCGGCCACCAACGCCTTCACCGCGCCCGGCTTCTTCCGGTTATGCACGCCCTGCACGCAGTGAACGCCGGAGTCCTGAAGCCGTTGCCATGTGTCGTCGGTCGACGCATCGTCGATCACCCAGAGCCGGTGGCGAAACGGCGCCATGTTTTCCAGGAATCGATTGAGACTCGGGCCGTCGACGTTGCGGACGGACACGACGATTGCGTACGGACGGAGATGCACTTGCGCCTCGTACGGAGTGAAATTGCCGATTTCGAGCGGAATCGATGTCGGTGCGGGGAGGCCGGCCGGTCCGGAGAGGGTGTGCTCGTGCCGGAGATACAGCCGAATCAGCACATCAATCAGATCGATGAAGAACGTCAGCGTCGCAAGTACGTAAACGCCTGGATCGAAATGCGGCCGCATCGGTTACACGTGTTGTTCATCCGGCATCAGCGTCACGAGGGTCGCAGCGGTCTCAGGCACTCGCTGAACGAGCGCCTGCGCGACGGCCTCCTGCGACGGAACGCGGCAGCCTCGTCGTTCCAACACGGGCGCGGCGCTCAGAATCCACAGGAGTGATCGAACACGGGATGGCAAATGGGGCACGACCTCCGTGAATCGGCCGAGCCAATCTTCATAAGCGGCTTCGATGCGCAGGATGGCGTCGCGTACAGCCGGATCCAGCGGCAGAATCTTGACCGCCTGCTCCCAGCGAACTGGTGTGCCGGCGACGGAACGTGTCGTCGAAATCGTCGACGTGTGGAGCGCAGGATCACTGGCCATGGCCGCACCGGAAAACGGAATGACGTACGGATACAACCCGACTTCACATCCCGCCACGGTCCACTTGAACGCCTGACGCACGTTCTCGGCGACGTCCGCCAGCTCGCAGTGAGGCGAGCTGAGAATCATGTCCAGAAACGGCGTGATGCCGAGGCTCAGCGCGTTCTCGAGGACGGGTTCGATGAACGGATAGATCTGCGCCTTGTTGAATTCGCGGAGGATGTCGAGCGAAAAGCTCTCGACGCCGAAGCCGAGCACGCGAAAGCCGGCCCGACGCATCGCGGCGAGACAACTCGGGGACATCGCGTCGATTCGGTTGGTGCTGATGAACCGAAGATCGTCCGGGATGCGCCCGCACTCCTTCGCCTCGACGATGGCGTGGCACAGCGGCAGAATGCGATCGTCGTTTCGGAAGACGAAGATGTCATCCTGGAAGATGACGGTGCGCACGCCCGGCTGCGCGGCGACGATGCGCGCGATCATCGACACGCACTCGGCGGCGTCCAGCCTCGCGATCTTCGCCGTGCTGCCCTGCGCGGCGTTCAGGAAGTTGGTCGAAGAACAGAACGTGCACCGCATCGGGCAGTAGTTCAGCGTAATCAATCGCACCGAGCGGATTTCGGCGAGGCGGGCTTCCCGATCGGCCTTGTGTGGCAGCGCGCCGAGTCCGTAGCTCTCCTCCAACCGTTCCCAATACTGCGGGTACGGCATCCGCTCGTACGGAATCGCGAAGATCGAGTTCTTGAGCTCGTCGCGACCGAGCGCCGCGGCCGATGATCTCCGCACGCTGCCGTCGGCATCGCGCCACACCGTTCCACGGATGTTCTCCAGCCCGGTGCGCGCCCTGAGCCGGTTCACGATTTCGAGCAGTGGTTCTTCGCCTTCGCCCAATACGACGAGATCGAACGGCGCGAGGCGCAGCATGGTTTCCGGTTCGAAGGTTGCCTCCATGCCGCCTGCGATCAGGCAGGCGTCCGGCCTCAGGCGCTTCGCAAGGTGCGCCAGCGCGAGGTCGTACCGCAGCGTCATTCCCGTCGTCGACACGCCGATCACATCCCAGCGATGGCGCTCGATGAGCGAGGAGAGCAGGTATTCGGGCGATTCCGAGCAGCAATTCGGATCGAAGACTTCAGCCGCAATACCGTGCTGCTGCAGGACGCCGGCAAGCCGCCATACGCCGAGCGGCGGCGCGAGAAACGTGTATTCGCCCCCGTGCGGATCGTACGGACCGATGAGCAGAACGCGAATGTCCCCGCTCGTCGAGCCAGTTCGAAGCGACGCTAAAGGAATCATTGAGTCGGCCCTGTCGGCCATGTCCGCTGGAGTCTCAGCACTACAATTCGGTCTATCGGCCGAGTTTTTCGCGGGCGGTAGCCTGTGCGACTTTGACACTCAGCTGTGCCACTTCGGCACACGAACGAGCGGTCTGCGGAGGGATAGAGAGATATTACGAGATTGGGATAATACGAAATCGGAGAGGGTCGCGCGGACGGTCGTTAGCGCGAGGCGTTGCGCGGGTCGGCGTCCATTTCGCTCAGCAGCTGCTCCGCCTCCTTGCGCGCAGAAAACGAATCTTTCGATCCGAGCGCGCGCCGCAGCTCCTCTCGCGCTCGCGAAACCGCGCCGGTTTTCCAATACGCGTACCCGAGGTGATACCGGTACAGCGGGTTGTCGGGGCGGGCCTCCACTATTGCCGCCAGTAGTGGAAGCGCTTCTCCGTACTCTTCACGACGCACGTGAGTCCAGCCGAGCGTGTCCTTCGCTTCAGGCACATTGTGCAGCTCGTCCTTCGCGACGAGCGCCCATCTGAGCGCATCGTCGAGGCGTCCCTGCTCCTGATAGAGCCACGCCAGGTTGTTCGCGGCGACGCCAGCGCGAGGGTTGGTTTCGAGCGCGTGCTCGAACGCCCGCTGCGCCTCGTCGCGACGGTGCTGTGCTTCCAGAATCATGCCCACCATCGTGCCCGCGCCGGCTTTCTTGTCGTCGCGCGCGATCCGCTCGAACTGTTCGCGCGCCTCGTCGAGCCGGCCGGTCGCGAGGTACAGACGGCCGAGAGCCGAGAACGCGTCGAGGTTCGACGAATTGTCGTGAACCAGCCGGCGGAGCGTCGTCTCCGCCTTGTCATATTGGCCAACCGCTGCGTGCGTACGCGCGGCGAGCAGCAGCAGCGCCGGATCGTCCGGCTGCCGACGCAGACGATTGTCGATTGCCGCCAACGCCGCCTGGCCGCGGCCGGCGCGCACGTCGAGCTCCGCCACCGCGGCGAGCGCGGCGATGGAGGTCGGATCGATCTCCAGAGCGGCGGACAACTCGCGTCGCGCCTGCTCGGTGCGACCCTCCGTCGCCTGGAGGCCTGCGAGCTGCACGTGCAGCCCTGCCGCCTTCGGCCAACGCGCGATTGCGGACTGAGTCTCTTCGATCGCGCGAGCACGCTGATTCGAATTCGCCAGCGCCGGGCCGCAGCGCCGCAGCGCGGTCGGCGGCCATCACGGCCTCGACCGCCTGTCCCTGGCGCATTCGCACGCGAGCGATGGCCAGATGCGGCGACGCATCCTTCGGATTGAGCCTCGACGCCGTCTCGAACGCGCGGAGGGCCCGGACATCGTCACGCAAGGCTGCGTGGATCTCGCCTTCGACCAGTGCAGCTTCTGCACGCTTCGGATCCGCCGCCGCGGCCGCCTGCGCGGCGCGAAGGGCGGCGTCGAGCCGCTGCTCGGCCTGAAAGAACCGCGCCTGGAGCAGGAGAGCGGGAACGCTGAGCGGATTCCGTTCCAGCATCGCGCGAAGCGTCGCGTGCGCGGCATCGCGCCGATCGCCCCGCGCGTACTGCACGGCTGCGAGCCGCACGCTGGCGCCGTCGCGGGTTGGCTCGCGGGCGATCAAGTCATCTAGTGCCTGCTCGGCGTCAGCCAGTCGGTTCATAGCGACGAGATAATCGACCAGCGCAAAGGGCAGTCCTTGCGGACTCGCAGCGACGACTCGCCACAGCGGTTCGGCGTCGGCGGGACGCCCGGTGGCCATGAAGAACAATGCCAGCGCCTGATTCGCGGCGACGTGCTGCGGACCGAGCGCGACCGCTTTTCGAAATGCCGTTTCCGCATCGGCGGTTCTGCCGGCAGCCCAGTGAAAGCTTCCGACGGCGACGAGAGGCTCGGGCGCCTCCGGCGCCAGCCGCACGGCTTCACGCAGCTCCTTCTCGCTGCGCGCCGCGTCGTGCAGCCCTGCGAGCGCCTGGGCCAGCACGAGATGAGCATTCGCGTCCGCGCGGTCCGACTCGACAGCCGCCACGGCGCGATCGCGTGCGTCTTCGTACCGGCCGGCGAGCAGATAGAGCGAAGCTGCGCGGATTTGAGCGGCCGGATCGTCCGGTTTCAGTTCCGCCACACGAAGGATGGCGCCGGCGGCGGTTTGCGGATCCTGCGCGCGGGCGGCCGCATCGGCGAGCTTTTCGTGCGCTTCGGCCGAGGTCGGCGTGACCTTGATCGCGTTGCGGTACTCGACCGACGCCTCGCGATATTTGCCGGCGCGCGCGAACGCGTCGCCGCTCGCGATGTACTCGCGGGTACGCGTGGCCGGGTCGCGTGAGCACGCGGCGAACGTCACGAGCGAGGCCGCAATCAAGCCGCACGTCGTTCGATACATCACATCACCTCGGTGTGCGGTAGAGCAGGGAATGACCGACGCGAACGAAATCGAGGCCATCTGGCTGCGGGAGCGGGAGCGACGGCATCTATAAAAGTGGTAAATCCGGTTCTCTTGTTGGCGATCGCCGCTACACGTTGCTTCAGCACGCCGCGTGCACTTCGGTGAGCGGCGCGAGAATACAAGCGGAGGGCCAAAGCTCTCGTTCTTCATGTTCGAGTTGATGACCTACATCCGGATTCGTACGAGACGCGACAGCCGCGCGAGGCCGGCCGCGTCGTTCACAGCGGCGAACGTCGTGATGTAGGGCCGGGCCGCCAGCATGCCGCTCGCCGTCGGCTCGTAGCCTGCGGTCTCGAGCAGCGGGTTCAACCACACCACCCCGGCCGATCGGCGGCGAATCTCACGCATCGCGTCGCGCAGCACGTCGGGTTGTCCGACGTCGAGGCCGTCGCTGGCGATCACGACGAGCGTCTGCCGTCCGAGAAGTCGATCCCCGAACCTTCGCAGAAAATCGCGGAGGCACTCGCCGATGGCGGTGCCGCCGCCCCATGCATGCTGAAGACGATTGATGCGGACCGTGTCTCCCGCAGCCGCGCGCCGCACTTCGTCGGTGACGCGGCACAGCCCCGTCGAGAACGTGAACGCCTCTATGCGCATCGTCGCAGCGGCAATCGCGACGGCGAGCTCGAGCGCCGTCGATGCGGCGCCGCTCATCGAGCGGCTGCCGTCGACGAGCACGACGAATCGAGGCGCGCGTTTCGGACGCCGCAGCCACCGGATATTCAGCGGTTCGCCGCCACTCTGAAGGCTCACCCTCAGCGTCCGCCGCAGATCGAAACGCTGCCCCTTCGTCGAAGGACGCCAGCTGCGGGACAAGCCGACGTGGAGGCGGCGAACGAGCGAGCGCGCCGCATCGCACCACTCGGGATCCGCACGACGAATCTCGGGCCCGCCGACCTCGCCCTCCGCGTCGTACGGACTGTAGCTGGCGCGAGCCAGCGACACGCGTGCCGCGTCGGTGACCTCGCTCGGTGGCGCCGGTACGAGTTGACCGTCGACCGTGAGCCTCGATTCGTCGATCCCTCCTTCAGCTGTCGCACTCGCTCGCATGCGATCGGGAGCTGGTTCGTTTGCGTCGGCGCGATTGAGCGCGCGCGGCCGCGCGGACAGCTCGGACTGCACGACGCGCGACGGCCCCGGAAAGAAGAACGCGCTGAAGGCCGCGTCGAAACACGCGGCGTCCTCGCGCGTTCCGCTCAGAACCGGTCGGAGCACATGGCGCACGGCGCGCTCGTCGGCGAGATCGGCGATCTCGAGCGCACGCGCGGCGTCGTGCGCCTCGCGCGGCCCGATGGCGAAGCCGTGGTCGTCGCGCAGGAACGCGCAGAACGCGATCAGATTTTCAGGAAGACTCCGGAACGGATACATCAGCCGCGCGGCGCCGACACCGACCCGAATCCGAAATCGGTCTCGAGACCGTAGCCTCCGGGCTCGGTGCGCGACGAGGTGTCGGACAGAATCGGTGCCACTGCGTCACGATGAGCGTCGAGGACGGCACGGTCCTCGTGGACCTTGAGCACGCAGCCGATCGTCTGTTCGAGCGTCTTCGCGTCGAGGTGATCGCGGTGCAGGCTCATGAGCGCCAGCGCCCAGTCCAGGCTCTCGGCGACGCCGGGCGCCTTCTGAAGCGACAGGCCGCGCAGCGCGTGCATCAGCCGCGCGATCTGCAGAGCGAGCCGCTCGGACAGCCCGGGCACGCGTGCGTGCAGGATGTCGATTTCCTGCTCGAGCGAGGGGTAGGGCAGCCACACGAACAAACACCGGCGGCGGAGCGCGTCCGACAACTCGCGCGTACGGTTGCTCGTGAGGATGACCGACGGCTTGTGCCGCGCTCGAATCGTGCCGAGCTCGGGGATCGTCACCTGCCACTCGGCCAGCATCTCGAGGAGGAACGCTTCGAACGCTTCGTCGGCGCGATCGACTTCGTCCACGAGCAGCACGGGGGAACGCTCTTCGGTAATCGCTTCGAGCAGCGGCCGTTTCAGCAGGAACCGCTCGCTAAAGATCTGCGCCTCGCGCTGTTCGAGGCTCGAGCCGTCGGTCTCCGTCAACCGCGCGTGCAGCATCTGCCGCGGGTAGTTCCACTCGTAGAGCGCCGACATCGCGTCGAGTCCCTCGTAGCACTGCAGCCGAATCAGCCGCGTCTGCAGCACGTCGGCGAGCACCTTCGCGCTCTCCGTTTTGCCGACGCCGGCCGGACCTTCGATGAGCAGCGGTTTCTCGAGCGCGAGCGCGAGCTGCAGCGCCGTGCCGAACGCCTCGTCGGCGATGAAGCCGCGCTCGCGGAACGCGGCGCGAATGGCGGCCGCATCCACGCGGCTCATGCCTGATCGACCATTGGTGCAGAGAGTTCCCGGCGGACGTTCGCGAACGCCTGCTCGATCAGTTTCTTGGCCTGGGCATCGAGCACGCGTCCGCCGACGGCGGCCACGGGTCCGCGCGCGATCGCCTGGCCGCTCCACTTGAGCAGCGTCGTGCCGTCGCCGGCGTCCACGACGTCGGCGCCGGCGGTCATGTCGACGGCGCTGCCGAAGCCGCCGCCGGAAATCTTCATGTCGATCCGGCGTCCCGACGCGTCCGGCAGCAGCTCGACCTTCAGCTTGAACTTGCCGCGAACCGGTCCGACCGCAACCTGCACCACGGCGTCGACGTGCGTCTGATCCTGCACGGCGACTTCTTTCACCTCGGGCATGCAGCGGCCGACCTTGCCCGGATCCGTCACGAACGCCCAGACCACGCCGGGACCGACAGCGATCTTCTCTTCGCCGCTGTACTGAAGGTTCACGCCAGTGCCGTCTTCGCTTCCGCCGCTCGGATGGCGCGCCACACCTTGTCGCGCGTGATCGGCATGTCGAGATGTCGGACGCCGAGCGGCGACAGCGCGTCGATGACCGCGTTGACGAACGCCGCAGGGCTGCCGACGTTCGGGCTCTCGCCGACCCCTTTCGCGCCAATCGGATGGTGAGGGCTCGGCGTGGTGACCTTCGCCGTCTCCCAGTGCGGCGTCTCGAGCGACGTCGGCAACAGGTAGTCGGTGAAGTTCGTGTTCAGGTTGTTGCCGTCGCTGTCGTACTGGATCTCCTGCATGAACGCGATCGCGAAGCCTTCGGTGAGGCCGCCGTGGATCTGTCCTTCGACGATGAGCGGGTTGATGATGATGCCGCAATCGTCGACGGCGAGGAACCTGCGCACCTTGACCTCGCCGGTCTCGCGATCGACGTCGACCACCGCGACGTAACAGCCGCTTGGAAACGTCATGTTCGGCGGATCGTAGTAGTACGACGCCTCGAGGCCCGGTTCGTTCTGCGACATGTTCGTGTAGGCGGCAAACGCCACTTCTTTCATCGTGACGCTTTTCGCCGGCACGCCCTTCACCTGGAACTTGTAGTCCTGCCACTCGACGTCGGCCTCGCCGACTTCGAGCAGGTGCGCCGCCACTTTCTTTGCCTTCTCGCGAACGCGGCGCGCCGCCATCGCGATCGCTCCACCGGCGACCGGCGTGCTGCGGCTCGCGTAGGTGCCGAGCCCGTACGGCGCCGTGTCGGTGTCGCCTTCCTCGACCATGATGTTCTGCGGATCGAGGCCGAGCTCCTCGGCCACGATCTGCGCCCACGTCGTCTCGTGTCCCTGGCCCTGCGATTTGGTTCCGGTGCGGACGATGCCGGCGCCGGTCGGGTGAATCCGGATCTCGGCGCTGTCGAACATCTTGATCCCGAGGATGTCGAAATGCTTCGAGGGACCGGCGCCCACGACCTCGGTGAACGTCGAGAAGCCGATCCCCATCAGCTCGCCGCGAAGACGCTTTGCGGTCTGCTCCTTCAGCAGTTCCGTGTAGCCAATCTTCTCGAGCGCGACGTCGAGCGCCTTCTGATAGTCGCCGCTGTCGTACGTGAAGCCGAGGCGCGATTGATACGGGAATTGATCCTTCCGCACGAAGTTCTTGCGGCGCACTTCCACCGGATCCATGCGGAGCTCGTCGGCCAGGATGTCCATCGCGCGCTCGATCGCGTAGCTCGCCTCGGTGACGCGGAACGAGCAGCGGTACGCGATGCCGCCCGGCGCCTTGTTGGTGAAATAGGCATCGACTTCGGCGTGCGCCGCCGGCACGTCGTAGCTGCCGGTGACGATGCCGAACATGCCCGCCGGATACTTCGTCGGATCCGCCGCCGCATCGAACGCCCCATGATCGGCCGTCGTCGCCACGTGCAGCGCCGTCATCCGACCGTCGTCGGTCGCGCCGATCTCGACGTCCATGTGGTAATCGCGAGCGAAGCCGGTGCTCGTCAGGTTCTCCGTGCGGCTCTCGATCCATTTCACCGGGCGTCCCAGCTTCAGTGCGCCGACGATAGCGCAGACGTATCCGGGATAGACCGGCACCTTGTTGCCGAATCCGCCGCCGATGTCGGGCGAGATGACGTGGATCTTGTCCTCGGCGATTCCGGTGACGATCGCGAGCGCGGTGCGGTAGACGTGCGGCGCCTGCGACGTCACGTAGAACTGCAGGCGGCCCATCGCGTCGAACTGGGCGACGCAGCCGCACGGCTCGAGCGGCGCCGGATGGCAGCGCTGGAACCAGATGCGCTGCGAGATTCGCCGCGGGCTCGTTCGGAGCGCACGCGCGGTCGCGTCCTTGTCGCCGACCTCCCAGTGATAGATGTGGTTGGTCTTCTTCTCGCGGTCCGGACGGAGGATCACCTGATCGGTCCTGGCCGCGAACGGATCGGTGACGACCGGCAGCGGCGCGTACTCGACGTGCACCGCCTCGGCGCCATCGGCCGCCGCACCCCGCGACTCGGCGAACACGGCGGCGACTTCCTGATACTGGAAGAGCACCTTGCCGATTGCGAGCACCATCTGCTTGTCGAAGCCGTGGAAGGTCGGCAGCCATCCGAGACCCGCGGCCTCGAGATCCTTTCCGGTGATGACGGCCCTGACGCCCGGAACCCGCATCGCTTCGCTGATGTCGATCGATGTGATTCCGGCGTGAGGATACGGGCTGCGAACGATGGCGAGGTGAAGCATGCCCGGCAACGAGATGTCGTCGACGTACCGTCCCTTGCCCTGGATGAAGCGCGGGTCTTCCTTTCGCTTCATCGCGACGCCGAGAGAGCCTCCGGGTTTCGGTTCAGTGCTCATGAGTGTCCCTCGCGTGCCGCGTCATGCTGTCGCGGCAGACGGATGGCCCAGCGTGCCGGCGGCCTGCTGAACCGACTTGACGATGTTCTGATATCCGGTGCAGCGGCACAGATTGCCGGCAAGACCTTCGCGGATGTCGGCGTCGGTGGGCGCGGGATTGTGCTTCAGCAGCGCGTACGCCGTCAGCAGCATGCCCGGCGTGCAGTAGCCGCACTGCAATCCGTGCTGATCCCAGAACGCCTGCTGGAGCGGATGCAGCGTGCCGCCGTCGGCAAGTCCTTCGACGGTGCGGATCTCCCGTCCGTCGGCCTGCACGGCGAACATCGTGCACGATTTCACCGCGCGGTCGCCGTCGACGACGACGACGCAGCAGCCGCAGCTCGAGGTGTCGCAGCCGACGTGCGTGCCGGTCTGGCCGCAGTCGTCGCGCAGGAAGTGCACGAGCAGCGTGCGCGGCTCGACGTCGCGTTCGTAAGCGGCGCCGTTGATCGTGACGTGGATCTTCATGCCCGCGCTCCGAGGCGCGCCAGCGCCTGACGAAGGCCGCGCGCGACGAGCACGCCGGCCAGATGTTTCTTGTAATCGACGCCGCCGCGCAGATCCGCCTGCGGCGCGCTCCTGCGCGACGCCGCGTCGGCGGCCGCGCGGATCGTCTCGTCGCGCGGCTCCCGTCCGACCAGCAGCCGCTCCGCTTCGTCGACGCGGAGCGCGCACGGCCCCGCCGCCGACAACGCGATGCCCGCGGCGCGCACGGTTCCGTCCGCGTTCAGCGAGATCTGCACCGCAGCCGCCGCCGTCGCGAAGTCGCCGACCTTCCGCTCGATCTTCTGGTACGAGCCCGCGGTGCGATCGTCGGGCTTCGGAAACCGCGCGGCCACCGCCATCTCGCCCTCGCCGACGGCGGTCGTGAAGCTGTCGACGAGGAACTCGTCGATCGGAACCGTGCGTGCACCGGCCTTGCCGCGCACGACGACTTCGGCGCGCGAAGCGAGCGCCGCAGTCGTCCAATCGCCGGACGGATCGTTGTGGCACAGGCTGCCGACAACCGTGCCCATCTGACGGACCACCGGATCGGCGACCACGCGCGACACATCGTGGATCAGGCTCCAGCGGCGATCGCCGATCCAGCCCGCGCGCTCGACGTCGCTGTCGCGCGAGGTGGCGCCGATCTCCAGCACGCCGTCGCTCGCGCGCAGGTAGCTCAGATCGCGGACGGAGTTGATGTCGACGAGGACGGCCGGCCGCGCGAGCCGGAAGCGCATCGCGGGAATGAGGCTCTGCCCGCCGGCCAGCACGCGCGCGTCGCCGCCGTGCTGCTGCAGATGCGCGATCGCTTCGTCGATGGAGTGGGCCCGAACGTACTCGAAGGCTGCGGGAATCACGCGGACCTCCTGCCCTGAGACCGTTGGTTGGAAGGCGTGATTCTACGCCAACACGAAAAACTTGGGTGTGCTTCTCAACGTCTGGCTACGCTTAAGGCGATGACCCACGTCGCCGCCGTCGTGCTCGCCGCTGGGGCGTCGACCCGGATGGGGACGCAGAAGCTCCTGTTGCCCCTCGACGACGAGCCGCTGGTGCGCCGGACGGTGCGCCAGGTCTGCGAGGCGGGCTTCGACGAGGTGCTCGTGGTCATCGGACACGAACACGGCAAAGTATTGGCCGCGCTCGACGGGCTGCCGATCCGCCACGCGGTGAACCCGGAGTACGCGACGGGAATGGGCAGCTCGTTTCGGACGGCGATCGAGCACCTGACCGACACCGACGCCGCGATGTTCGCTCTGGCGGACCAGCCGTTCGTCACGGCGTGCGACTATCGCGCGCTCCTCGATGCTTACGTCGGCCGGCGGCCGGCGATCGTCAGCGTGCGGTACGGCGATGTGATCGCTCCGCCGCACTTGTTCACCCGCGCGCTGTACTCTGAGCTCGCCGTCCTCCAGCACGGCGCGCGATCGGTCCTCCGGCGGCACGCCGGCGAGATGCTCGAGCTCGAGTTTCCACGCGAGCTCCTCGAGGACATCGACACGCCGGATGATTACGAACGCGCGAAGCGCCTTTTGAAGAGGTGATAGGACGCCATGCAATCACCGTTGCGATTGCGCGGGACGCTCTCGGTGCTCATGCTCGGATTCGGCGCGACGATTTCGTGTTCCGATCGACCGGCGCAGCCTCCACCGTCCGGTGCGGGCCCGGGCGACGCGGCGTTCACCGAGCTCGCGCGGCAGATTCTGGACGATCACCACAAGCGCCATCCGAGCGCGGCGACCGACCTCGGCCTCCACCAATACGATGCCGAGCTCGAAGATGCGTCGGAAGCCGCGATCCGCGCCGAATCGCAGGCGCTGCAACAGTTCCGCACGAAGCTCGCGGCGATCGATGCCGCGACGCTGACCACCGACAGACAGCTCGATCGCGAGCAGCTGCAGCGCGCGCTCGACGCCGGCGTGCTCGCGCTCGACCGCATCCGGCAATGGGCGAAGGATCCCGATTCGTACAGCGGCGCGATCACCAACTCGGCGTACGTGATCATGAAGCGCAATTACGCGCCCGCGTCGGAGCGCCTCACCGCCCTGATTGCGCGCGAGAAGAAGATGCCGGGTGTGCTCCTCGAGGCGCGCAAAAATCTCGGGTCGCCGCCGCGGATCTACACCGAGATCGCGATCGAGCAGATCGACGGCAACATCCGGTTCTTCAAGAACGATCTGCCGGCCGCGTTCACCGAGGTCAGTGACAAGGCGCTCCTCGATGCCTTCCGAAAGAGCAACGACGATGTGATCGGCGCGCTCGGTGACTACAAAACGTATCTCCAGAAGACGCTGCTGGCGAAGTCGACCGGCAGCTTCGCATACGGAGACGAGGTGTACCGGCTCGCGCTCGCCGACTACGAGATGATCGATATGTCGCCGGCCGATCTCCTCTCGACCGCCGAAGCGGATCGCCGGAAGAACGAGGCGGCGTTCCAGGCGACGGCCAGGCAAATCGATGCGAACAAGAGTGCCGACCAGGTGCTCGCCGCGATGCAGGCCGACCATCCACCCGCCGACAGGCTGCTCCAGGCCACGCAGGACACGCTCGATTCGATCCGCCAGTTCATCGTCGATCATCACATCATCACGATTCCGCCGTCCGATCCCGCGAAGGTGAAGGAGACGCCGCCGTTCATGCGGTCGACGACGTCGGCGTCGATGGACACGCCCGGACCGTTCGAGCGCGCGAAGCTGGTCGCGTACTACAACATGACGCTGCCCGACCCGCGCTGGTCCGCCGCCGAGCGCGCCGATTTCATGCGGCAGTGGTATTACGCGGCGATCGCCAACACGTCGGTTCACGAGGTGTATCCCGGCCACTACACTCAGTTTCTGTATGCGAAGGACTTCCCGTCGGACGTCCGCAAGGTCTACGGCGCTGCTTCGAACGCAGAAGGGTGGGCGCATTACGCCGAGCAGATGATGCTCGACGAAGGATTTCACGCCGGCGAGCCGAAGTATCGGCTCGCCCAACTCCAGGACGCGCTCCTCCGCGACGTTCGATTCATCGTCGGCATCAAGATGCACGTGCAGGGGATGGACGTGGAGGAGGCGACGAAGCTCTTCGAGACCGCCGGCCATCAACCGCATCCTGTCGCGGTGTCGGAAGCGAAGCGCGGCACGTCCGATGCGTTATACGGCTACTACACGATGGGCAAGCTGATGATCCTGAAGCTGCGCGAGGACTACAAGGCGAAGAAGGGGAGCGGCTACAGCCTCCGCGGTTTCCACGACGCGTTCATCCGCATCGGTCCGCTGCCGCTGCCGCTCATTCGCCGCGCCATGCTGGGCGATGTCGGCCAGCTGTTCTGAGTGGTTTCGCGATCTACTTGCGGGGCGGCGTGCATCGGGCCGGGCTGTCGGCCGGCCCCTTGTCGCGGTACACCTCGTGGCAGTTCGAACACGCGTCGGCGAGCGTGTTGGTGGCGTCCGACACCTTCTCCTGGTTCTTCGTTCGCGCCGCTTCGAGCACGGCGAGGCCCGCGGCGCGCATCTCGCGCGCGAACTTCTGAAAGTCCGCCTGCTGCAGCGGCACCGGCTTGCCGTTCTGACACGAGCGTCCCGGCTTCAGGATGAGATCGACGCCATCGGTCAGCGCGACGGCGGCGTTTTCGACCGCTTCCCATCCGGAGTACGTGTTGGCGTACGTCTCTGACGCGGAACGTCCGATCTCGGTCGGCGCTTTCTTCGGCGCCGCAGGATCGGTCTGCTGGACGTCGAAGATCACGTTCGAATTCGGAAAATAGATCCCGCGCATCACCTGCGCGAGCGTGCCCGCCGGACGCGTCGCGGCTGCGGGGGCAGGTTTGGGTGACGGCGCCTGCGCGGCCATGGCAGTCGCGAGCAGCAGGACCGTCATGAATCCGACAACGCTTCGCATCATCCTCATCATCCTCCCGCGGACGCGCGCGGAAACGGTTTTACTTCTTCGCGGCCGCCTGCGCCCGGATCGCCTCTTCCTGACGTCGCAGCTCCGGCGTGAATTCGTCTCCGAAATCCGCCGCCTCGAACACCTGCCGGATCTCGACTTCGGTCCCGCCGTCGAACGGCGCCCGCTTCAGCCACTCGACCGCTTCGTCCATGGACTTGGCCTGCCATAGCCAGTACCCGGCGATGAGCTCCTTCGTTTCGGCGAACGGGCCGTCGATGACCGTCCTCTGCGTTCCGGAGAACTTCACCCGTTTTCCTTTCGAGGTCGGGTGCAGCCCCTCGCCGGCCAGGAACACGCCGGCCTTCGAGAGCTGTTCATTGTACTTGCCCATTTCGGTCAGAAGCTTTCGATCCGGCATGACGCCCGCTTCCGATTCCTTGCTCGCTTTGACGATGACCATGAATCTCATGTCTCTCTCCTCTGTTTGACCCTTCATGGCTCTTGTCGAACGGGCAGGCGCGCGATCGACAGGTCCTGGCAGCGCGAGTCCGCACGTCCGTGGCAGCGCGAGGCCGCACGTCCGTGGTACCGCGAGGCCGCACGTCCGTGGTACCGCGAGGCCGCACGTCCGTGGTAGCGCGAGGCTTTCAGCCGAGCGGTCTACATCGACCTGATCAATGGCGCCGCGCGGCGTCGACGGTGCGCGTCGGATCGGCGCCGGTCCACGTGACATCGGCCGTCGGCCCGTAAATGGCCGGCACCGGGCGGTCGAGCAAACGCAGATAGACCGTCAGCTGCGTGCGGTGATGAGCGCTGTGCAGGACTCGTCTCCAGAAGACCCAGATGCGCGTGCGCTCGACGTCGAAGAACGGCACGGCCGCTTCCCACCATGACTGCGGTTCGCGCGCCAGGCGCGGCAGGCGTGCGCGCGCGAGCTCGGCCAGCCGCACGACGGACGCGTTCACTGTAAGGGGCGAGGGCACGAGCGAAGCCGCGTCGGGTTCGGGCAGGCCGAGGAACTCGCCGAAGAAGCGCCGGCCCGACAGCAGCTCGTGCCTGAACACGTCGGCGACCGTCATCGATTTCGGATGTGGCCGGTACCCGATCACGCCGTCGTCGAATCCGCGCCAGACGGAGGCGACCTTGTTGATCTCGCTCGCGTACACGTCGAGCAGGTGCTGGTGGGCGGGATCGCTCGCGCGCGGGATCTCGTCGGAACCGATCGCGGTGACTTCGTACTGCGCCGGCATGACCGGCGATCTTACCGCGGACAGGGCGACGTCGGCGCGCTTGCGGGGGAGCGAGACGCAGGAAAAAATAGAATCCTTGATCAGCGTGGACGGGCCACGAGCGCCCAGAACTGTCGCTCGTTGAGCAGCGTGATGCGGTGACCCTTCTCGCGCAGCCGCTTGATCTCCATCAGCTTGCGTCCACCGTCGCGGCCTGCGGCCTGTAGCGGATTGGGGCGGCCCCGGACGACGACCGTCGTGCCGACCGACGGGCCGCCGTGGACGATGGCGCCGGCCCGGCGAGCGGCGCGAATCGCTTCGCTGCGGCGTTTGCTGAGGATGCCGGTGAACGCGAGGTGCACGCCTTTGAGCGTCCGGCGCACGCCGGCTCTGAGTGTCGCCGGCGGATTCCGCAGCGCGTTGATCATTTCGTCGGCGCTCTCGTAGCGCTTCCTGCGCTCGCCGATGCACCGATACACAATCTCCTTCAGATGATCGGTGCAGGGGAGCGCGCGAATGTCGTGCGTGCGGATCCGCGTCCGCGCGTCGCCTCTGATCAACATGCCCAGCAGCTGTCCGACCTGATAGACATCGTCGCGCGCCTGCCACTTCGGCGCCGCGCGCTCGAGAATCTCGCTGGGCGCGGTGAGCGCGTTCATCGTTCGAGCCGTGATGCCGCGCCGATCGCTCTGTTGGCGGACGATGCCGAAGTCTCCGAGCTTGAGCCGCCGGCCGTCGCAGACGAAGACGTTCAGCGGCGTGAGGTCGCGATGAAGCGTCTGGCCGCGATGAAGTTTGCCGAGCACTTCGAGCAGGCCTGAAATTTCCCGCCGCGCGAGCCGCTCCGACCATCCCTTGCCCGAGCGCGACAGGAACGCGCTCAGATCGCCGTGGCGCGCGTACTCGAGCGTCAGGCAGTACAGCACCTGGCCGCCGCGCATCAGCGGAAATCGATCGAACACGCGAATCGCCCGGGGATGGCCGTCGAGCAGCTGCCCGAAATACGCCTCCCGCAGCCAGCCATCGATGCGCGGACTGACTTTGATGCACACAATCTCTGGCACCAACGCCGAGTGCCCGAGCCGCGTCGCAAGATACACCTGACCGAACCCGCCCTCGCCGAGCAGCCGTTCGACGCGATACTGAATCTGCGTCTCGGGGCTCGTGACGATTTGCGGGGCCGCGAGCAGCGGCGACGCGCGATCGCCCGACACGGGGAGCGTTCTCGCACGGGTGGTCGCGGAGGTGGCGTACATCGACGCCCGCTATTCTAAACGCTCCGCCGCAGTACGAACACTTGCCGCCGCGCCGCGATTGACCCATGATGGCGCACGCTTCGAAGACAGGAGGTCTCATGCGGTCCTTGCACCTGCTCACCGTAGTGATCATCTCGCTGGCGGCCGCCGCGTCCGCCGCGGCGCAATCGCAGATCACGACCGCCGTCATCGACGGCACCGTCGTCGACGCCAGCGGCGCGGTTCTGCCCGGAGTCGAGGTGGAGATCCGCAACGCCGACACCAACCTGACGCGCACGCTGACGACGGATCGCGAGGGACGGTTCGTGGCGCTGCAGCTGCCGCCGGGGCGCTACACGATCACGCTGAAGCTCTCGGGCTTTGCGACCGTCGTGCAGGAAGGCGTGATTGTCACGGTCGGCGAAACGGTGCGGCTCAGTCCGACGATGAAATTGTCCGGGATCGCCGAAACCGTCACGGTGACGACGACGAGCCCCGCCGTCGAGACGACGCGCACGACGGCCGCCAGCACGCTCGACGAAACGACGATCGAGTCGACGCCGATCCTCGGGCGCAAGTTCGAGGATCTCCTCACGTTGACGCCCGGCGTGAGCATCGTGCAGGGCCCCGACGGCGACGAGATCACGTTCGCCGGCCAGCGCGGCGTCTTCAACAACATCAGCCTCGACGGCGGCGACTACACCAACGGGTTCTTCGGCGAGCAGGTCGGCGGGCAGCGCGCGGCGATCGACATCACGCTCGAGGCGGTCAAGCAGTTTCAGGTGATCGCCACCGGCGCCAGCGCCGAGTTCGGCCATACCGCCGGAGGCGTCGTCAACGTCATCACCAAGTCGGGCACGAATCAGATCACCGGCTCGCTGTTCCATTACCAGCGCGTCGAAGGGCTCACGTCGAATACGTCGGACGGCAAGCCGCTCGACGACTTTCACCGCGAGCAGTTCGGCGGCACGATCGGCGGCCCGATCGTCAGGGACAAGGCCTTCTACTTCCTCGCGCTCGAAGGCGTCCGCGAGAATCTTCTGCGTCCGAACCTGTCGGAGGCGATTGGAGCGCCCTGTCCGGTGAGCGCGCCGACGCTCGCGGCCAACGAGGCGTTGATCGCCGCCAGCGCCGACTGCCAGAGACTCGCGCTGCTCGGGTTCTTCCGCACCGGTCGAGGCCAGGACGAAGGACAGCCTGTTCAGCATTCGATCAACAACAACGCGACGCTGGCGAAGGTGGACTTCAGCCTCTCGCCGCGGAACAACCTGTCGGCGTCGTACAACTTCGATTACTCGAAGAACACGAACCAGACGTTCGACGTCGCGACGTACGGCAGCTCGGCCAACGGCATCGAAGGGCCCTCGAAGATCAACGTTCTGAACCTGAACCTGTTCAGCACCGTCACGGCAAACAAACTGAATGAGTTCCATGCGACCTACTCGCGCGAAAATCGTCCGCGGTCCGCCGTGGCTTCGTCCGTTCCAGCCGACACGGCGATGGGCTTCGCCACGACGTTCCGCTTCGGCAATCCGTTTTTCCTGGAACCGAACGTCGACGAGCTGGTCAAGCGGTTTCAAGTCAAGGACAACTTCTCGATCGTCGCCGGCAGACACACGGTCAAAACCGGCGCCGAATGGATCCACACGAACAACGCCCAGGTCTTTCGCGGCTTCTTCGAAGGGCGGTACATCTTCGACAGCGTGCCCGGCTTCCTGCGCTATGCCTCACCTGGGGCGCCCGGCGGATTCGGGCCGTTCACCGTCGGCTGCTCGAACGGCGCGTACGTCACCGCGCCGGCTGCGTGCCCGGGCAACTCGACACCGACCGGCGGACCGCTGCTGTTCTACCTTCAGAGCACCAGCCCCGATGGCATCGCGCGCGACGCGGCCGGCGCCTCGGACATCAACAATGAGGAGCTCGCGCTGTTCGTTCAGGACCGATGGCAGGCGGGCCACGGCCTGACGGTCGATTACGGTCTGCGGTGGGACGGCCAGATGATGCCGTCAACAGTCGATCCGAAGACCACGGCGTACGCTAGCTTCCTGAACGATCCGCGATTCCCCTCCGACGGCACGATTCACAATCAATGGAACCAGCTTCAGCCGCGAGGCGGATTTGCGTGGGACGTGGCCGAGGACGGCAAGTCGGTCGTCCGCGGAAGCGCCGGCATCTACTACGCGCGGCAGAACATGCTGAGCCAGGTCGGATCGGTCACCACCAACGGGATTCAGCAGAAGAGCGATTTCCGCAACACCGCGTTCACGGCGTTCGCCGACATGCCGGTGTGGCCGAATCTCCTCGCGCCGAGCGCGGTGCCCGCCGGCACGTTTCCACTCTTCACCGGCGTGCGCGTGTTCGATCGCGACTACCGCAACCCGCGCGTCTACAGCGTCAACGTCGGCTTCGACCGTGAGCTCGCGTCGAGCGTGGCGGCCTACGTCGACGTCACCGTCGCGAAAGGGGTGCACCTCACGCGCTTCCTCAATTACAACGTCCACGGAACGGCAGCCGCGTCCGTGCAGCCGCCGACGCGCGACACCACGACCTACACCGGCGGCAATCCGTTCGAGCCGCAGTTGAGCGACGTGTTCGTGACGAACAGCCGCGGGCACGGCCTCTACCGCGGCGCCACATTCGGCGTGCGGAAACGTTTCTCGCAGCGGTATCAGCTCGAAGCGAACTACGTCCTGTCGAAGGACGAAGACGACGACTCGAACGAGCGCGATCCGTTCACCGATCGCTCGTTCAACTTCTACGATTTGAGCCTCGACTACGGGCCGTCGGATCGCGACATCCGCCACAAATTCAACTTCTTCACCTATGCGGAGCTGCCGCAGCGCTTCCTGATCAACGTGCGCATGCAGGGTCGCACCGCGCAGCCGATCACCACGTCGCCGCGCGTGTTGAACGGCACCGATCGCGGCCGCAACTGGGATCGCAAGGACAACCAGTACTTCTCGCTCGACTGGCGCCTCCAGCGGCCGATCCGCGTCGGCATGCGCGTCGACATCATCCCGAGCGTCGAGATGTTCAACACCCTCAACAACGCCAACAACGTGAATCCGCTCACGACGCCGGCGCTGTTCAATTTCGACGGGTTCCTGCGACAGGGCGTCGGAGACCCGCGACAGGTCCAGGTGGCCATCAAGATGACGTTCTAGAAATCATGGGCCGCCCCACAACATTTCAGCCATTCAAACTGGCGCCGCCGTTGCAGCGATGTGACGCGGAGGCATATCGATGTCACATCACAGATGGGCTGAGACGCTGAGCATCGTGCTGGTGCTCGGCTGTGCCGTCGCGGCGCAGGGCGATCGCAGCGGGTCCACCGCGAATCCGGTAACCGTCGTCGGCTGTCTGCAGAGGATCGGCCAGTCGGGCACGCTCGGCACGACGGCGTCGGGCACCGCGGCGCGGCCCGAGGAAGCAGGCAAGCTCGCGAACAGCCAGGAGCCGGCGCCCGGGTACATGCTGGCGCAGGCGACCGACGCGAGCACGAGCCTCGCGAAGGATGCCAGGCCGACGACTTACGTGCTCGTCGGCGACGCCGCCAAGCTCGACGCGCACCTCGGCGAGCGCGTGCGCGTGCAGGGTACGATGACGCTCGACGGCCGCGGCGCGGACACCGGCGTTCCGGAAGTCGCCGGTACGACCGGCGGAAGCCACGATCTGAAGTCGAGCGCGAAGCGGCTGCGGGTTGCGGCGATCGAAACCGTCGCCCAGAAGTGCAGCGCGAAGTAGCGGGCTGGTCGCCACTAATGAGTCTTGGCTGCTGACGACGCGTACGAGCGAACGACTCTCCCCGGCTTCGCGCCGGTGTGCTCGCCTCTGTCGATGACGATCGTGCCGTTCACGATCACGTACTGAACACCCTTCGCGTACGACTTCGGCTTCTCGAACGAGTTCGTCTCGCCGACCACGGCGGGGTCGAACACCGCGACGTCGGCGGCAAGTCCCTCGCGCAGCTGGCCGCGATCGCGCAGACCGAGAATCTGCGCCGGCAGCGACGTCATCCTGCGAACGGCGTCCTCGAGCGTCAGCACGCGCTGATCGCGGACGTAGTAGCCGAGCACGCGGACGTTGGTGCTGTAGTTGCGCGGGTGCGGCACGCCGGGCGCGTCGAGATTGATGGCCGACCCGTCGCTCGCGATGGCCACCCACGGCTGCCGCATCACGAGCCGCACATCGTCTTCCGACATCGTGTGGAACATGCCGCTGATGCGGCCGCCGTCCTCGGCCATCAGCGTGAGGCACGTGTCGGCCGGATCCGCGTCGCCGCGCTGCTTCGCGATCTCGGAGACGCGCATTCCCTCGTACCTGCGGTTCTTCTCGCTGCCGGCGCGGCCCATCACGATGCCTTCCCACCAGCCGTGCTCTTTCGCCCAGGCGATGAAATCCTTGTCGGTCTTGATCCGCTCGCGGACCGCCGGATCGCGGAGCCGCTCGGCGAACTTCGCCGGACCGCCCTCGCGCGCCCAGACGGGGAAGAACGCGCTCCATCCGTGGTTCATCGCGGTGTACGGATACTGATTCGCGGTGACGTCCAGCCCGCGCGACCGCGCCTCCTCGATCATCCTGACGTACTTGCCGACGGTGCCCCAGTTGTCGCGCGCGCGAATCTTCAGATGAAAGATGTGGACGGGGATCTTCGCTTCTTCGGCCACGCGGATCGCGAACTGGATTTCCTTCTCCTGCTCGAAGCCTTCGCTGCCGACGTGCGACGTGTAGTTGCCGCCGTAGGACGCGACCACCCTGGCGAGCTCGACGATTTCCGCGGGATGATCCGGTCCACCGCTCTCGAACCGCGTGACGAGCCCCCACGCGCCTTCTTCCATCGATCGCGCCACGAGCTTCTTCATGCGATCGAGCTCGGCGGGCGTGGCGGGACGCGCGTCGTATCCCATGACGACGCGGCGCACCTGTTCGCTCGAGACGTGTGAGATCAGATTGATCGAGACGCCTTCCCGCTCCACGCGCTGGAAGTAGCCGGTGAACGTCGTCCAGTCCGGCGTGACCGCGCCGGCTGCCGTGACGCCGCCGTCGTTGGCGCCCTCGTCCTTCAACCCGTCGCGCGGCGCCACCGACGTGCTCTCGCCCATGACGTCGAGCGTGACGCCCTGGCGCACCTTGCTCTGAGCAGTGCCGTCGGCGAGCACTGCGATGTCGGAGTGCGTGTGCAGGTCGATGAAACCAGGCGAGACGACGAGGCCGCGCGCCTCGATCGTTCGCGCGGCGGCGGCGTTCGACACGCGTCCGACGGCCGCGATGCGCCCGTTCCGGATCGCGACGTCGCCGGCGAACCACGGGTTGCCGGAGCCGTCCACGATGTGGCCGCCGCGAATCACGATGTCGTACGAACCAGGTTGAGCCGCGGCTCCAGCGACGATGACCGCGAGCAGGACCGCGAGCGACAACAACCGACGCATCCACACCACGTTGCACCTCCGCGTTCGCGCGTGCGCGGATTATAGACGCGTTACGCGCGTCCGCTGTGCAGAGCCCGCAGGAATTGCTGCCACTGAGACACAGAGACTCGGAGCGCCTCCGTTCGGCGGCGCCGCAAAGCGGCGCATGCAGGCCCGCTACGGTACCCCAGCGCGCACAAACCGCGCGCTGGGGACCCCGCCTTGGGCCTGCCGCCGAACGGATCGGCGTTCACTCTGCGGGCTCTGCGCTTGCCGTGCCCAGGCTCGTGATATCGCAACGAGCGAAGGCTTTCTCTGCGTCTCTGTGGCTAACATCTCTGTGTTCTCGATTAACTCCGTGTCTCCGCGAGTGAGACATAATGTCCACACTCAGTCACGATGAAGATTCAAAAGTTCGGCGGGTCCTCGCTGTCGACTCCTGCGACGATACGACAGGTCGGCAACATCGTTCTCGACGCGCATCGGCGCGAGCCGGTCGTCGCCGTCGTCTCGGCGTTTCAGGGCGTCACCAATCAGCTGATCGAAGCGGCGCGGATCGCCGAGCGCGCCGACGTGAAATACCGGCGCGCGCTCAACGACATCGCGCGGCGGCACCGCGCGGCGGTCTCGCAGCTCGTCGGCACGGGACAGAACCGGACGCGCGTCCACGTCGACGCGCTGCTCGCCGAGCTGGCGAGCACCCTCGAGGGGGTCCACCTGCTGCGGCACTGTCCGCTGCGCGCGCTCGACATGACGGCGAGCTTCGGCGAGCGGTTGTCGGCGGTGATCGTCGCTGGATACCTGAACCGCCGGCATCCCGCCGCGTTCGTCGACGCGCGCGACTTCGTCGTCACCGACGATCAGTTCACGCACGCGAACGTGAACTTCAAGAAGACCAACCCGCGAGGACGCCGGCTGTTCAAACGCGTCACGAGAGCGCATGGCGACCGCGTCGTGCCCGTCGTCACAGGTTTCATCGGCGCCACCGAGGACGGGCAGACGACGACGATCGGGCGGAATGGCTCGGACTACAGCGCCGCGATTGTCGGCGCCGCGCTGGGCGCATCGGTCATCGAGATCTGGACCGACGTGGACGGCGTGCTCAGCGCCGATCCGCGCGTCGTGCCGTCGGCGTTCGTCCTGCCGCAGATGACGTACGAAGAGGCGATGGAGCTGTCGTACTTCGGCGCGAAGGTGCTCCACTCGGCGACGATCGCCCCGGCGGTCGCGAAGCGCATTCCGATTCTGATCAAGAACACGTTCAATCCCGACGCCCCGGGCACGCTGATCTCGCGCGCTGGCGCCGAACGCGACGTGCGCTGTGCCCAGGATCTTCTCGTCCTCGAGCACGTTGCCGGTGAGCGTCGCCTGATCGTTGGTGCCGACGCCGAGCTCCGCGAGGTTGCGGCCCTCCGGCGC
>Ga0209156_10000922_pt1 | contig 24686 bp, 22 predicted proteins | sample GraSoiAngelo_124_FD_185881 | JGI IMG/M metagenome (GOLD analysis project Ga0209156, IMG submission 185881) | Grasslands soil microbial communities from the Angelo Coastal Reserve, California, USA - 14_0927_05_20cm (SPAdes) (version 2) | ecosystem: Environmental > Terrestrial > Soil > Grasslands... | reverse complement strand
CCAGCAGCGCTCCCTGCTCCGCCTGGAGATGCCAGAACTGGCCCGCCCCCAAGCCCGCGGCCTCCATCGCGCGACGCAACCGGCTGGCGAGACTCGCGGCGAGCGCCGCCACGGCCGGCCCCTTGATCCCCTCCATCAGCTGCTCGGCGACGACGAGCCCGTCGTCGCCCGCGACCAGCATCGCGCCGCGCACCCCGCGAACGCGCGTCACGAGGTCCAACACGCGACCGTATCCCGCGGGGGCCGCGGTCACGCTTGCGCCTCCAGCCAGCGCCGCGCCGCCACGGCCGCGCGCTGGGCGATGATCGCGAGACGCCCCATCGGGACCGCGCGCCCGCGCACCACGAGGAGCAGGGCCGACCCCGTGGGCGGCGTGAGGTGCACGTGGCCGTGCTGGCCTTCCGCGGCGAGTCCGGTCCAGGTTCCCAACCCGAGCAGCTTGGCGGTGCGTCCCGCCTCCTGCGACACGCCCGCCAGATAGGCGGCCACCGCGTCCGCCACGTCCCGGCCGGCGGGGTCTTTGAGCGCGCCACCCAGCACGCGGCCCGACGGGTCGAGCAGCAGCAGGCCTTCCTCGGCCCCTTCCAGTCCGGCGAATACGCGGGCCTCCTCGAGCGGCTGCGCGGCCGGCGACGGCGCCAGCGGCTCCGGTGCCGGGGATGCGGGACCTGCACCGCCCTCGCCGCCGTGCGCCAGCGCCAGCGCCTGGGCGATCCCGGTATCGTCCGGGGCGACGCGCTGCGCCGCCTCCAGGTGGGCGGCGGCTTGCTGCACGTCGCCGACCTTGAAGTAGAGGAACGCGAGCCCCTTCAGCGCCCCCAGGTGGTCGGGGGCGATCCGCAGCGTCATGTCCCATTCGTCGAAGGCCCGCTCGAAGTCGTGCTTGTCGGCGAGAATGCGCGCGTACAGGTCGTGCGCGTCCGCGAGATGCGGGTGGCGCTCGAGACCCGTGAGGGCGACGCGATGGGCGGCGTCCAGGTGCCCTTTGTGACGCAGCAGCTCACCCAGGCGCAGGAACACCAGGCTGTCCGGGTCCTGTGCCAGCTCGGCCGAGAGCGCCTTGACGTCGTCAGCCATGCGTCTCCACGCCGGCGAGCGTCTGAGCGGCGACGCGCGCGCGGCGCACGTCGTCGAGCCGGGCCAGCTCCGCCTCCGAGCGCGGCGCCAGGCGCTCCCACTGATCCCACTGGTCCAGGGCCTCGGCGAATCGGCCGGTCGCGACGAGCGCGTAGCCCAGCAGCCGGTAGGCCGCGACGCTCAGGGGATCGAGCCGCAACGCGCGCCGCAGCTCTTCCACCGCGTCGGAGCCCCGTCCTGCCGCGAGCGCGATGCGACCGAGCAGCAGGTGCACGGCGGGATCGTGCGGATGAACGCCCGCCGCCTGCTCGGCCACGCCGCGCGCCTCCTCCAGGTCGCGCCGCGCCAGCGCGTCTTCGGCCCGCGCGACCAGCTCGGCCAGATCGGCGGTGAGCGTGGTCCGCTCGCGTTTGGTCGTGCCGGGGTCGGCGAGCACGATCACCCCCGCGCTCTCGAGCCCGAACAGCGTCTTCGCCACCTCGAAGTCGGAGCGGCCCAGCGCGGCGGCGATGGCGCGCACGTCGCGTTGGCCGTCGATGGCTGCCAGCATCTCCCACTCGGGCGGGAGCAGATCGAGGTCGCCGGCATCCCCTTCTTGCGGCGGGGCGAGCGCCGGCACGACGCCCAAGTGCGGAATCCGACTTTCGATGCGCGACCACTCGTCTATGCGCCGGGCGCCTTCCATCAAGAGGGCCTCGGTGGAGATGCGGACCGTCGCGTCCGTCGGTACGTCGCTGAGCGGGCCTTCGGTGAACGAGAAATAGCCCTCGCGCCAGCTCATCATTTCGAACACGACTTCCTCGATCTGGAAGCGCACCTGGCGCTCGAGCTCCCGCGGCGTGATGGCGCCGAGCGAGACGAGGATCTGGCCCAGCCGACGCTTGTCGCCCTGCCGCTGCTGCATGTCGCGCGCGCGCTCCAAGTCCGCGTCGGTGATCTTGCCCGTGCGCAACAGCAGCGCCCCGAGCGGGTGCGGATTCGAGCGGATCTCGGCGAAGATGATGGTGCCGCCCTCGAACGACACCGTACCGGCGTTGTGGCGGAGCTCCGAGGTGACGCGCAGCACGCCCGTCTTGCGGCTCAGATCGAGCAGCTGGAACACGTCGTGGATGCCGAGCTCGCGGAGCGGTCCCTCGATCGGCATCAGGCCGCGTCCGAGTCGAAGATGTGCCGGAGATCGAGCGCGGTGCGCGCGTGCACGCGTGCTCGCTGCGCGAACGGGCCGGCGGGATCGAGGCGCGTCACCTTCTCCCATGCTTCCACCGCCTCGCCGTAGCGATGCAGCCGGGCGAGCACGATGCCCAGCTGGAACAGCGCCTCCACCTGCTCGGGGTCGAATTTCAGGGCCCGGTGGAACGCTTCGAGGGCCTGCGCGTCGCGCTTGTCGTCGAGCAGCGCACGTCCCAGGAGCAGCAGCGCCGGGAGGTCGTAGGGGTCCTGCTCGAGCATCTCCGCGAGCCGCACCACCGCCTGGCGCACGCGCTGCGTGCGCCGCAGCAGGTCCGCCAGCGCGAGCGCCGCCTCGTGGAACGTGGGAAGCGCGTCGAGCGCCCGCTCGTATGCCTGCTGCGCGGCGCTCCATTCTTCTTTCTCCTCGTGCAGCCGGCCGAGATCCAAGCACACCTGCACGTAGCCCGGGTCGAGCTCGAGCGCCGCCCGGTACGCGGCGAGCGCGCCCTGCTTGTCGCCGACCTTGGTCGCCACGTCCCCCTGGAGTTTGTGCAGGTCGGCGCGTCCCGGCGCCCGCGTCTGTGCCTGCTGCAGCACCGTGAGCGCTCCGGCCGCGTCACCCGACGCGGCCCGCCCCCGCGCCACCGCCACCAGCGCGTCCACGTGGTCGGGGGCGAGCACGAGCAGCTCCTCCGCCAGCGCTCGCGCCTCCTCGGCGCGGCCGCCGCCCAGGGCGAACATCGCTTTCACCTCGCCGAGGCGCGCCTCCACGCGATCGGTCTCAAGCGCGCGCGCCTCGCGGTAGCGCTCCAGCGCCTCGCCGTGCAGGCCCCGCTTCGCGAAGATGTCCCCCAGCAGCACGGCCGCGTCGGCGCGGCTGGCGCCCCGCTGCACTGCGCGCACCGCCTCCGCCGCCGCGACGTCCATCAACCCCTTGCTCACGTAGTCGCGCGCCAGCGCCAGCGGATCGTCGGCCGCCTTCCCCCCCGGCGGCTCGGGGGCGGCGGCGGGCGCGAGCTCCTGGAAGATGTTGTCCAGCAGCCGTTGATCGAAGTTGAAGTCCTCGCCGATCGTCTCGGCGGTCACATCGGCCGAAATCTCGGGGGCGATGCCGATCGTGGTCTTCTCGTATTGGAGGTCGATCGTGAGCGCGAATTTCTGCGAGACGTAGTAGGGATCGAGCTCCAAGGCGCGCTTGGTGGCGCGGAGCGCGCCGTCGAAATCGCCGAGGTTCGACAGGGTGAAGCTCAGGTTGTAGTGCGCGCCCGCGTGAGCGGGGTCCGCTTCCACCGCCCGCACGAACGCGTTGCGCGCGTCCGGAAAGCGCTTCAGCTCCACCAGCACCAGCCCGACGCCATTCCACGCCGCGGCAGAGCCGGGCTCGCCCGACAGCACCTGACGGTACGCCTCGAGCGCCAGCTGGAAGCGACGCAGCTGGTAGAGCAGCAGCGCCAGGTTGAGCCGCGCCGCGCTGAACGCCCCCTGCAGTCGCAGCGCGGTCCGGAACGACTCGATCGCGGCGTCGGCCGCGGTCTTGTGCGCCTGCACCACGCCGAGGTTGTTCCAGGCGAGCGCGTACTTGGCGTCCACCTCCACCGCCTGCCGGTAGGACGCCAGCGCGTCGTCGGTGCGGCCCGCCTGGTGCAGCACGACACCGTGCTCGTTCCACAGCTTGGGCGAATCCGGGACCTCGCGCAGCAGGGTCTCGTACAGCTCGAGCGCCGCGGCGAAGTCGTGCTTCAGCAGATGCACCTCCGCCATCGCCTGCAGCGTCAGCCGCCGGTCTTCGCCGCGCTCCAGCGCCAACCGGTACTCCCGCAGCGCCTCGTTGTAGTAGCCTTTCTGCCGGAAGGCGAGCCCGAGGTTGTAGTGCGCCAGCTCGTTCCCCTCCACCACCTGCGGCTCGGGCACGAGACGCTGGCGCCGTTCCTGGCTCTTGCGCTCGGCGTTGTAGCGCTCGAGCGAGAGATTGGTCTGCGCGCGCGCCAGCGGGGGATTGAGCTGGATCGCGCGCTTCGACGCAGCCCGGGCGTCCTGATGGCGACCCAGGTCGCCCAGGACGAAGGCCATCAGGTAATGGGCGTTGGCGTTGTCGGGGTTCAGCGCCACCGCCCGCTCGAGCGCCGCGAGCGCCTCGGCGTTCAAGCCACGGTTGTAGTAGATCTCGCCCAGGTAGAAGTGCACGACGCTCGACTCGGGCTCGAGCTCGACCGCGCGCAGGAACCACTCCGTCGCCGCTTCCGGCCGGCCGCGGTTCTTTTCCGCGAGCCCGAGCTGGATGATCGCGGCCACGTCCTTCGGACGATGCGCGAGCAGTTGCTCGAACTCGGCCGTGGCGTCTTCATGGGCGCCGAGGATCGCGTAGGCGCGGCCCAGTTCCCAGCGGGCGTCACGGTCGTCGGGGGCGCTGCGCAGCCGCTCCCGCAGCTGGGCCACCCGCTGGTCGTAGTAGCCCGTGTCGTGATAGGCGATCTCGAGGTTGCGCTGCGCGACTTGCATCTTCGGGTCGAGCTCGAGCGCGCGGGTGAACTCCGCGATCGCGTCCTCGACCAGTCCCTTCTGGTAGTACAGGACGCCGAGGTTGTTGTGCGCCCCGGCGTCCGAGGGGTCGATCCGGCGGGCGAAGGATCGGAGGACGGCGAGGTCGCGGTCCGAGAGCGCCGGCGCCGTCACGGGTCAGCTCAGGCGGATGGCGTCAAAGATGGCCTTGAGCGACGCCAGATCGGGAAGCAGCAGGAAGTGGCCCCGCAGCCCCTCGGGCGACTCGATGGAGAACTCGGTCTCGACGCAGAACACGAAGTCGCGCTCGTGTCCGAAGTTGAGGTAAGTGGTGGTGAGCACCGCGGCCGACAGGTCCACCACGAGGCTCGGCACCGAAGGCAAGAGCAGCATCCCCATGAAGTCCGACAGGGCGTTCATGTAGGCGCCCGCGAGAATGTTGCCCGCCTCCTTGAGGCACGACTGCTCGAGCGCGTCGAACGCCGCGGTCGTGCCGATGGGACGGCGCAGCAGCATGTCGCACAACCGCCGCCCCGCCGATTCGGGGAACAAGAGCAGCGTCCGTCCGGTCAAGTCCCCCAGCATGTGCATGAGGACGGCGGCGACCACCTCCTGCGGATGACCCAGCAGGTCGGGGACCTCCTCCAGCCGCACGATGTTGATCTGCGGCACGCTGATCATGATCCGGCTGTTCGTGAGCTGCGACAACGCCGTGGCGGCGTGCCCCGCCCCGATGTTGGCCACCTCCCGCAGGGCGTCGATCTGCAGCTCCTTCAGGTCCCGCACGTCCTCCATGCCGCCTCCCCTCCCGAGAGCCTAGACGAGCCCGCCGGCGTCGAGAATCAACGCCGGGATGCCGTCGCCCATGATGGTCGCTCCGCTGAACACCGGGAGCGTACCCTGCGGCGGGTCGAAGCCCTTCACGACGATCTCCTGCTGGCCCAGCATGCCGTCCACGACGATGCCGCTCCGGCGCTCGCCCATCTCGAGCACGATGATCGGGCAGCGCGGCGGGGCGTCCCCGCTCACGCCCAGCATGCGCCGCAGGTGCACCAGCGGGACCACGCGGTCGTGCAGCACGATGGCCTCTCGCCCCTCCACGATAGTGGTCGGCTGCACCCCAAATTCGACCGTCTCGGCCACGTACGTCAGCGGCAGCGCGTAGCGCTCCCGCCCGACCCCCGCGATCAGCGCCCGGACGATCGCGAGCGTCACCGGGAGCCGCAGCACGAAGCTCGTCCCCTTGCCCACCTCGGAACGTATGTCGATGGAGCCCCCCAGCGCGCGGATCCGCGTCACCGCCACGTCGATCCCCACGCCGCGCCCCGACACGCTGGTCACCGCGTCCGCCGTCGAGAAGCCTGGACGCGCGAGCACCCGCAGCAGCTGGTCGTCCGACAGGGCCTCCGCGTGGGGATCGACCAGGCCTTCGCGTCGCGCCCGGTCCAGGATCCTGGCGCGGTCGATGCCGCGCCCGTCGTCGCTCACGCTGATCGCCACGCTCGCCCGCTCGCGCACCGCGGCCAGCACGATCTCGCCCTCGGGCTGCTTGCCGCGGCGCCGCCGCTCGGCCGGCGTTTCGATGCCGTGGTCCACCGCGTTGCGCAGCAGGTGCAGCAACGGGTCGCCCAGCTCGTCCAGGATGGCCCGATCGAGCTCGATCTCCTTTCCCTCCACGCGGAACGTCACCTGCTTGTCCAACTCGCGCGCCAGATCGCGTACCAGGCGCGGGAAGCGGTCGAACACCTGCCACACCGGCGTCATGCGCGCCTGGATGATCCCGGCCTGCAGGTCCGCCGACAGACGCGAGATCTGGATCGCCACGTCGTCCACGGCGGGATCGCGCCGCGCCGCCGCGAGCTCGTTCAAGCGGCCGCGCACCGTCACCAGCTCGCCGATCAGGTCCATCAGCTCGTCCAGGCGCCGCAGGTCCACCCGGATATGCCGGCCCTTTTCCGGCGTCGCCTCCGGGGGAGCGCCCGCTGCCGCCGCGGCCCGCGGGCCGGCGGCGCGCCGCTCTTCACCGCCGACCGACACGTGCTCCACGTCACCCGCACCGCGCGCCACCCGCTCGATCTCCGCGGCGGCGGCGGACGAGTCGAGCCGGAAGCTGAACCGGCCGTCGAAGTCGTCGGACTCGAAGGCCGCCTGGGGCGGCGTGACACCCTGTACGGCCCCGAGCCCCTGCGCCCGCTTGAGGACGAGCAGCGCGCGGCCCCCCTTGAGCGGCGCCTCGGCGCGCAGGGTCACCTGCACCAGCCGTCCCCCCCCCGGCGCCGCTGCCGGCTCGACCGCCGGTGCCGCGACCGGCGCCGACCGTGCGGGTCCCGCGAGGTGCGCGGCCGCGCCCTCCAGGTCTGCCACGACCTCCGCGACATCGAGCTCGTCTTCCCGTCCCACGACCGACAGCTCCACGGCGGTCTCGAGCGCGTCCCGCGCCCGGAACAGGAGCTGCAACAGCTCGTCCGTCGCGGGCCGCGAGCCGCGGCGCAGCAGGTCGAGCAGATTCTCTGTGCGGTGGGCGATATCCGTGACGCGGGCGTAGCCCATCGTCGCCGCCATACCCTTGACGGTGTGCACGGCGCGGAATAGCCCGCCCACGGGGGCGGGATTGGCGGGGGTGCGCTCCCACTCCAGCAGCAGCTGGTTGCAGGCGCTCAAGTGCTCCCGGCTCTCGGCCAGGAACAGCTCGGCGTACTGCGAGAGGTCCATGGACTCAGCCGAGGACCCGCTGCACGGCTTCGAGGACGCGCGACGGCTGGAACGGCTTCACGACGAAGTCCTTCGCTCCCGCCTGGATCGCCTCGACCACCAGCGCCTGCTGCCCCATCGCGCTGCACATCAGGATCTTCGCGTCGGGGTCCTGCTTGACGATCTCGCGCACGGCATCGATCCCGCCCATGTCCGGCATGACGATGTCCATGGTGACGAGGTCGGGCTTGAGCTGTCGGTATTTCTCGACCGCCTGGGACCCCGTCTCGGCTTCTCCCACGATCTCGAAGCCCGCCTGGGCCAGGATGTCCGAGATCATCGTCCGCATGAAGATGGCGTCGTCGCAGACGAGGACAGTGTGGCTCACACATCCTCCCTAGGAAGACAGAATGGGGGTGAGCAGCGCATCGGTATCGAGGACCACGAAGAGTTGACCGGCGCGACGCCCGACGGCCCGCACCAGGGTCGGGTCGATGCCGGGCAGCGCCTGCCGGCGTTCCAGCGTCTCCCCACCCACGGAAAGGAGGTCCACCACTTCGTCCACCGTGAAGCCGAGGACCTTCTTCCCGCGGCCCACTTCGAGCACGACCGTGGTCCCAGGACCTGCATCGCCGGGCGGCTCGGGCTGGCGCAGCGCCCGCCATCCCTCGACGACCGTGACCAGGGTTCCCCGCACGTTGACCAGGCCCGCCACGACGGGCGGCGCCCCGGGAATCCGCGTGGGCGCGAGCCGGGGCAGGATCTCGCGGACCCGCTCCGCCTCGGCCGCACAGACGAGGTTGCCTACCCGAAAAACGAGCAGTCGGACGACCCCGGCGTCACTCATCCGAAGCGAAGAAGCCAAGATACTGCAAGGGGTTGCGTTGAGCAAGCAAAGTCGCATCGGCGGCGGCTTCGGCGAGCGCCGGCACCAGGTCGCGCGGCCACTCCGAGCGCAGCACGAGCCGCGCACCGGTCACCGGGTGGACCAGCCCGAGCAAAGCGGCGTGCAGCAGCTGGCGGGGGGCCAGCGCCTCGAGGCGCTCGGCCTCCCGGCGCGACGCCGGTGTGACGCGGCGGCTGCCCCCGAACGCGTACTCGCGGTCGCCTACGACCGGGTGCCCCACGTGCGCCAGGTGGACGCGGATCTGGTGCGTGCGCCCGGTCTCGAGCTCCAGGCGCACCAGGTCGGCGTGGGCGAAGCGCGCGACGACGCGCGCGTGCGTGACGGCGTGGCGGCCGCCGGCGAGCACCGTCATGCGCTTGCGATCCTTCGGGTGACGCGTGATGGGCGCCTCGATGTCCACCGGGCTGTTCGCGAAGTGACCCCAGGCGAGCGCCGCGTACACCCGCCGCACCTCGCGCCGTTCGATCATGCGCGTGAGCCGGCGGTGCGCCTGGTCGGTCTTGGCGACGAGCAGCAGACCCGACGTGTCGCGGTCGAGGCGGTGCACGATGCCCGGCCGACCCTCGGTGGCCCCCTGCGCCAGTTCCGTGCCCCGCCCCACCAGCACGTTGACGAGCGTGTCGTCCCAGTGCCCGGGGCCGGGATGGACGACCAGGCCGGCGGGCTTGTCGAGCACCGCGAGATGCTCGTCCTCGTAGACAAAGGTGAGGTCGCGATGGGCGGGGGCATAGCTCTGGGGGGCCGGCGCGTCGGGCGGCAGCTCGACCGTCACCACGGCCCCGCGCTCGAGCAGGGCGGAGGGGCGCAGCGGGCGGCCGTCGCGCGTGACATGCTTGTCGGCGATGAGGCGGGCGGCGAGGGTACGGGACAGGGCGAGCTGATCGGCGAGGAAGCGGTCGAGACGCTCGGTCTCGGGAACGACGACGCAGAAGGTGACGGCGGCCATCAAGGCTCGGCCGCCCTGGCCTCCTTCGCCCGCTCCTGCGCCCGGCCCTCGAGCCAGAGCGACACGGCGAGCGCGATCGCCCCCACCGTGATGGCGGAGTCGGCGACGTTGAAGGTCGGCCAGCGCGCGCTCCCGATCCCCACGTCCACGAAGTCCACGACGCCGCGCGCGCTCCGGACGCGATCGATCACGTTGCCCACCGCGCCGGCGCACACCAGCGCGAGCGCGACGATGCGGAAGCGGTCGCCCGGGCGCGCCGCCAGTACCATGGACCGCAGCACGAACAAGGCGACGAGGGCGAGCCCGAAGAAGATCCAGCGCGAGTACGCCCCCAGGCACAGCCCGAAGGCCGCGCACTGGTTGAACACGAGCCGCAGCTGCACGTAGTCGCCGGCGAGGGGGATGGGCCGCGTGGGCGCGAGCCACGCCTCCGCGAGCAGTTTGGTGGCGAGATCCGCCACGACGACCGCGGCGGCGGTTCCCCAGAACACGCGTCGATCAACGACGCTTGCCATCTTCCTCCTTGGCCTTGCACTTGATGCAGAGCCGTGCATGCGGCAGCGCGTCGAGCCGCTCGAACAGGATGTCCTCCCCGCACTGCTCGCACTTGCCGAACTTCTCGGGCGTCTGATACAGCCGCCGCAGGGCCTGGTTGACGTGCCAGAGATAGCGGCCCTCCTGCGAGGCGAACAGGAACGCTTTCTCGCGCTCCATGGCGTCGGTGCCCTGGTCCGCCATGTGGAACGAGTAGCTCGAGAGGTCGCCGTCCGACGCCTGCAGGCTCGAGTTGAAGGACTCGTCGTAATAGCCGAGCTCCTTCATCACCCGGGCGCGCTCCTCGAGCAGTCGCTTCTCGAGATGGGTCAGCTGCTTCTTGTTCAGGCCACCCTTGGTCGTCTTGGCTTTGGATTTCGTCGGCATTATCGCGTACCGCCCTTTCGTCCGTCATGGCGCCGCAGCGCAATCGTCACCCGGCGCGCCTCGATGTCCAATTCTCGCGTCACGTCGGCCTCGTCGAGCACGGCGCCCAGCACCACCTTGCGGGCGAGCGTCTCGCCCTCGACGAAGCTTTGAAACGCCGACACGGCCGCTACGATATCCGCCGCGCCGGACACGCTCAGCTCGATGCGGGTAGTGTACTCGTAGCCCGCCTCCTTCCGCAGGCGCTGGACGCGGTGCACCAGCTCGCGCGCCAGGCCCTCCTGGATCAGATCCGCGGACAGCCGGGGGTCGACGGCGACGACGTACGGTCCGTCGGCCTGGACCGCCCAGTCGCTCACCACTTCGCGGGTCACCACCACGTCCTCGGGGTGCAGCGCGAACTCCCCCACCCGCACGGGGTCCCCATGTTCGAGGGCGGCGAGCTGTTCCGCCGTGAGCTGCGACACCATCGCGGCCGCCCGGGGCGTGTCCTTGCCGTAGCGCTTCCCAAGGCTGCGGAAGTCGGCCTTCCCCTTGAGCCGCACGAGCTCGTGGTCGGAGCCCGCGACGTCGACGGCCTTGGCGTTCACTTCCGCGGCCAGGATATCTAACAGGTCGGCAAAGGCCGGGCCCTTCACCGCCGCCGGGACCGCGACCTGCAGCCGGGCGACGGGCTGACGCACGTTGAGCTTCCTCGTCTCCCGCGCCGCCCGCGCCAGGGAGGCCAGCCGGCGATGGGCCGCCATGGCCTCGAGCAGCTCCGGCTCCCGGCGCCCCTGATCGGCCGGGAACGGCGCGAGATGCACCGAGGTTCCCGTGAGCGAGCGGTGAATCCAGTCGGCGATGAACGGCGCCACGGGGCCGAGCATCCGGGCCGCCGTCACGAGCACTTCGTACAGCGTCGCCAGGGCGGCCGGGTCCGCCGCCCGGTCCGGGGCCCAGAAGCGCGGCCGGTTGGTGCGGACGTACCAGTTGGAGAGGTCGTCCACCACGAACCCCATGATGGCGCGGACGCCGGTCGTCACGTCGTAATCGTTCCACGCCGCGCGGGCGGCCGCGACCACCTCGTCGAGCCGGGCCAGCACCCAGCGGTCGGCGAGCGGGCGGCCGGCCGCTGGCGCGCCACCGTCGGACGGCTTCCAGTCTCCCGCGTACTGCGCGAAGAAATTGTAGGTGTGGCGCACCGTGTTCAGAAACCCGCCCGCGACATCGGGCACCTGGCGCCGGTCGAACCGCTTGGGGAGCCACACCTGGCTCTGGCCGAGCAGGTAGAGGCGCACCGCGTCCGCGCCGTATTCCTCGATCACTTCCCAGGGGTTCACCACGTTGCCGCGGCTCTTCGACATCTTCTGCCCCTGGGCGTCGAGCACCAGCTCGTTCACGATCACGTTCTTGTACACGGGCGAGTCGAACGCCGCGACGCCGATGGCGAGCAGCGAGTAGAACCAGCCGCGCGTCTGGTCGACCCCCTCGCAGATGAAGTCGGCCGGGAAGTGCGCCTTGAAGTCCGCCTGGTGCCCGAACGGGTAATGCCACTGCGCGTACGGCATCGCGCCCGAGTCGAACCACGCGTCGATCACCTCGGGGACGCGGCGCATGGTGCCGCCGCACGAGCGGCAGCGCCAGGCGTACTGGTCGATGGTCGGCTTGTGGGGGTCGAAGTCCGCCGGCAACGCCTTCCCCCAGCGCTCCGCCAGCTCGGCGAAGGAACCGATCACCTCGCGGTGCTCGGCCTCCGCATCGCATTCCCACACGTTGAGCGGCGTGCCCCAGTAGCGGTCGCGCGAGAGCGCCCAGTCGACGTTGTTCTCGAGCCACGCTCCGAACCGGCCGCTCCCCACTTCCGGAGGGTGCCAGCCGACCTGCGCGTTGACCTCGAGCATGCGGCTGCGCACCGCCGTGGTGCGCACGAACCACGAGCTGCGCGCGTAGTAGATGAGCGCCGAATCGCAGCGCCAGCAGAACGGATACGTGTGCGTGTATGGCAGCGTCTCGAGCCAGCGACCCTCGCGCTTCAGGCGCTCGATGATGAGCCGGTTCGTCTCCTTGTCGGTCACCAGCCGGCCGTTGATCTCGTCCCAGCGGGTGCCCTGGAAGGTGCCGTCCGGCGCGACCGGGTTCACCACGGCGAGGCCGTACTGCTGCGCGGCGGCGTAGTCGTCGGCGCCGAAGGCCGGGGCCATGTGCACGAGCCCCGTCCCCTCCTCCGCCGAGACGAATCCTCCCGCCACGACCATGGCCTGTTGCCCTTCCTGCGGCAGCGGCACCACCTCGAGCGGCCGCACGTACTTCAGGCCCACGAGGTCGCGCCCCGGGTACCCGGCGATCCGCGGGGCCGTCGCCAGCGGCTTGCCGCCCACGTGCACGTGCGCCGCGCGCTCGACCGCGACCACGTAGCGGATCCCGTTCACCTCGTACTCGCCGTACTCCAGGTCGGGATGCACCGCCACCGCGACGTTCGAGAGGAGGGTCCACGGCGTCGTAGTCCAGATCACCAGCTGGCGGTTCGGCTCGGTCGCCAGGGGGAAGGTGACGTACACCGAATTGGTCTGGACCTCTTCGTAGCCCAACGCCAGCTCGTGCGAGGACAAGGCCGTGCCGCAGCGCGGGCAGTAGGGCAGCACTTTGTGGCCCCGGTACAGGAGCGCCTTGTCGTGCAGCCGCTTGAGGAGCCACCACACGGTCTCGATGTATTCGGGCGTGTACGTGATGTAGGGATGCTCGTAGTCGAGCCAGTACCCGACACGCTCCGAGAGCGACTCCCAATCCGTCTTGTACGTGAAGACGTTCTCGCGACACAGCTGGTTGAACTTCGCGACGCCGTACGCCTCGATCTGCTTCTTGCCCGAGATGCCGAGCGTCTTCTCGACTTCGATTTCGACGGGCAAGCCGTGTGTGTCCCACCCGGCGATGCGCGTGACGCCCTGCCCCAACATCGTGTGGTAGCGGCAGACCAAATCTTTGATGGTGCGCGCGAACACGTGATGGATGCCCGGGCGTCCATTGGCCGTCGGCGGCCCTTCGTAAAACACGAAGGGCGGGCCGTACCGGGCCGCCTCCTGCGTTTTCTGAAACAGGCGCTCGTGCTTCCAGGCCGCGAGGAGCTGCTTTTCCAGCGCGTCCGGTGAGAGCTTGGGATCGAACAGCCGATATGCCATCAGTTGAGGCGCTCCAGCACGCCGCGCACCAGTGCTGCGAGCTTGGGCTCGGCGCCGCGCGCCACCGCGATGATCTGCTCCACCGTCGCGGGGAGGAGCGCGTCGGGCAGGCACTGGTCGGTGATGATCGACACCCCGAGCACGCGGACGCCCAGGTGCACGGCGGCGATGACTTCCGGCACCGTGCTCATGCCCACGACGTCGGCGCCGAGCGCGCGCAGCATGCGGTACTCGGCGCGGGTTTCGAGACTCGGGCCTGTGACGGCGACGTAGACGCCCTCGCGCAGCGTGAGGCCGCGCTCCAGCGCCACTGCGCGCGCCAGGGCGCGCAGGCCGGCGTCGTAGGGCTCGGACATGTCGGGAAACCGCGGGCCGAGCCGGTCGTCGTTGGGGCCGAGGAGCGGGTTGTCACCCAGCAGGTTGATGTGATCGGCGATGAGCATCAAGTCGCCGGGGCTCCACAGGGGGTGCATGCCGCCGCAGGCGTTCGACACGATCAGCGTCCGCGCACCGAGCTGCCGCAGTACGCGCACCGGGAAGGCGATCTGCGCGAGCGTGTACCCCTCGTAGCGGTGGAACCGCCCCTGCATCGCCATGACGCGCCGCCCGGCCAGCGTTCCCACCAGCAGCGACCCGGCGTGGCTCTCCACCGTCGACAGCGGAAACCCGGGGATGTCCCCATAGGGGATCCGCGTCTCCACGCTCACCGCGTCGGCGAGCCCCCCGAGCCCGGTGCCGAGGATGATCGCGACATCCGGGGCGAGCTGGGTCCGCGCCTGGACCGCGCGGACCGCGTCCGCGATCATCCGTCCCGTTGACCGTCCAGCGCGCGGAGCTCGGCGAGCTGACGCTCGAGCAGCGCGCGGAATCCGGCCACGTACGCCTGGAACTGGCGCTGCACGTCCGCGCTCTGGCGCTCGACCTCGCCCTGCGAGGCGCGGGCGGCGTCGAGCATGCGCTGCGCCTCGGCCTGCGCTTCGCGGACGATCACCTGCGCCTCCCGCACCGCACCCGCGCGGGTCTCCTCACGCAGCTGCTGTGCCGCCACCAGCGCCTCATTCATGGCGCGCTCGCGCTCGCGGTACGCCCGCAGCTGCTCTCCCAGCGCCGCCGCCCGCTCCTCGAGCACGGCCTTCTCGCGCAGGATGCGCTCCAACTCGTCCGCCACGCGGGCGCGAAAGTCCTCGACGCCGAGCGGCTCGTACCCGCGCAGGCTGCGCCGGAACTCCTGCTTCCGGACGTCGAGCGGCGTGAGATGGAACGCGGGCTCGCTCACGGCGTCGTCACCTCCCTCGGACCGAACAGCACGGTACCCAAGCGGATCACCGTTGCCCCCTCCTCGACCGCCGGACCGTAGTCGGCGGACATCCCCATCGAGAGCGTCGGCAGCCATAGCCCCTCCTCCTGCAAGGCGTCCCGCAGCTCGCGCAGCCCGCGGAACGTGCGCCGCTGCACGTCCGCGGCACCGGTGAACGGCGCGATCGTCATCAGCCCCTCGAGCGTCAGGTGCGGCAGCGCGGCCACGCGGCGCGCCACGGCCGGCGCATCGGCCGGCGCGCACCCGCTCTTCTGCGCTTCTCCCGCCACGTTCACCTGCAGCAGCACCCGCTGCCGCGCGCCCTGCGCCCCGGCCCGCTTGTCCAGCTCCTCCGCCAGCGCGTTCGAGTCCACCGAGTGAACCAGCGCGAAGCGTCCGGCCACGAGCTTCGCCTTGTTGCGCTGCAGGTGCCCGATCAAGTGCCACGTCGCCCGCCGCCCCGCCGGTGTGTCGAGCTTCTCGAGCGCTTCCTGCACCCGGTTCTCGCCCAGGTCTGTGAGACCCGCGGCGAGCGCCGCCTCCACCGCGTCCAACCCGAAGCCCTTCGTCACCGCCACGATCGTCACCGGGTGCGTCCGACCGGCGACCGCCTGCCGCCGAGCGATCTCGGCCCGCACGTGGGCCAGACGCTCGGGGAGGGCCCCAAAATTCATAACCGTCCAAATTAGCCCAGCGCGCTTATTGAAACAATCGGGGGGTCAGCTGGCGGCCGCGGTAACTCGTTCGCCGCCTTCGAGGTGCGCGATGGCGCCCGACAGAAGATCACGCACCTGCTGCGGCGTGAGGTGGCGGTGCAGCAACCCGTGACTGGCCACCGAGATGGTCGAGGTCTCTTCCGAGACCACGAACACCGTGGCGTCGGTCTCCTCGGAGAGACCCAGCGCCGCCCGATGGCGGGTCCCGAGCGACTTGTCCGCGACCTTGAATTGCGTGAGGGGGAGCACGCATCCGGCGCCGATGATGCGGTCGCCCCGCACCAGCACGGCGCCGTCGTGCAGGGGAGAGTAGGGCGTGAAGATCGTGGTGAGCAGGTCGGCCGAGACCTTGGCCTCCATCGGGACGCCGGACGAGATGAACTCCTCGAGGCCGATGTCGCCCTCGACGGCGATGATGGCACCGGTGCCGGCGCGCGACAGCCGGTCCATCGCCTCCGCGATCTCCTCGGCCACCGACTGACGCTCGCTCTGCGAGAAGCGCCGCATGAACCGCGACTGGCCCAGCCGGGCCAGGGCGTTCCGCAACTCCGGCTGGAACACCACCACGGCCGCGAACGCCCCGAACGTGAACACGTAGGAGAGCAGCGCGCTGATCATCGTGAACTTGGCGAGCAGCGATGCGAAGTAGGCGATCGACAGGATCATCACGCCGACCACGATCTGCATCGCCCGCGTCCCCACCAGGAACAGCAGGAAGCGGTAGATCACGAACGCGACGAGCAGGATCTCGACCACGTCCGGCCAGAACCGCGGGATCAGGAACCGGTAGGCTTCGAAGTTCACGGTGTGCTCATCCCGCCCGTCGTGGCGCCGGCCACCCGCAGCGCCTCGCAGGCGAGCGCGGCGTCGTGGACCCGGAACAGGCGTGCCCCGCGCTCCCACGCGAGCGCGCACGCCACGGCCGTGGCACGGTCGCGATCCTCCACCGGCCGCCCGGTGGCGGCCCCGAGGAAGCGCTTGCGCGACGGCCCGACCGCTACAGGATACCCCAAGCCGACCACGGTTGCCAGCTCATCGAGCAGGCGAAAGTTCTGCTCGGGCCCTTTGGCGAAGCCGAACCCCGGGTCGACCACGATCCGCTCGCGCGGCACGCCGGCCTGCTCCGCCCGCGCGGCCGCGGCGCCCAGCTCGGCGGCGACTTCGGCGGCCACGTGGCGGTACACCGCGAGCCCGTCCATCGTGTCGGGCGTCCCGCGCATGTGCATCACGATCGCCCCGGCCCCACCCTCCGCCACCACGCGCGCCAGGTCGGGATCGAAGGCCAGACCCGACACGTCGTTGATCACCGCGGCCCCGGCCGCGAGCGCCGCGCGCGCCACCGCGGCCTTGCGCGTATCCACCGACACCGGCCCCAACCCGCGACGCGCCAGCTGCTCGATCACGGGCGCCACCCGCGCGATTTCCTCGGGTGCCGCCACCGGCGCCGCGCCGGGCCGCGTCGACTCGCCACCCACGTCGAGCAGCTCGCAGCCCTCCGCCACGAGCCGCTCGGCCTGCGCCACCGCGCGATCCACCGTGGAGAAGCGGCCGCCGTCCGAAAAGGAGTCGGGCGTCACGTTGACGATACCGATCAACACGGGATGGTCGAGGGAGAGCGCGCGCCCCGCGATCTCCCAGCGGCGCGGCGGGTCGGCGTAGCTCGCGAGGAAACGGCCCAACTCGGGCGCCAGGTCCTCGAGCCCCGGCGGCAGCCGGTCGGGGCGCGCCAGCGGCGCCAACCGGCTCGCGGCCGCGCTCACGAGCGCCCAGCCCTCGCCGGTCAGCACATCGGCGCCGGCCTTCACGCTCCACCGCACCAGGGCTTCGCGCTCGGGCTCGGTGACGTCTTCGAGCAGGACCACGAGGGACTGTACGCCGGTGGCGGCAAACCAGGCCGGCTGGGCCTCCCAGCCCCGCGCCGCGAGCGCCGCACGCACGGCTTCGGGACTGTGCGTGGCGAGCGGGGTGAGCTTCACCGCACGCGCCCCCGCCTGCTACGACGCCCGCAGCGCGTTGACGATGTTGAGTCGCGCGGCCCGCATCGCCGGGAGGAAGCCGCCGACCACACCCATCACCACGGCGAAGATCAGGGCGCGCGTGACGACGCCGGGTGACAATGCGAACCCGAAGCCGATCTCCGAGAAGCTCTGGAAGTTGACGACCGAAATCCGCTCGAGCGACAGCAGCGCGGCGAGCGCGACCCCGAGGGCACCGCCGACGAGCGCGAGCAGCACGGACTCGACCAGGAACGCTCCCAACACGCTCCGTCGCCTGAACCCGAGGGCCCGCAGGGTGCCCACTTCGATCGTCCGGTTCGCGACCGCCGCGTACATCGTGATCATCGCCCCGATCATCGCGCCGAAGCTGAAGATCGTGGTCACGACGATCCCGAGGGTCCGGATGAACGTGGCGAGCGTCTTCGACTGTTCCAGGTAGTAGTCCCGCTCGTGCTTGAGCTCGACGTACTGCATGCGGGGGTCGGCCTGGAGTCGGGTTTTGAGCTGGTCGAAGCCGCCGGGCTGGGCGAGGCGGAAGGTCACGGACGAATACACCGGGCGCCCGAACGCCTGCATGAACTGGTCGACGTCGCCCCAGATCTCCGAGTCGAAGGCCGTGCCGCCCGCGTCGGCGATGCCCACCACGGTCCAGCGATCGCCGCCGAAGGCGAGCTCCGCGCCGAGGGTCACGCCCTTGAACTGCGTCGCGATGCCCTTTCCCACGACCACTTCGTGTGTACCGAACTGGAAGGGCCGTCCCTGGACGATGTGGACCCCGGGCCGGAGCTCCAGCGCCCGAGACGACACGCCCCGAATCGACACGTTCCCGAGCGCGTTGCTCTTCTTCTTGTAGAGGTCGATGACGAGGACCACTTCCCGCGAGAGGAGCGCGCGACCTTCGGCCCCCCGCGCCACGCCACTCTCGGTTTCGAGCACGTCCGCCGTGGCCCGGTCGAGCTGACTCGAGAGCTCGGACGTGGCCGAGCGCCGGAGCACGATCACGTTGTCGGGCGAGCCGGTCTCGACCAGGGCCGCTTCCAGGCCGCGGGCCAGCATGAGCACGCCGGCGAACACGAATACGACCAGCGCCACGCCACCGACCGTGAGCGCCGTGGTGAGGCGGCGGGCCCAGAGGCTCCGCCAGATGTACGAGAACGGGATCCGCATCATGGCTGGGCTATCCCACCGTCCGCAGGCCGACGACGATCGGCATGCGCACGACCCGGTTTGCAGGGATGGCCGCGGCGGCGAGTCCGGCGAGCAGCGCCGCCCCGATCCCGAGGGCCATGGTGAGCGGCGCGACGTTGATCACCGGGAAGAAGGTCGGGAGCGCCTGCGCGAACCCTTTCACGATCGGGAACGTGAGCAGCAGCCCGAGTACGCCTCCCGAGAGCGAGATCACGAGCGCTTCGCCGAGCACGAAGCCCGCGAGCTGGCGTCCCGAGAAGCCGAGCGTCTTCAGGACCGCGTACTCGCGGGTCCGCTCCCGGACCGACATGACGATCGTGTTCGCGAGCACCAGGAGGATGATCCCGACGATCACGACCGAGATCACCTGCAGCGACGTGATGATCGCCGACGACATCTGGACGAAGCTCTGTTGGAATTCGCGCTCACTCTCGGTCTTGGTGGGGGCGCGCGAGTTCACGAACTGCGTGTCCACCGCCGCCGCGACGCGCGCCATCGCGTCGGGCGACCCGACGCGCAGAACGTACCACCCCGCGTCCACGGGCCGGCCGGGCTCCCGCTGGCGCACCTGCTCGTAGAGGTAGGGATACTGGAAGAACATCTGGGTCTCGTCCGTCGAGGGGTCGCGCCCGGTGTAGATGCCGCGCACGACCCACTGCCAGCGTCCGGGAAAGATGTCGCCTTCCATGGTGATGACGTCGCCGAGTTTGAAACCGTGCTGCTGCGCCAGCTTGCGGCCGATGACGCAGGCGTTGCGCTCCTTCTTGAACGCGGCCAGCTGGTCCGGCGAGAGCTGGAACTCGGGATAGAGGTCGAAGTAGTTATCCGGGTCGACCGCGAAGCGCGGCCAGAAGTTCTTGAAATCGTTCGGGTCGCCGTAGACGCCCCCGAACCAGTTGGCCCACGAGACGGCCGTGACGCCCGGGACCCGGGCGATCTCCCCTTTGTAGGGGAGCGGGATCGGGAAGATCAGCGACACCCGGTGGCGGGTGATCATGCGATTGGCGGCGGCGCCCGTGACGCCGGCGTTCCACGCGCCCACGATCGTGCGGATCAAGCCGAACGCCATCACCGCCGTCGCGATCCCGACGATGGTGAGCGCCGTGCGCAGGCGATGCCGGAAGAGGTTCTTGAAAACGAGTCGCAGGAGCTTCACGGCCGGGCCCTCATTGCAGCTCGCCCTTGTCCAAATGGCGTACGAGATGCGCGCGCTCGGCGGCGTGCGGGTCGTGCGTCACCATCACGATGGTCTTCTTGAACTCCCGATTGAGCCGCTCGAGCAGCGTCAGCACCTCCTCGGCGGACTTGCGGTCGAGGTCCCCCGTCGGCTCGTCGGCCACGAGGATCGTCGGATCGGTGGCGATGGCCCGCGCGATCGCGACCCGCTGCTCCTGGCCGCCGGAAAGCTGGCGCGGATAGTGGCGCATCCGGTCGGCCAGGCCGACGAGCGTGAGCGCCGTCTCGACGTGCTTTTTCCGCTCTCCCTTGGAGAGCGACGTCAGGAGGAGCGGCAGCTCGACGTTCTCGAAGGCCGTGAGCACGGGGATCAAGTTGTAGAACTGGAACACGAACCCGATGTGCGTGGCGCGCCAGCGGGCGGCCTGCGATTCGCTCAGCGTGGTGACGTCCGTGCCCGCGACCGCCACCGACCCCACGTCGGGGCGATCGATGCCCGCGATCAGGTTGAGCAGGGTGGTCTTGCCGGACCCGGACGGGCCCATCAAGCCGAGGAACTCCCCCTCGGGGACGTCGAGCGAGATGTCGTGCAACACGGGAATCGCCATGCTGTCGCGCCGATAGGACTTCGAAACCCCGCGGACCTGCACGATCGAGTTGGGCATGTGCTCCTCTACTGCACGGTGACTTTGGCGCCGCCGCGCAGGCGGGCGCTGACGCTGTCGACCACCTGAACCCCGGGACGCAATCCCTCGCGGATGGCGACGGACGAGCCGACCTTCCGCCCCGCCACCACCGGCACCTCCACCGCCCGGCCCCGCTCCACGACGAAGACGACGGAGCGCCCGTTTCGCTCCGTCACCGCGGTGCCCGGCACCACGAGGACCGGCTGGGTGTCCACGGCCACGCGCGACGGGCGCGGCAGGAAATGGACCTTGGCGCTCATCTCCGGCAGCACCCGCGCGTCGTAGGAGCGGAAGGCGACCTTCACCTGCACCGTCGCTTTGGCGCGGTCCGCGGTCGGCACGATCTTGGCCACGACGCCCGGGTAGCGCACGTCGGGATACGCGTCCAGCACGATCTCGCACGGCTGGTCGGGGCTGATGGCCTCGAGGTTCGATTCGGCCACGTCGGCCTCGACCTGAAGCGAGCGCAGGTCGGCCACCGTCACCACGGCGCTCTTGGAAAACGCGCTCGCGGCAAGCGGCGCCACCACCTCCCCCACGTCGGCGTTCTTCGTCAGGACCGTGCCGTCGAAGGGCGCGCGAATGACGGTATTCTCGAGCGCCACCTGCGCGGCGTCGACCGCCGCCTCCGCGGCCGCGATGCCCGCCTTCACGCGCTGGTAGCGGGCCTCCGCGGCGTCGAAGCTCGCTTGCGACGAGAACCCGCTGTCGCCGAGCAGCCGCTCCCGCGCGAGCGACCGCTCCGCGTCGTGCAACTCGGCACGGCTGAGCTGGACGTTGGCCTGGGCCTGGGCGAGCTGGGCCTTGACGTCGGCGTCCTCGATGCGGGCGATCACCTGGCCGGCCCGTACCCGATCGCCCTCGACGGCCCCGAGGTAGACGAGCCGGCCCGTGCCCTTGGAGGCGACGGCGGCCTTGCGCTGAGCCACGACGTAGCCGCTGGCGACGAGGACCGCGCCCGCCTGCACCGGCGACACCATGGTCGCGGGCGTGAGATGCACCGGGAGCGCGGGGCTGAGCGCGCCGCCGGCGAGCACGACGGCCGCCGCGACGACCATCATGGCGGCGGGCAGTCCGATCGCGAGCCAGCGCCGCGCGCGGCGGGGCGACGGCCCGGCCGTCGGGTCGGGGGAGCGGTTGATGCGCAGCGCGGCGAGGTCCGCGTTCTTCGCTTCCATGGCCCCAATCCTAACACCTCCGGCAAGCGCACGACGAGCCGGAGCGGACCCACATCAAATCGTCGGTTCTTGGGGCGTGCGGCGGGCCTCCGGGGCTCACGCCCCGGCGGGTTCGGGAGGCGGGCTCCCCAGCACCGGCCCGCGGGTGGCGGCCGACTTGTCCCGCGCCGCTCCTTCGGGCGACGCCGCGGCAGGCGGCGTCGACGCCGGTGCGACGGGCGGCAACGGCTTCCCGGCGACGACGAGATCGACCTCCTCGCGGTCGAGCGTCTCCCGCTCGAGCAGGGCGGCCGCGAGCCGGTCGAGCTGGTCGCGGTGCTTGGTGAGGATGTCCCTCGCGTGCTCGTACGCTTCGCCGAGCAGGCGCTTCAGCTCGGTGTCCACCAGCTCGGCGGTACGCTCCGAGACCTCGCGGCGCTGCACCACTTCCCGCCCCAGGAAGATCTCGGCTTCCCGGTCGCCCACGGCGATCGGCCCTACGACGTCGCTCATCCCGAACTGCGTCACCATGCGGCGGGCCATCTCGGTGGCCTGCTGGATGTCCGAATACGCGCCGGTCGTGACCTTGTCGGGGCCGAACACCAGCTCCTCGGCCACGCGCCCGCCGTACGACATCGCCAGCTGACCCAGCAGCCACTGCTTCGTGACGTTGCGACGGTCCTTCTCGGGGAGAAAGAACGTGATGCCCAGCGCTCGGCCCCGCGGCACGATGGTGACTTTGTGGATGGGATCGATACCCGGGACGGTGAGTCCCACGAGCGCGTGCCCCGCCTCGTGATACGCGGTGAGTTTCCGTTCTTCCTCGGTCAGGACCATACTCTTGCGCTCGAGGCCGAGCATGACCTTGTCCTTCGCGTCCTCGAGGTCGTCCATGTCGACGACGGGTTTGTTGCGCCGCGCGGCCAGGAGCGCCGCTTCGTTCACGACGTTCGACAGCTCGGCCCCGGACAGTCCCGGCGTGCCTTTGGCGATCCTCTCGAGGTTCACGTTCGCGCCGAGCGGAATCTTGCGGGTGTGGACGCGCAGGATCTGCTCCCGCCCTTTCACGTCCGGCATGTCGACGACAATCTGGCGGTCGAACCGACCGGGGCGCAGCAGCGCCGGATCGAGGATGTCGGGACGGTTGGTGGCGGCGAGCAGGATGACGCCGTCGTTCGACTCGAAGCCGTCCATCTCCACGAGCAGCTGGTTGAGCGTCTGCTCGCGCTCGTCGTGCCCGCCGCCGAGCCCCGCGCCGCGGTGCCGCCCCACGGCGTCGATCTCGTCGATGAAGATGATACAGGGCGCGTGGGCCTTGCCCTGCTCGAAGAGATCGCGCACGCGCGACGCGCCCACGCCCACGAACATCTCGACGAAGTCCGAGCCCGACATCGAGAAGAACGGCCGCCCCGCCTCGCCCGCGACCGCCTTGGCGAGCAGCGTCTTCCCCGTTCCCGGGGGACCCACCAACAGCGCTCCCTTGGGGAGCCGGCCGCCCAGCCGCTGGAACTTCTGCGGGTCCTTCAGGAAATCGATGATCTCCTCGAGCTCCTGCTTCGCTTCGTCGGCGCCGGCCACGTCGGCGAAGGTGATCTTCGGGGTGTCACCCGCCAGGAGCTTCGCCTTCGACTTGCCGAACGCGAACGCGCGGTTTCCTCCCTGCTGCATCTGCCGCACCATGAAGATCAGCAAGCCGATGATGAACAAGTACGGCAGGAAGCTGAAGAGAAACACGCCGAACGACTGCTTCTCCTCGCGGGCCCGCACATCGACGCCCTTCTGCCGCAGGGTGCTCACCCAGGCGTCGGTGGACTCGAAGGGCAGCAGCATCGTGAAGTGCTCGGCCGTATGCCGGCCGACCGTAACCGGCGCGCGGAAGTCCCCTTTCACCTGCGCCCGGTCGGTGATTTCCACCGCGGCGACGTTTCCCTTGTCCAGCTGCTCCGTGAACTGCGGCGTGTACGACAGCTCCACCGCTTCTTGCCGGCGGTTCGAGGCGAACTGCACCAGGAAGATCGAGCCCACGATCAGCAGCGCCCAGAACGACAGCGTCCGCAGGGTGCGGGCCCAGCTGAATTCGCGCGGCGGGGGGACGCGGTTCGCCATCAGGTCAGGCTCGCCACGTAGGGAAGGTGCCGGAAGTTCTCGGCGTGATCGAGCCCGTACCCGACGAGAAACACCCGGGGGGCGTCGAACCCGACGAACGCCGGCTCGAGCTCGAGGTGCTGAGCCAGATGCTTGTGAAGCAGCGCACAAATCTCCAGACTCCGGGGGGCACGCTCCCGCAACAAGCTCACCATTCGATTGAGCGTCTTCCCGGTATCCACGATGTCCTCCACCAACAGGATGTGCTTACCCCGCAGCTCCGTTTCCGGATCGTACAAGAGGCGCACGTTCCCGCTCGAAATCGTATCGGCGCCGTAGCTCGCGGCCACCAGGAAGTCCACCTGGAGCGGCCGCTCGATGCGGCGCACGAGATCGCTCAGGAAGATAAAGCTCCCTTTGAGGAGGCCGAGCACGAGGAGTTCGCCGTCGGGGTACGCCACGGTGATCTCCTGACCCAGCTCGCGGACCCGGCGCGCAATGGTCTGCTCGTCGAAGACGATGCGCTTGAGCTCACGCCCGCCGGTCTGCTTGAGGCTCGCCGTGCTTGGTAACATCCACCCGCACCGCCGGGGTTCCGGGCCGCGGGAGATCGGCAGCACTCCGGCAGACACCAGGGACCCAAAGAATCGTTTGGCCGCGCGCGACGATCGGGTACTGCGCCCGGTCGCTCCGCGACACACGCGCCTCCATCAACAAGCGCCGCACCGGCCGATGCCCCACCCCCCCGAGCGGCACCAGCGAATCACCCGGCCGCAGGGGCCGAACCTCCCAGGCGCCACCCGCGATCCACGTCGTCCAGTCTCCGCGCGCGACGTGCGCGGGCGCCGGCTCCGCTGACCACTCGACCCGAAACGTGCCGAACCGCGCACGGCCGCCGGTGTTCCCCGCCACCACCTCCACAACCTCCCAAACCTCCCCAACCTCCCGACCCTCCCGCGTGCGGCAACGCACGCGGAGCCGATCGAACGCCACCTCCGCCGCCCACCCGCCACCG
>Ga0209156_10000921_pt1 | contig 24688 bp, 22 predicted proteins | sample GraSoiAngelo_124_FD_185881 | JGI IMG/M metagenome (GOLD analysis project Ga0209156, IMG submission 185881) | Grasslands soil microbial communities from the Angelo Coastal Reserve, California, USA - 14_0927_05_20cm (SPAdes) (version 2) | ecosystem: Environmental > Terrestrial > Soil > Grasslands... | reverse complement strand
CCGCATCTCGATCTCCGCCGGACCGGGGAATGGGGCGCGCGCGGACATGGTCGAGATCGCGGTCGAGGACACGGGCACCGGCATCCCGGCGGAGGACCTGCCGCGGCTCACCGAGCGCTTCTTCCGCGTCGAGAAGGCGCGGTCGCGGGCGCTCGGCGGCACGGGGCTGGGGCTCGCGATCGTCAAGCACATCGTGCAGGCGCATGACGGGGCGCTCGGGATCGACAGCACGCTAGGCCGCGGCACGACGGTGCGGGTGCTGCTGCCCTCGGCGGGCACGGCGGAGGCGGGTTCGATGACCTCGCGCGCACCGCTTCACTTGAGCCTTGCAAGCGCCTCGGACAAGAGCGAATCGTAGTGGGGGACCGTGAGATGCTGGGGAAGGAGCCGTCGGCTTTCGCGTCGCCGGAGCGGTGCGCGGCCGGACCCGATCCGGCTGAATTCCCCCGACTGCTGCGCGGGCACCGCGACGTTCGGACGACGAATTGGTGTAACGCTTACGCGTCTAAGCGGCGAAGAAGTCCATAGAATGGCGAGCTTGGCAGGTGCAGGCGGGCAATAGCATATGCACGAAATCGTCCGAGGCTGGATTGTCGACGTGCTACGGGGGAACGAGCAGGTCGTCGCAATAGCGCTGCGGCAGCGGGCCAAGTTCGAGGGATGGCTCAAGTTCGAACTGGCCGCGCACGCCGAGTGGCACGGCGCTACGGCTGTCCACGTCGAATCTGCGGGCTCGGAGGAGGCTTCTCCGGCGCAGGGCCGATGTGATCTGAGCTTCTGCTTCGACCAAGGGCACCACGACATCGAGCTCAAGACACCGAATTCGAACTGGCGCGTCCCCGGCGTCCAAGACTGCACGCGTCCGATCACGAAGAACATCGAAGCGATCAGCGCCGACGCCCGCAAGCTGTCGGCCTACGCAGAGCGAGGCTTGGTGGCCTTCGTCCTCTTCCCAATCCCGACCGGCGATCGGCGTTGGTGCGAATACCTCAAGCGCATCGCCCGTGACCTTGGAATGGACCTTCCACCCGCCGCCTACACGACGCAGCTAACGTTTGCCCTGTCGACCTCGCATAGCGCAGACCTTGCGGTCGGCTGCTTTCCGGTTCGACGTCTTCCCCCGGCGTCCTGAAATGGGAGAAGAGTCGTTGCTATGACCAGAAGGAGACTGCAGCATGTCACTCTCTGACCAGGATCGAGAAGACCTTCGTCACGCGAAGCGGCTCCTCGAGAACCCGAGCCTCGCGGTAAAGATTACGGACGTCATCGGCACCCCGCTCGAAAAGGGCTTCGAGCTTCTCCCAGCGAAATGGTCGGATGTCGTGAGCACCGCGACGCGAAAGGCGCTTCAAGCCGCACTCGATCTCGCGATAGCGACGATGGATAGCAGCGGTCCCATGCCCGCGAGCAACGTGCTCCACAAGATCATAGTCGGCACGAGTGGCACCGTGGCCGGCGCCTTCGGGTTGGCGGCGCTGCCAATTGAGCTTCCCTTCTCTACGACCGTGATGCTCCGCTCCATCGCGGACGTGGCTCGAAGCCAAGGCGAGGATCTTAAGTCCGTCAATTCGAAGTTGGCCTGTATTGAGGTATTCGCGCTTGGCGGGCGTTCGAGCGCTGATAACGCGGCATATCTCGGATACTTTGCGGTACGCGCAGCACTGGCGCGCGCGGTTTCGGAAGCCAGCCAGTATATCGCCGAACGCGGCCTTGCCCAGGAAGCTGCTCCGGCCATCGTTCGCCTGATCACACAGATCGGGACGCGCTTTGGGGTGACTGTCTCAGAGAAGGTCGCCGCCCAAGCCGTCCCCTTACTCGGGGCTGCTGGGGGAGCCATCGTCAATCTAGTCTTCATCGATCATTTTCAGGACATGGCACGTGGGCATTTTGTAGTCCGCCGACTGGAACGTGTCCACCATCCGCAAATTGTCGAGGCCGAGTACCAAAAGCTGACCGTCTGACTAACACGGCCAGGCACGGACCAGCCCTGCACTGGATCGGTCGACCGTCTTCATCGCTCTTCGGTTCAGCGCTTCATCTCCTCCCACCGTCCTGTCGGCAGTTGGGCAGACTGATGGGCAGGTTGTTCGTAGCGGGGGACCGGGCGATGCTGGAGGAAGCAGCGATCGGCTTGCACAATCCGAACCGTGGCCCGAATGGCTGAGCCCAAAAGCGAGATGGTGGAACGGCGGCGTGGGAGGGTCGCGCCGCGCGATCTTCGGATAGCCCGGGAGTTCAGCGCCAGCCTGGCAGGACACTACGACCGCTCCTTGTTCGAGGTCACCCTCTTCGGCTCGCGTGCCCGCGGCGACGGCGACGAGGAATCCGATCTCGATCTTTTTGTGGCCCTCCACCAGGACGACCCCGGACGCGAGGTGGAGGCGATCGCATTGAGGCTCGCATGCGATCTCACCCTCAAGCACGGCGTCCTCGTCTCCGCCCTGGTCGCCGACCGGGCCTTCCTGACGAGCCACGAGGGGTACAGCCTGCTCGAGACCATCGAGGAGGACGGGATACGGCTGTGATCGAGGAGGCGCGGCAATTCGTTGCCGCCGTGGCCCACTTCCTGCGGACCGAGGGCGTCCCGATCGATTGAAGACCGAGGGGCAACTCACCTCAGCACCACTGTTCAACGCCGCGCCCGCCGCTAGAGGTCCCGCGGCGGCCGGTCGAGATGCCGGATCGAGCGTCCCTTCACCATGAAGATGACCATCTCGGCGATGTTGGTCGCGTGATCGCCGACGCGCTCGAGGTATTTCGAGACGAAGAGCAGGCGCATCGCACGGCTCACCGTGCGCGGATCGTCGGCCATGAACGAGACGAGCTCGCGGAAGAGCTGCTCGTGGAGCTGGTCGATCGTGTCGTCCGCCTCGCAGACCGAGAGCGCGAGCTTCTCGTCCTCGCGGACGAAGGCGTCGAGGCTCCGGTGCAGCATGCCGCGGGCGAGCTCGGCCATGCGGGGAAGGTCGATGGACGGCTTGATCGGCAGCTCGACGGTCAGCTCCTGGGCCCGCTCGGCGATGTGCTCGGCGAGGTCGCCGATGCGCTCGAGGTCGGTGGTGACCTTCAGCGCCGTGGTGATGAGCCGCAGGTCGCGTGCCGCCGGCTGATGCAGCGCGAGCAGCTTGATCGCGAGATCGTCGATCTCGACGTCGAGGCGGTTCACCATGTGATCGCGCGCGATGGTCGCCCGCGCGAGCTCCCGGTCGCGCGTCGTGAGGGCGCGCATCGCCTGCGCGATCTGGTCCTCGACCAGCCCGCCCATCTCGAGCACGCTCGCCCGCAGCTTCTCGAGCTGCAGCTCGTAGGTGCGATCGGTGTGCAGCCGCATCAGCCGAACCGCCCCGTCACGTAGTCCTCGGTCTCCTGCCGGCCGGGATTGGTGAAGATCTGCTCCGTCGGTCCGACCTCGACGAGGCGGCCGAGGTAGAAGTAGGCGGTCTCGTCGGAGACGCGGGCCGCCTGCTGCATGTTGTGGGTCACGATGACGATCGTGTACTGCGTCTTGAGCTCGTGGATCAACTCCTCGATCTTGGCGGTGGCGATCGGGTCGAGCGCGGACGCGGGCTCGTCCATGAGGAGCACGTCCGGTTCCACGGCCAGCGCTCGCGCGATGCAGAGCCGCTGCTGCTGGCCGCCGGAGAGGTCGAGCGCCGATCGGTCGAGCCGGTCCTTCACCTCGTCCCAGAGCGCGGCCTGCTGGAGGCTCCGCTCGACGATCCCGCGCAGCTCCACGCGATCGCGCACGCCATGCACGCGCGGCCCGAACGCCACGTTGTCGAAGATCGACTTCGGGAACGGGTTGGACTTCTGGAAGACCATGCCGACGCGGCGCCGCAGCTCGACCGGGTCGACCGCCGGGTCGTAGATCGAGACCCCATCGATCAGCACGCGTCCCTCGATGCGGACACCGCGGATGTGGTCGTTCATCCGGTTGAGGCAGCGGAGGAAGGTCGACTTGCCGCAGCCCGACGGCCCGATGAGCGCCGTCACCCGCCGCTCGCCGACGTCGAGCGAGACGCGGTCGAGGGCGAGCGTGCCGCCGTACCGCACGGTGAGGTCACGGACGACGATCTTGGAGGAGGTCGATTCAGCCGCGGCGAGCGAAGAGGAGGCGATTTCCATGGTTGGCCACCGATTGTCGAACGTACGGGTCAGGTTTGCGCCGCGCTCCGGCGTCCGAGAGCCAGGCGGGCGATGACGTTGGCACCGAGCACGAGCACGAGGAGCACGAGGGCGGCCGCCCACGCCTGGCGGTGCCAGTCCTCGTAGGGCGCGATCGCATAGGTGAAGATCATGACGGGGAGGGAGGCCGTCGGCTGCAGCCAGCCGGGGCTCCAGAAGCGGTTGCTGAGCGCCGTGAAGAGGAGCGGCGCCGTCTCGCCGGCGACCCGCGCGAGGGAGAGAAGCAACCCGGTCAGGATGCCTCGCATCCCCGCCGGGATGACGACGCGCACGATCGTCACCCACTGGGGCGCACCCAGCGCGAGCGACGCGTCGCGCAGAGAGTCGGGCACCAGGCGGAGGAACTCCTCGGTGGTGCGCAGCGCGACCGGGATCATCAGGAGCCCCAGCGCGACACCCCCCGCGAGGGTCGAGAAGTGGCCGAACGGCACGACGAGGAGCCCGTACACCGTGATGCCGATCACGATCGAGGGAATGCCGTTCAGGACGTCGGCGGCGTAGCGAACCGCGAACCCCACGGGGCCCCCCTCGTACTCCGCGAGATAGACGCCGCCGAGGAATCCGACCGGCACGCCGACCGCGGCTGCAACGAGCAGCAGCTTCCCGCTGCCGACGAGCGCGTTCGCCATGCCGCCCCCGGGCTCGCCCACCGGAGTCGGGAGGTGCGTGAAGAACTCGAGCGACAGGGCCGCGGCCCCCTGCCAGACGAGATACCCGAGCAGGAAGAGGAGCACGCCGAGCACGCTCGCCGTGGCGGCCACGGTGGCGGCGAACATGACCCGCTCGACGCGGCGCCGCCGCGCGTAGCGGCCATTCGTCGACGTCCGGCGCGACGTCACGCGCGGGCCCGCTCCGCGCCGCGCATGCCGAGGATCAGCAGACGCGCGACGCCGTTGACCACGAGCGTGATCCCGAAGAGCACCAGCCCGATCTCCACCAGCGCCGCCAGGTGCACGTCGGACGCGGCCTCCGCGAACTCGTTCGCGAGGACGGCGGCCATGGTGTGGGCGGGCGCGAAGAGCGACGCCACGATGTCGGGCCGGTTGCCGATCACCATGGTGACCGCCATCGTCTCGCCGAGGGCGCGCGCCAGCGCGTAGGGCAGCACGACCTGCCGCACCGTCTCCCAGCGCGTCGCGCCGAGCGCGAGCGCCCCGTCGCGCTGCGCCTGCGGGACGGCGAGCAGCACCTCGCGGCCGACGGCGATGATGAAGGGGACGATCATGACGGCGAGCAGCACGCCGGCCGTGAGCAGCCCGATGCCGTAGACCGGGCCCGCAAAGAGCGGCAGGCCGCCGAGGAGCCGCTCGATCGGCGCACCGACCGAGCGCACGAGCGGCACCAGCACGAAGACCCCGACCAGCCCGTAGACGACGCTCGGCACGGCCACGAGCAGCTCGAGCAGGAAGGTCAGCCCGTCGCCCAGGCGCCGCGGCATGAGCTCCGCGAGGCAGATGGCCGCGCCCAGCCCGAGCGGCGTGGCGATCGCGAGGGCGATGGCCGTCGTGGCGAGCGTCCCGTAGATGAAGGGCAGCGCGCCGAACTTGGAGAACACGGGGTCCCAGACGCCGGTCCAGAGGAAGCTCCACCCGAACGCCCGCCGCGCCGGTGCCGAGCGCACGAACAGCTCGACCGCGATCGTTCCGGTGATGGCCAGGACGGAGAGCGCGAACGCGAGCGCCGTCAGCCGGAAGGCCGTATCGGCCATGCGCCAGCGGGGCGCCAGCCGCCGCGAGGGGGCGCGCTGCACGGCGGCCTCCCGCGTGACGGGACGCGGGGGCTGCGGCCGCGGTACGGCGGGCGTCGCCCGGGACGGCCGCGGCAGGACGACGGGGCGCGCGCCGACGTGCGCGATGGGCGAGGCGGGCGTTCGGCTCATGTCGTTCCGACGCTGATCCGCTCGAGCGCCTGGCGCTCGAGGCCGATCACCGCCTCGGGAAGAGGCGCATACTGGAGGCCCGGCGCGATCTTCTGGCCGTCGGCAAGCATCCAGGCGAGGAACTCCTTCATCGCCCGCCCCTTCTCCGCGTCCTTGATGCGCGTCGGCACGAGGAGCCAGGTGAAGCTGGCGATCGGATACGCGTCGGCCGCGGCGGCGTCGGTGATCGAGACCCGGAAGTCGGGCGGCATGTTGCTCGCCGCGCTCGCCGCCGCGGCGGTGATGCTGTCGAGGCTCGCCTGCACGAAGCGGCCGCCCCGGTTCTTCACCGCGCCAACGGGAAGCTTGTTCTGGACGGCGTAGACCAGCTCGACGTAGCCGATCGTGTTCGGCGTCTGCTTCACCAGGCCGGTCACGCCTTCGTTCCCCTTGCCACCGATGCCGACGGGCCAGTTGACGGCCGTTCCCTTGCCCACGGAAGAGGACCACTCGGGGCTCACCTTCGTGAGGTAGTCGGTGAAGACGTAGGTGGTTCCGCTGCCGTCCGAGCGGTGGACGGGCACGATCGCCTGCCCCGGCAGCTTCACCCCCGGGTTCGCCTCGGCGAGCACGGCATCGTCCCAGCGGGTGATCTTGCCGAGGAAGATGCCGGCCAGGGCCTCGGGCGTGAAGCGGAGCGCCTCGATGCCCGCCAGGTTGAAGGTCGGGACGACCGCTCCGAGGACGGTCGGCAGGTGGAGGATCGGCACCTTGGTGGCCGCGAGCTGCTCGTCGGTCATCGGACCGTCCGAGGCGCCGAAGTCGACCGTCCCGTCGGTGACCTGCCGGATGCCGCCGCCGCTGCCGATCGACTGGTAGTTGATCTGCACGTCGGGGTTGCGCTTGTGGAACTCGTCGAACCACTTCGAGTAGATCGGGTAGGGGAACGTGGCGCCCGCGCCGTTCACCAGGACGGCGCCGCGCGCCGCCTGCAGGGCCACGCCGGCGATGCTCAGCACGACGGCGAATGTCAGGCTCCACCTTCTCATACGTCTCCTCCCACATTCGTTATGAGGGGCACCGCTCCAGCTTACCAGCCGATCGGTTACGGGCCCGTGACGGGACGGTGAAGAGATGTCCCGCCAGCGCTTTTTGTGACGATCCGGTTACATGCCAAGGAAGAATTCGTGAATCTCGACTACGGCCGGGCGCATCCGCTCGACAGGACCGCAAAGGTCTTCCATCGTCAGACGACAAATCACGAGTGCGGAGGTGGGATGAAGCAGGGATTCGTGTTGGTCGTCGTGCTCGCGGCGAGCCTCGTCCGCCCCTTCGGGCGGGCAGCGGCGGAAACGCCGACTGAGAAGCGGCTCCGGCTGCTCGAGGAGAAGCTCCGACAGGCGGAGGACGAGATCCACGAGCTGAAGGGCCAGATCCAGCAGCAGAAGGCGATCGGCCAGGCGACGCAGCGCCAGGCGGAGCAGGCCGAGGAGCAGGCGAAGACGGCCACCGCGGCCACGCAGAAGGGTGTCGAGCTGCCGGACTGGCTCAAGCGTACGGCGGTCTTCGGCGACGTCCGCGCCCGACACGAGGGCTTCTACCACCAGCCGCACAAGAAGGGGGAGCTGATCGGCGCGCGCAACCGCGACCGCATCCGTGCCCGCCTCGGCTTCAGGTTCACCTTCAGCGACGAGCTGTCGGCCACGATTCGCGGGGCCAGCGGCGACCCCGACAACCCGGTCTCGACCAACGAGACGCTCACCGGGAACTTCAACCGCAAGCACTTCAACCTCGACTGGGCCTACCTCACCTTCGCGCCCGGCGCGACCTTCGGCATGCGTCCGGGAGTCCTGTCGATCAACGTCGGCAAGTTCCCCAACCCGATCTTCCGCGTCGGCCCCGCCCTCATCGGGCAACTCGTGTTCGACGACGACCTCTCGCCGGAGGGTGCGAGCGAGACCGTGTCGCTGCTCGCTAAGCCGGTCGGCGCCCTGGACCAGGTGAGGATTCACGCCCTCCAGTGGACCTTCAACGAGATCGCCAACAAGGAGGACGGCTGGATGTTCGGCGGGCAGGTGAACCCCGCCATGCATTTCGGCAGCCTGCAGCTCGAGGCGGGACTCGGACAGTTCTGGTGGCTCAACGCGGACCAGATCGCCCAGGCGCTCAACACGAACAAGTCGCTCAGCAACACGAACCTCGTGGACAAGGACGCGAAGGGCATGATCACGGGCTACACCGGTGCGTTCAACATCTCGAACGCCTCCCTGTCGGCGACCTTGCCGAACCTGATCGGCACCCAGCCGCTGCAAGCCTTCGCCGACTACGCGTACAACTGGGAGGCGGCGACGGACGACGCGCACGGCATCATGGCCGGCCTGCGCCTCGGACAGACGAAGACGAGGGGCGACTGGGCCGTCACCGGCTTCTGGGAGCACCTCGGCCAGGAGGCCGTCATCTCGTCCTTCACGTACGACGATTTCGGGCGCGGCGGGACGAACGTCGAGGGTCCGGTCGCCCAGCTCGAGTACCAGCTCCTGAACCCGCTCACGCTCGCCGTCCGGAGCCACTTCGTGAACTTCATCAACCGGCCGACGGGCATGACGAACCCGACGCTCACGCGCCTGCAGCTCGACGCGCAGGTCAAGTTCTAGCGCTGCCCGCCCATCGGGATCGACTGCTCGAGCGGGCCGCCGCCGACGCCGCGGTAAACGTCGATGGCATGGGCCTCGATCCAGTCGACCTCGCTCCCGACGGCAATCGCCGCCGCGACCGCGAGGCCGGGCGGGAAATCGGAGGGCAGGACACCGTCATAGATGCGCGGCGCCGGCTGGTACGGCCCGATGCGCACGCGGAGCCAGCCGGCCGGCTTGCCTGCCGCGTCGCGCACCTCGGCGCGGTAGGTGCCGCGGACGTCGAGGACCGTCTGGGCCGTACGCGTGAGCACCGCAGGGCCGCCGCCGGGCGAGGTCCGCTCGAGCACGTCGGTGCGGAGCGCGGCTCCGCCGGCCGGGCGGAGCGACAGCCGGATGGCGCCGTCGTCGCGGCTCGCGTCGACGGTCCCGAGGAGCGGCGCGCTGCGTGAGGGCGACGCCCGCACCTCGACCTCGCCCGGCGCCCCGAGCCAGAGCGCCGAGATCGTCTCGCCGTCGCGGCGGAGGACGAACGTCGCCCCGCCGGGACGGCGGAGCCACCCCGGCGGTGTCGCCACGGCGGCGCCGTCTCCGGGCAGGCGGTCGACGACCATGCGCCCGTGCTCGTCATGGGCCGCGAAGGTGACGTCGGGATCGACCGGCACGTGGGGCGGGTGAAGCGCACAGCCGACGGCCGCGACGAGAGCGAGCAGGGTGTTGCGAGCCGGCGGCATCGTTCGCCGTTAGCCGATCGGGTGTGGGGCTGTCCAGCAGAGCCCTCGACCAACACCTCCCGTTGCCGCAGGAGCGCGACTACCCGGTCAGCCGGCCAGTTATGGACAACCAGCGTCGTTTCTGCCACGGGCCTGTTGTAGACGAGGGAGGCGAGCGGGGATGACGTCGACTAACTCACGCCGACCGCGGAGGTGGGAATGAAGCAATCATTCGTGTTCGTCGTTGTGCTCGCGGCGAGCCTCGTCCGCCCCTCCGGGCGGGCCGCGGCGGAAACGCCGACTGAGAAGCGGCTCCGGCTCCTCGAAGAGAAGCTCCGACAGGCGGAGGAGGAGATCCGCGAGCTGAAGGGGCAGGTCCAGCAGCAGAAGGCGATCGGCCAGGCCACGCAGAAACAAGTCGAGCAGACCGCCGAGGAGGCCAAGACCGCGGCGGCCGAGGCCAAGAAGGGGGTTGAGCTCCCGGATTGGACGAAGCGGACGACGATCTTCGGCGACGTCCGCACCCGGCACGAGGGTTTCTACCACCAGCCGCACACGAAGACGCAGGTCGTCACGGCCCGCAATCGGGAGCGCCTGCGGGCGCGGCTCGGGGTGCGGGTCGCCTTCAGCGACGAGGTGTCCGCGACCATCCGGGGCGCCTCGGGCGATCCCAACAACCCGATCTCGCCCAACGAGGACCTCGGCGGGAATTTCACCCGGAAGCACTTCAACCTCGACTGGGCCTACCTCACCTTCGCCCCGGGGGCGAGCTTCGGGATCCGGCCCGGCGCGGCGAGCATCACCCTCGGCAAGTTCCCGAACCCGATCTTCCGGGTGGGCGAGATGGTGTTCGACGAGGACCTCTCGCCCGAGGGTGCGAGCGAGACCTTCCAGCTCCTCGACAAGCCGATGGGCGCGCTCGATCAGGTCAAGGTGCACGGCCTCCAGTGGACCTTCACGGAGATCTCCAACAACGAGGACGGCTGGATGTTCGGCGGGCAGGTGAATCCCACCCTGCACTTCGGCAACGTCCAGCTCGAGGGGGGCGTCGGTCAGTTCTGGTGGTTGAACTCCGACCTGATCGCCCAGGCGCTCAGCCGCAACACGACGGCGTTCACGGCGGCGGGCTTGCCGGTCCCAAACTCGAGTTTCAACAGCTCCCTCACCAACACGAATCTCCTCGAGACCCAGACCATCCAGCCCCCGACGCCGGCGGGCGGCAAGAAGCCGGCGGCGTTCACGGCGATCACGGGCTATCTCAGCGGCTTCAACCAGTCGAGTGCGACCATCGCCGCCACCATACCCCACGTGGTGCTGAACCAGCCGCTGCGCCTGTTCGGCGACTACATCTACAACTGGCAAGCCGCGACCGACGATGCGCACGGGTGGCAGGCGGGCGTGCGGCTCGGTCAGCCCAAGGTGAGAGGTGATTGGTCGATCTACGGGCTCTACGAGCACATCGGGCAGGAAGCCGCGATCTCGGCGTTCACCTACAGCGACTTCGGCAGCGGCGGGACGAACCTCGAGGGTCCCGTCGTGGGAGCCGAGTACCAGCTCCTGAACCCGCTCACGGTGAGCGTGCGGAACCACTTCACGAACTTCATCAACCGGCCCGCCGGCATGACGAACCCCACCCTCAGCCGGCTGCAGCTCGACGCCCTGGTGAAGTTCTAGAACGTTCAGCGCGTCGCGGGGATCGAGCGCTCGAGCGGCGCGCTGCCGGCGCCGCGGTACACGTTGAGGACGTGGTCCTCGATCCAGTCGATCTCCGCGTTGAGCGCCGCGGCGGCGGCCACCGCGAGCTCCGGAGAGAGCGAGCCCGGGAGGACACCGTCGAAGATCCGCGGTGAGGGCAGGTAGGGTCCGACGCGGACTCTCAGCGAGCCGACGCGGACGCCGCCCGCGTCCCGCACCGCCGTCTCGTACTTGCCGCGCACGTCGAGGACGGTCTGCGCGATGCGCGTCAGCCTGTCGGGCCCGATGCCCGGGCCCGCGCGCGCGAAGACGTCGGTTCGAAACGGCGGGCCGCCGTCGGCCTGCAGCGTCAACCGGATCGCTCCGTCCTCCCAGCTCGGGGTGATCTCGGCGACCACGGGGGACGTCTCCGACGAGGTGCGCCGGACGACGACCCGCTCGCCCGACAGCCAGAACGCGGCCACCCTCTCGCCGTCCGCGTCGAGCACGAAAGTCGGCTCGCCGGGGAGGCGAATCCAGCCCGCGGGCCCGAGCGTCGCCGTCCGCCCGCCCGCGAGGCGATCGATCACCAGCCCCCGGTGCTCCTGATGCGCCGCGAAGGTGGCGTCGGGCTCGACGGCGATGTGCGGCGGAGCGAGCGCGCAGGCGGCGGTCGCGGTCGCAAGCGCGAGCAGCAGGCGGCTCCGGCGAGGCATCTTCTTGGCCCCGTTGCTCGGTGACTCTATCAACGTTGCGCCGGCCGGACGAGAACGCGTTCGCCCGCTCGGGCCAGCAGCTCGTACGGTCCGGGGACGATCGCCGCCTCGTCGGCCGGTCCCGGGACATCGTCTGCGACGAGCAGGGCGTTGCCGCCTCGCCAGGCGCGCTCCAGCTCGGTCCGCGGCACGAAGAGCCGCTCGGTGCGGCCGGCGAGGAAGGTCGGCGGCGACCAGCCGGGCGGGGCGAGGAGGGCGACGTAGCGCCCGGTGTAGTAGTCCAGGCCGCCGCAGAGCTGGTACTCGTCGGAGGCCCGAAAGAAGATCGTGGTGCCGTCATCGATCGCACGCGCGAACGGGCGCCAGGAGAAGAGCGGCTCGACCCGCTCGCGGGCGATCTCGGCGAGGCCGAAGACCACCGCCGCGGTCACCGCCCCGACGACGAGCGCCGGCCGGGCGCGCCGGATGGCGATCAGCACGGCGAACACGCTGAGCCCCGCCGCGAGCACGAGCGCGGTCGGCTTCACCAGCCGGTCCAGCCCGTATCCGGCGAGCGTCGGATCGAGCTCGCGGATGATCCCCGCAGGCTCCCGCGCCGCGAGCACGAGCGCGAGGCCGGCGACGGCGGCCGGCGGCACGACAAGCCACCGGCGGCTGACGCGGCTGCGGCCCGCTGCTGTCTCGGCCACGAGGTCGCCCACGAGGAGGGCGACGGCCGGAAGCGCAGGCAGCGAGTAGTGCTCGAGCCTGCCGGACGCGAGCGAGAAGAGCACGAGCACGCTCGCGATCCAGGCCAGCACCAAGCCGCGCTCTGCCCGCCGGTCCCGGGCCTGCCAGCCGTGGATCAGCGCGGCGGGAAGGAGGAGGCCCCACGGAAGCGTCCGCAGCGAGAACATCGCCCAGAAGAAGGTGAGCGAGTCCGGAATCGAGTCGCGTGGCAGCTTGGCGTCGAAGAAGGCGAGGAGGTGCTGGTTCACGACGTAGTCCCAGAGAAAGCCCGGATTGCGCAGCGCCGCCGCGACGTGCCAGGGGAGCGCCAGCGCGGCGACGACGGCGATGCCGAGCGGCACGCGGAGCGCCCGCAGCCGGGCGCCGACTGTCCGCGGCCCGAGCTCGCCGCCGACCAGCTCGGCAAGCGCGATCGCCGCGCCCGGCAGCACGAGGGCGAGAAGCCCCTTGCCGAGCACACCGAGCGCGACCGCCGTCCACAGGCCGAGCGCCGCCGCCCGGCCGCCACCACGGCAGAGGCGAACGTAGCACCAGAGCGTGGTGCTGACCGCCAGGACGAGGAGCATGTCGGCACGGAGCAGCCGCGCCTCGAGCAGGAAGCCCTCCATCGTGGCCAGGACGACTGCCGCTGCCAGCCCGGCACCTTCGCCGAAGAGGTCCATCCCGAGGCCGCCCGTCACCAGCACGGTGCCGAGCGCGGCGAGCGTCGGCCCGACGCGGGCGAGCTCCGTCGGCCCGGCGAGGGCCATGACGCTTGCCGCGAGCCAGTACGCGAGCGGCGGCTTGGTGAGGAAGGGCTCGCCGTTCATTCGGGGCGTGACCCAGTCACCGGTGAGCACCATCTCGCGGGCCGGCTCGGCGTACATCCCCTCGGTGTCCGAGAAGCCGGGCCGCCCGAGTCGCCAGGCAAAGAGCGGGGCCGCGAGGGCGACGACGAGCAGGAGCCGCCGCTTCATCCGCCCAGGTATGCCCCCGCCCACAGCTCGAACATGAGCAGCGTCCAGAGCTCCTTGCGATGGTTTGCCACGCCGCGCAGGTGGCGGTCGAGGAGGGCGGAGACGTACGGCGGGTCGAAGAGCCCTTGCCGGCGCAGGCGCCCTGGCTCAAGGAGCTCGACGGCCAGCTGGCGCAGCGGGCCCCGCAGCCAGGCGCCGGTCGGCACGCCGAACCCGTGCTTCGGGCGACGCCGGATGCGCGCGGGGAGAAGCGAGCGGGCCGCCCGGCGCAGCAAGGGCTTCGTCCGCCAGAGGCCGCGGCGCAGCACGGCGGGGAGGCGGAGCGCGTACTCCGCGACAGCCCGGTCGAGGAACGGCGCACGGACCTCGAGCGCCACCGACATGGACGCCCGGTCGGCCTGCACCAGGTTGTCGTCGGCGAGGTAGAAAAGGAGGTCGAGGGCGGTCGCCACGTCGCTCGCCGTCTCCGGCCCCCAGGCCGCCACGGCCTCGCGCGCCGTGGCGTAGGGGTCGGCGAGCCGTGCCTCGCGCTGCGCCTCCGCCGCCAAGAGACGCGCCTGCCCCTCGGGCGGGAAGCTGCCCATCCAGCGGAGGTGGCGCTCGATGGCCGGCCGGGCCGCGTCGCGCAGGAAGCGGCGGAGCGCGAAGTCGAAGCTCAGGTAACGATGCGAGGTCGGCAGCCACTCGGCGGCGGCGGCGACGGCGCGTCGGGCCAGGCGCGGCAGGCGACCATAGGCCTCGGCGGCTCGATGCGCGGTCTGGGTCGGGTAGCCGCAGAAGAGCTCGTCCCCGCCGTCGCCGGAGAGCACGACGGTCACCTGCTCCCGCGCGAGGCGCGACAGCATGACGGCCGGCAAGCTGCTCGCATCGGCAAAGGGCTCGTCGAAGACGCGCGCGACCTCGGGGAGGAGCGCGGCCGCGTCCTCGCCCCGAACGACCGTCTCGTGGTGCTCGGTGCCGAACCTCCGCGCCGCCGCCGCCGCGTAGCGGCGCTCGTCGTACGTCGGCTCGTCGAAGCCGATGGCGAAGGTCTTGACCGGCGCGGAGGACGCCTCCGCGGCGAGCGCCGTCACCAGGCTCGAGTCGATACCGCCCGAGAGGAGACAGCCCCACGGGACGTCGCACAGGACGCGGGACGCGACCGAGCGGCGGAGCCGCCCGACCACCTCTTCCGCCGCCTCGGGCGCCGGAGGGGCCGGCCCGGTCGGCCGCGGGGGCGCCCAGTACCTGTCGATCGTCTCCGTCCCGTCGGCCTCGACCGTCATGCAGTGCGCAGGTGGCAGCTTCCGGACGGCGCGGAAGATCGCGTCGGGGGCCGGCACGTACTCGTGGGCCAGGTAGTGGACGAGCGCCCGCGAATCGAGCTCGCGGGACACGTCGGGGTGAACGAGGAGCGCCTTCAGCTCCGAGGCGAGGAGAAACGCGTGCGGGAGTCGTGCGTAGTAGAGCGGCTTCTCCCCGAAGCGATCGCGAGCCAGGACGAGGCGCCGCCGCGGCCCGTCCCAGAGCGCGAAGGCGAACATGCCTTCGAGCCGGTCGAGGCAGGCAGGGCCGTCATCCTCGTAGGCGTGGAGGATGACCTCGGTGTCGGTGCGGCTCGCGAACCGGTGGCCACCCGCCAGGAGGGCACGGCGCACGGCGTCGGCATTGTAGATCTCGCCGTTCGCGACCAGCCGGATGCCGCCATCCTCGTTTGCCAGCGGCTGCTGCCCCGTCGCCAGGTCGACCACCCGCAGCCGCTGCGCGGCGAGACCGATCGGTCCCTCGACCCAGAGTCCCCGCTCATCAGGCCCGCGGTGCGCGATGGCCTGGGCCATGCGGTCGAGGAGCGCACGCGAGACGGAGCCCGCCCCGCCGACCTCGAGGATCGCGACGATGCCGCACATGTGGAGGTCCGCAGTCGAGCGGGGGCTACGCTCGAGCGCCGCTGTATTACACGACGCAGGAGAGCGCAAACGCGGTCCTTGCCGTTGACACTCAAAAGGCGTCCCGGTTAAAGGCGCGAGTGAATGTTTGCTCATGAGCGGCCCCCCATCGAGCGGGCCGCGCTCCAGCTCTCCGGCGTGATGCGCCGCCTCGTCCCGTCGCTCCTCGGCGCGCTCGCTGCCACGACCATCGCATCGGCCGCGGGCGCGCCCGTGTCGCTGCGCGAGGTGCGCCAGAGCCTGTTCGGCACCTGCTTCCCGACCGAGCGCGACGGCTGGATGGTCGGCGAGCTCGGCCGCATCTTCCACACCGGCGACGGGGGTACCACGTGGGAGCGGCAGGACGCGGGCACCAAGCGGCCGTTCCTCGCGATCGCCTGCCTCGATGCCCGCACCGCCTGGATCGCCGGCAAGGAAGGCATCGTCTACGGGACGACGGACGGCGGCGCGAGCTGGATCCCGGCGACGACGGGCTCCACGCGGCACGTCTTCGGCCTCGCCTTCGCCAATCCCGAGCGCGGGCACGGCGTCGGCGACTACGGCACGATGATCCACACCGAGGACGCCGGGCGGCACTGGACGGTGTCGCAGGTCCCGCCCGACGTCGTCTTGCCCGAGAGCGCGCTCGACACCGGCGTCGACCCGGGCGACGTGAACCTCTACGCCGCCTCGTACGGCGACCCCGACCACCTCTGGGTGGCGGGCGAGTTCGGCACCATCATGGCGAGCGACGACGGCGGCCGCACCTTCCACCAGCAGCACGCCCCGGTCGAGAGCACGCTGTTCGGCATCTACTTCGCCGACGCCCGCCGCGGCTGGGCGGTCGGCATCGACGCCGTCATCCTCCACACCGAGGACGGAGGCGCCACCTGGCAGATGCAGGCGCCGCCGGTCCGGCAGCAGAGCTTCTACGACGTCTTCGTGCGCGCGCCGTACGGCTGGATCGTCGGCAGCGCCGGCACCGTGCTCAGGAGCACGGACGGCGGCGCCACGTGGACGGCCGAGCCGGTGCCGATCGAGCTCGCCGCCAACTGGATCCGCTCGGTGTGGATCGCACCGGGGGGTCATGGCTTCGCGGTCGGCGCCGAGGGCCTCGTCTTCGGCATCGACGGCGCCGCGCTCCGGCGCCTCCAGGGCACGGGGCCGACGAGGGCCCTATGATCCCGAAGCGCTGGATCGCGGCCTACCTCCGCTTCCTCCTGCGGAACCGCCTCGCCGTCTCGGTGGTGGTCGCCGTCATGACGGTCTTCTTCGCCGCCGAGCTCCGCTACATCAAGGTGGTCCCCCAGTTCCTCGACTTCTACCCCGGCCCGAGCCGCGTGCGCGTCTTCGGTCACGAGTACACGTGGCGGAAGGGCCACCCCTACATCAACATCTACAACACGTTCCGCCGGATGTTCGGGAGCGCGAACATCCTAACCGTGATCCTCGAGGTCAAGCACGGCGACGTCTACAACCCGACCACCCTCCAGAAGCTCGACACGATCACCAAGCGCATCGTCGAGACCAAGGGCGTCGTCCCCTACCAGGTGCTCTCCATCGCCCACCCGAAGATGAAGAGCATCACGACTTACGCCGGCGCGATCCAGATCCGCGAGGTCTTCTATCCCGGCGTGCCGCAGACGCAGGACGACGCCAACCGCGTCAAGTTCGCCGTCTACTCGACCAAGGGCATCCGGGGTCTCTACGTCTCGCAGGACGACACGGCCGTCCTCGTGCACGCGGGTTTCTGGGAGGAGGAGCTCGACTTCCGCTACCTCTACGACCGCATGATGGAGCTCAAGCGGGACGTCGAGGACGCGAACCACACCGTCTACATCACCGGCTTCCCCTGGCTCTACACGACGATCCAGCGCTACGTCCCGCAGGTCTCGCAGGTCTTCGTGCTGACCGTCGCCGCGCTCGCCTTCCTGCTCTGGAACTACTTCCGCACCTGGACCGGCATCTGGGTGCCGATGTTCTCGGGCCTCCTCTCCGGCATCTGGGCGCTCGCCTTCGGCCCGCTCCTCGGCCTCAACCTCGATCCGCTCGTCCTGGTGATCCCGATCTTCCTCACCGCACGCGCGCTCTCCCATTCCGTCCAGTCGATGGACCGCTACCACGAGGAGTACCACCGGCTCGGCGACAAGCACGCCGCCATCGTGGAGTCCTACTCGCACCTCTTCCCGCCCGCGATCGCGTCGATCCTGGCCGACGGCTTCGCGATCCTGGTGGTCGCGATCGCGCCCATCCCGCTCATCCAGAAGGTGGCCGTCTTCTCGAGCTTCTGGGTGATCTCGATCTTCGTGAGCGTGGTGACGCTTCACCCGATCATCCTCTCGGTGATCAATCCGCCGGGCATGCACGTGAGGCGCTACCCCAGGTGGCTCCGCTGGCTGGGGCACGGGCTGCTGATCGCCGGCGGCGCGCTCTTCGCGCTCTTCGCGCTGCGCATCGCCCTCGAGCTCCTCGGTCCCGTGAAGACCGCCGTCACGCTCGTGCTCTGCGTCGGGCTGTACGCCTTCCACGAGCAGATCTACAAAGGCGTCACCGACGCGGTGATCGCGGCGAGCGCCGGCCGGCGGCGCTGGGCGGTCGCCGGGCTGTCGATCGCCCTGTACATCTTCTGCCCGCAGTGGGGCTGGCGGCTCAAGGTCGGCGACATGACGCCCGGCGCCGCCCTCCTCTTCCCCGAGCATCCCTACAACGTCGCTTACGCCAAGCTGAACGACAAGTTCCTGGGCGCGAGCCAGCTCGTCGTCATCGCCGACACCGGCAAGGAGAACGGCATGAAGGACGTCGGCGCGCTCACCACGATGGAGGAGTTCGCCGACCACATGGAGACCGTGCCCGGCGCCGGCGCGTCGGTCACCATCATCGACATCGTGAAGCAGCTCTCGCGCCTCTTCCACGAGGGCGAGCCCAAGTGGGCCTTCGTGCCCGACCGGCAGAAGTACATCGCCGAGCTGTTCTACCAGTTCACCCAGTCCGCGCAGGCGGGCGACCTCGACCGCTTCCTCTCCGCCGACGCGCGCTATGGCACCGTCATCACGCTCTTCCGCGGCTACTCGCACGACGTCATCATGAACGCCATCGAGAGCGGCAAGCAGTGGGCCGCCGAGCACGGCGGCGAGAACGTGCGGTTCCTGTTCGCGGGCGGGCTCTTCGGGGTGCTCGCGGCGGTGAACGAGGCCGTCGAGCACTCCTACTGGCTGAACCTCGCGCTCATCATGGGCGTCGTCGCCGCCTGCCTCTACTTCACCTACGGGTCGCTGGTCGCCACCCTCATCCTGATGATCCCGGTCGTGCTCTCGCAGCTCGCGTGCGAGGCGTTCATGTACATCTGGCGCATCGACCTGAACGTCAACTCGCTGCCCATCGCCGCCGCCGGCGCCGGGGTGGGCGTCGACTACGGCATCTACCACTTCAGCCGCATGATCGACGCCTTCGACGAGGGACGGAACATCGAGCAGGCGGTGGACTACGCGACCGCGACGACCGGCAAGGCGATCATCTTCACCGCCACCACGATGGTGGCGGGCACCATCTTCTGGTGGTTCTCGGCCCTCAAGTTCCAGGCCGAGATGGGCCTCCTGCTGGCGCTGCTCATGCTGTTCAACACCTTCGGCGGTCTCGTCATCGTGCCGGCCTGGGTGAAGATCCTGAACCCTCGCTTCCTGACCGAGCGGCGGCGCGGGGTCGAGCGGGTCCCCGAGCGGCTGGCCGTCGGGTGATCGTCGCCGAGCAGCTGACCAAGCGCTTCGGCGCTCGCACCGCCGCCGACCGCGTGTCCTTCACGGTCGAGCGCGGCGAGGTGGTGGGCCTCCTCGGCCCGAACGGCGCCGGCAAGACGACGGTGATCCGGCTCCTCGCCGGCGTCTTCCCGCCGACCTCTGGCCAGGCGCTGGTCGACGACCTCGACGTGGTCGCGAGCCCCCTCGCCGCGCGCCGGCGGCTCGGCTACGCGCCCGAGCGGCCGGCCCTGCACCGGGAGATGACGGTGGCCGGCTTCCTCGAGTTCGTCGCCGGCATGAAGGACGCCGGGGGCCGGCGCGCGCGACGCGCCGCGGCCGCGGCGGCGATCGAGCGCGCGGCGCTCCGCGACGTCGGCGACGAGCGGATCGGCACGCTGTCGAAGGGCTACCACCAGCGCGTCGGCCTCGCGCAGGCCCTGGTGGGCGACCCGCCGATCCTCCTCCTCGACGAGCCAACCGGCGGCCTCGACCCCGCGCGCTCGGTCGAGACGCGCCGATTGATCCGCGCCCTCGCCGAAGAGCATGCCGTGCTGGTCTCGAGCCATGCGCTCGCGGAGGTGGAAGGTCTCTGCGACCGGGTCGTCATCCTGCACCGCGGCCGCGTGCTCGCCGCCGACCGGCCTGCAGGGCTCGCGGCGCGGCTCCGTCAGACCTCGCGCATCGAGGTGGAAGCGGCGGCGCCGGGGGACGCGCTCGCGGCGGCGCTCGCCGCCGTGCCGGGTGTGCGACACGTCGACCTGGTGGCGCGCGCGAACGGTCACGCGCGCTGCCGGGTCGAGGTCGAGCCGGGCGAGGACGTGCGCGCTCGCCTGGCGGCCGACGTCACGGGGCGCGGCTGGGGCCTCCTGGCGCTCGCGCCGCTCGAGACGTCGCTCGAGGAGGCGTTCCTGGCGCTCGTGGGGCCAGAGAGGTGAGAAAGACGCTCCTCATCTGCCGCCGCGAGCTCGCGGCGCTGTTCGGGGGCCCGCTCGCCTACGGGCTGGCCGCCGTCTTCGTCCTCCTCACCGGCTACTTCTTCTACAGCGACCTCGTCTTCTTCGTGCTCTTCGGCGGCGCCAGCCTGCCGGCGGGTCTCTGGCGCTTCGTGTTCCTCGACTACCGGCTGGTGGCGCTGCTCGTGCTGCCGCTGCTCAGCATGCGGCTCCTGGCCGAGGAGCGGAAGCTCGGCACGCTCGAGCTCCTCTGGACCTATCCGGTACGCGACCGGGAGGTGCTCGCGGGCAAGTTCCTCGCCGCGCTCCTCGTCTACCTCGCCCTGCTCGCGCTCACCGTCTCGGGACCCATCGTCCTCTACGTGCTCCACCCCTTCGCGCCGGGCCCCGTGCTCGCCGGCTACGTGGGCCTCGTGCTGCTCGGCACGGCCTTTCTCGCCTGCGGCACGGCGGCGTCCGCCGTCACCGAGAACCAGGTGGTGGCCGCGATGCTCACCTACGGCGTGCTCGTCTTCAGCTGGTTCGTGTCGTGGAACGAGGCGGCCGTCGGCGAGACGGTGGCGCCGCTCCTCCTCCAGCTCTCGCTCTTCGATCGCTTTTACGGCTTCGCGCAGGGCGTCATCGACAGCCGGGACGTCGTCTACCTCGTCGCGTTGACGACGCTCTTCCTGTTTCTTGCCGCGCGGGCGCTCGGCACGCGCACCTGGCGGGGAGTGGCGTGAGCCGGCCGCGTTTGTTGCTCGGCGTGCAGATCGCGACCGTCGTCGCGATCCTCGCCTGCGTGGTCGCGCTGGCGGCGTTGCATCCCCACCGGCTCGACCTGACCCCCGAGCGGCGCTTCACCCTGTCCGCCCACACCCGCGAAGTGCTCGCGCGCCTGCACGACGACGTGCGCATCACCGCCTTCTACTCGAGCCAGGAGGGCGTCATCCGCCGGGAGATGGCGGACCTGCTGGCGCTCTATCAGGAGGCGCAGCCGCACATTGCCGTCCGCCTCCTCGACCTCGACCGGAGCCCCGGCCTGTCCCAGCGCCTCGGCGTCAGCTCCTACAACACGGCGGTGGTGGAAGCGGGCGAGCGGCGCGAGCGGCTCGACCTCGTGACCGAGGAGACCTTGACCGCCACGCTGCTCGACGTCGCCGGCACGCCGCCCGTCGTCACCTACTTCGTCGTGGGTCACGGCGAGCGCGACCCGCGCGACGGCGACGAGCGGCGCGGCGCGTCCGAGGCGGCGCGCGCGCTCGCCGCCGAGGGCTTCCAGGTGCGCGCGCTCGAGGGCGCGGCGGAGATCCCGGCCGACGCCGGCCTCCTGGTCGTCGCCGGCGCGACGCGCGAGCTGCCGCGCGCCGAGACCGACACGCTGGCGGCGTATCTCGGGAGGGGGGGCCGCGCGCTCGTCCTCTGCGATCCCGGCACGCCGGCATCGGTGGCCGGGCTGCTCGAGCGCTTCGGGATCGAGCTGGCGCTCGACGTCGTGGTCGACGAGCAGGCGCGTCTCTTCGGCACCGACGGCCTCTCGGCCCGGGTCGCGTACCTGAACCAGGCACTCATCCCGACGCCGCTCGACGCCCAGGCGCTCCTCCCGGTGGCGCAGACCCTCCGGCTCGCCGACCCGGCGCCGGCCGGCGTCCGCACCGACTATCTCGCGATGACGGGCGAAACGGCCTGGGCCGACGTGGATCGGCGGGCGCTCCACGACGGCCACGCGGTCTTCCGTCCCGACCACGACCGCCGCGGCCCGCTGCCGGTGGCGGCGCTCGCCCGCATCGACGGGTCGGACGGCCGTGAGGGCCGGCTCGCCGCGCTGGGCGACGCCGACTTCGTGTCCAACCTGCACGCGAACGTCCTCGGGAACCGCGACCTCCTGCTCGCCGTCGCGGGCCTCGTGGCGCGCGGCGACGCGCTCACGGGCGCCCGCCCGCCCGCACCACCGGGCGGCACGTTCTCGCCGCTCATGCTGACCGTCGGCGAGGCTCGCGCCATCCTGTGGGGCGGCGTCGTCACCCCGAGCGCGCTCCTCGCGACCGCCGCCCTGTGGATGGCGCGCCGGCGGCGGCTGGCATGACGGTCCGCGGCACCGCATTGCTCGTCGGCATTCTGGCGGCTCTCCTCGCCTACCTCTGGCTCGGCGAGATCCGCCCGCGCAGCGGGCCGGCGCGGGCCAAGGTCCCCGCCCTGCTCGCGGTGCCGCCGACGGACGTGGCCCGCATCGACCTCGAGGAGCACGGGAGACGGCTGGTCGCCATCCGGCGTGATGGGAAATGGGTGGATGCGCAAGGGCGTCCATGGCGCGGCGACGCGGTCGGCGACCTCCTCGACACGCTCGGTACGCTGTCGCCGATCATGGTCGTCGACCCGGATCCCGCCGAGCCGAGCGACTACGGGCTGGAGCCGGATACGCCGCGGCTGCGGGTCATGGCGGCGAAGGGCAAGGAGCTGCTCAGCCTGGAGATCGGCGAGCGCAACCCCGCCTGGACGGGGCTCTACGCGCGGCTCGCTGGCCAGCGGGAGGTCATCCTCGTCGGCGCGGTGCTCCACTGGGAGCTCGAGAAGCTGCGCGACGCCGCGCCGGAGGCGGAAAACTCTTGACAATCGAGCGGCGGATGGGTGAAGCATCGCCGCTCGCCGCAGGGAGGGATCGATGAAGACCGCCCCACGTCTCGGCGTCGGGTTGCTCGCGGCGCTGCTGGCCGGCGCGTCCCGGCTCGCCTGGCCCGCGCCGCCCACCGACCAACCGTGGACGCTCGAAGCCGGCAACTGGCAGGACGGCAAGGATCTCTTACCGGAGCCCGTGCTCAAGCACCTCCAGAAGGGCGACTACTGGTTCAAGGTCGTACCGGTCGACGCGAAGAAGTTCCACGACAACTACGCCAAGAAGTTCTGGGACCTGACCGCCGCCAACGAGGGCAAGTACGAGCTCGACGAGGCGACGTGCGGGCTGAAGGACAAGGCCACCGGCAAGAACCCCGAGTTCGTCGTCGGGCTGCCATTCCCGAAGGTGGATCCGAATGACCCGCAGGCCGGCTGCAAGATCGCCTGGAACTTCACCTTCGCTGGCAGCGGCGCCGGCGGCGGAGGTGCCACCTTCACGCTGAACGGTGTCGATTCGTCGGGCGAGTTCCGGCGCATCAAGGCCTTCGTGCATACGATGGGTTACCAGGGACGCCTCGACGGGAAGCTCAAGGACAACCCCGAGAAGCTCGAGGGCCAGGGCGTCACGGCGGCCCTCGAGCCGCAGGACGTCGAGGGCTTCTCGGCGCTCACCAAGCGCTACTGGGACTGGGACAGCCAGGACGCGATCTGGGCTTACGTGCCCCAGACGCGCCGCGCCCGCCGCGTCAACGCCGCCACGCGCTCCGAGCCCGTGCAGGGCCTCGACATCTTCGCCGACGACCTCAACTGCTACGGCGGCAAGGTGGAGTACTACAAGTGGAAGCTGGTCGGCCAGGGCACCATCCTGGCGCCCGTCCTCAAGCCCACGCCGTTCCAGATGCGGCAGGTGAACCCGAGCCGCTACGTGGTCGAGACCCCGTACATGAAGGCCGGCTACGAGCTGCCGGGCAGCCGCGGCGCCCCCTGGTGGATCCAGGAGAACCTGGTCTTCGTGCAGCGCCCGGTCTGGATCGTCGAGGGGCAGTCGAGCGACCCGTACTACAACTTCGGCAAGGTCATCATGTACTTCGACCGGGAGATGTACCGCATCTACTGGAAGCTGGTGCACAACCGGGCGGGCGAGTACTTCTACACGGCGGCCTGCGGCTACCACTTCGTGAAGAACGACGAGACGTTCTCGGCGGTGTTCCCGAACCTCGTCATCGGCGTCAACGACAAGATCAACCGTGCGGCGCTAGGGGGGCGGTACCAGAGCTCGTTCATCGAGCGGAACTGGGACCCGGGCTACTTCTCGCTGCGCACGCTGACGCACATGTCGGACTGAGCGGCCCGTGCGAGTCGCGGCGCTCGCCCTGCTCGTCGCCGCCGCGTGGGCCGCGGGGCCGGACGCGGAGGTCCTCGAGCACCACGGCCGCTGGGAGTCGGGCTACGGCGCCCAGTTCTACAACGTGGTCGGGCGGCTCAGGAACACGAGCGGGCACGCGCTCGGCTACGTGAAGCTCCGCATCGAAGTGGTCGACGAGCACGGGAAGGTGGTGGCGTCGACCGAGACGTACAACGAGAGCGCCGAGGCGCTGGGGGTGCCGGACGTCGACGCGAAGGCGCTGCTCGCGTCGGGGAAGGTGAAGCCGCTCGCGGCGGGGGCGGAGGAGCGATTTCGGGGGAGCTTCCTCAAGGAGGAGACGCCGGCGTTCACGGACTACCGGGTGAAGGTAGTGGACACGCCGGCGGCGAAGTAGTGGATCGGGCCCAGCTCGCGGTCGCTACTACGGCTCGCGCCACCAGCGAGTCGTGACGAGCTCGACGGCTTCGAACGGCTCGGCACGGACGTGCGCGCTCCCTGCGTGCGTGCCCACCACGACCCAGCGTCCGTCCTCGAGGCGGTAGATCTCCCGGGTACGTGGGCTCGGGTCCACGATCCAGAGATGTCCCAACCGCTCGCGAGCGTAGACCTGCATCTTGCGCCCGCGATCGAGCGCGCCCGTCGAGGGAGATATGAGCTCGCCGTCGATGATCTCGG
>Ga0209156_10000920_pt1 | contig 24697 bp, 18 predicted proteins | sample GraSoiAngelo_124_FD_185881 | JGI IMG/M metagenome (GOLD analysis project Ga0209156, IMG submission 185881) | Grasslands soil microbial communities from the Angelo Coastal Reserve, California, USA - 14_0927_05_20cm (SPAdes) (version 2) | ecosystem: Environmental > Terrestrial > Soil > Grasslands... | reverse complement strand
CCACGGCGTTCGCCAGATTGCCGGTCGAGGCGCAGCCGATCGTGTCGAGCCCGAACGCCGCCGCCGCGTTGATCGCCGCCGCGACCACGCGGTCCTTGAACGACAGCGAGGGGTGACAGACCGTGTCGTTCTTCACCCAGGCGCGCGCCACGCCGAAGCGGCGCGCCAGCGCGGGCGCCTCGATCAGCGGCGTGAAGCCGCTGTCCAGCGACAGCACCGGCTCACCGTCGAACGGCAGCCATTCGCGATACCGCCAGAGAGAGGGCGCGCGCGCGGCGATGGTCTGGCGGTCGGGCAGTCGCCGCCCCGGCTCGTACACCGGGTCGAGCGGCCCGAGGCATTGCTCGCAGATCGAGACGGGGCCGGCCGCGCGCTCGGCGCCGCAGTTGCGGCAGCGCAGGGGACGAGCGGTGAGCGAGGGTCGGGCGGTGACCGGCGAAGTGGTCGATGTCATCGAGACCTCAACAAAAAAAGCCCGGGCAATGAACGCCGCGGGCGGTCGCTTTTTAGCACCTTGTTTAACGTGGCGGCAATACGCGGCAAATCACCACGGGAACAGTTGTCGTTCCTAAGATAGCCCGGGATCGGGGCAGGTCAAGGCGGGAATTATCGCGGCACGGCTGCCCCCGTGAGACTCCCCACCCACCTCCGAATCCGCTGCAGCGCCAGGTCGATCTGGGCGGGATCCGTGGCGTAGCACATGCGCAGGTGACCCTTTCCCCCGGGTCCGAACGCCGAGCCGGCGAGCACGGCGACGTGCGCGTCCTCGAGCAGCCGCTCGGCGAGCGATTCGCAGGTCTGACCGGTACGCTCGAGCAGCCCGCTCACGTCCGGGAAGCAGTAGAACGCGCCGGCCGGGGTGGCGCAGGTGATCCCCTCGATGGCGGTGAGGCCGCGCACCAGTTGATCTCGTTTGCCCCGCAACCCGGAGACCATGCGCTTGACGGCGTCCTGCGGCCCCGTGAGCGCCGCGATACCGGCGTACTGCACGAATGTCGCCGTGCACGAGATGTTGTTGATGAGCAGCGTCGTGACGGGGTCGGCGAGCCACTGCGGCATGACGCCGTAGCCCAGCCGCCAGCCGGTCATCGAATACGCCTTGGAGAAGCCGTCCACGATGAAGGTGCGCTCCGCCATCCCCGGAAGCGCGGCGATGCTGTCCCACTTGCCGTCGTAGCGGACCTGCCCGTACACCTCGTCCGAGATCACCCACAGATCGTGCTGTTGGGCGAGCGCCGCCAGGCGCGTGAGGTCGTCCGGCGCGGCGACCCCACCGGTCGGGTTGTGCGGCAGGTTCAGGATGATCACGCGGGTGCGCGGTGTGATCCGCTCGGCGATGGCCGCCACGTCGGGCGCGAACGCGCGGGCTTCGTCCAGCGGATAGTACACCGGTCGACCGCCCGCGAAGCGTATGACGGACTCGTAGATCGGGAATCCCGGATCGGGAGTGAGCACCTCGGCGCCCGGCTCCACCAACGTGAGCGCGGCGCTGAACAGCATCGGCTTCGCGCCGGGAGCCACGATCACATTCTCCGCGCTCGCGCGCACGCCCCGCAGCGCGAGCGACTGGGCGATGGCATCGCGCAGCTCCGGCACTCCGGCGGCCAGCGCGTAGCGGGTGAGTCCGTCGCGCAGCGCGCGCACACCGGCTTCCACTACGTGCGGCGGCGTCGGCATGTCCGGCTCGCCGATCTCGAGGTGCACCACCTGGTGACCCGCGGCCTCGAGCCGCCGGGCGGCCCCGAGCACCAGGTAAGCCTGTTCCGTACCGAGCCAGTCCAGTCGCGTCGCGGAGCGCATCATCCTTCCTCTCAGTGACAAACGAACCCCGGGGTGGAGCCCCGGGGTCGGCATGCCATGCAATTTACGTGCGCCGCTGCGGCGGCGACCTACCCGAACGGGCGGGCCGACGGGCCTACTTGGCCCGTTCCAGATAGACCCCTTCCCGCGGGTCCACCCGGACCCTTTCCCCCTCGGTGATGAACTCCGGCACCTGGATGGTGACGCCATTCGACAGCTTCGCGGACTTGGTGCTCGCCGTCTTGGTGGCACCCCGCATCACCGGCGAGGTCTCCATTACGGTGAGCTCGATGACCGACGGCAGCTCGATCCCCACCGGCCGGCCGTTCAGCCACTCGACCTGGATCTGCATCTCAGGCTGGAGCCAGGCGGCCTGGTCGCCCACAGCGTCCCCATCGAGCGTGTGCTGCTCGTAGGTCGTGGTGTCCATGACGTGCACGCCGCCGTGGTCGGCGTACAGCACCTGGAACTGTTTCGTCTCGAGCGGGGCCTCCTCCACGAATTCGGTGGCCGAGAGCCGGGTGTCGAATGTATTTCCGGTGACCAGATTGCGGAGCCGCAGCTGGACGAACGCGCGCAGATTGCCGGGCGTGCGGTGCGTGAAGTCCATGACGCGGCACGGCTGCCGATCGATCAGGATGACGTGGCCGCGCCGGATGTCGCTTGCCTTCATGACGGGCGGGAAGATAAACCGGAAACGGCGCGGGTCAACGGGCGTAATGACTTGCGGTGTCGCGTCGTGGCGCGTCATATACGAGGACCGAGCATCGGAGCCGGGATGACCATCGCGCGGCCGAGAAAGATCGTGTGTGTGGGACGCAACTACCGCGAGCACGCGGCGGAGCTCGGGAACGTCGTTCCCACCCCGCAGGCCGCGACCGCTAGATAGAGGCGTGTCGCGCCCCCGCCCTTACTCCGTCTTCTTCTGCATTTTTCCCGTCGCATTGATACTGGCCGGCCCGGGCACCGGTCCGGCCCGCCCCCCAGCCGTCCCCGAGTTCGCCGTCCTTGCCGAGTTGTTGCGCGAACGGCAGGGCATCGACCTTGGGGCGCCGGTCGCGGACGATCGCGGCTCGGAGTCAGTGCCGCACTTCCAACTGTTCGGCACGGACGAGGGCACGCCGCTCGCCGCGTTCGAGGAGCACGCCGACGGCACCGTCTACCTCGCTTATCTGGCCCCCACGGGGCCCGAGTGGTATGACGTCGGCCGCGCCGACGACACGGAGGAGAGTCGGAACCGCGTCATCCCGGTCGGCCGGGGCCGGCGGCGCTTCGCGGACGCGCAGCAACACAACGTGCGCCTGGACAAATGGGCCTCTCCGGCGCGCGCCTTCCCCGCGGATCGCGGCCCGGTGCCCCAGTGGCTCGTCTTTCCGCTCCCGCTGCTCGATTCGTGCGCGGCGGACCGGGCCCGGCTCGTCGCGCTCGAGGCCCGGCAGGCGGAGCGCGCACACGGGGCCCGTGCCCTGATCGCACTCGTCCGCCGCCCTGTCGAGCGCACCGTCCTCGAGCGCCTGCGTCGCCGCCTGGCGAGCCCTGCCTGCCGGCGGCGCCGCGCTCCCGACTGGGGCACAGCGCTCGCGGCCGTAGCCGGGGCGCGGGCACAGCTCGGCGTTGCGCGCGCCACGCCGCCGCTCCCCGGCGCCGGCGACTATTGCTTCCGCGACGTCGTCTCCAAGCTCGACCCCGTGCTGGGGAACAGCGGGCCGCCCGAGTGGCAAACCATCCTGCCCGTCGACAGTCGCTCGGCCGAGGAGGACCAGGAGAACGGTCAGCGTCGCGCCGATCCGGACCGGCCGCTCGATGCACCGGGGAATCACGCCGTGTCATGGGACGAGCTCGTCCACCTCACGCAGACCGACCTCGCCCGGGCGTTCCGCATCCTCCGCTGGAGCGGCCATCCCAGCCGTGAGGACATCAAGGACCGGCCGATCCCCTGGATCGAGTCGGCGGCGAACGGCGTCGTGACGAACAGCTTCCTGTCCGGGGCCGACTACGCGGGCGACCACTACGAACCGCCGCCGGGGTACTGGCTCGGCGTCGCTCCCCCGGTCGCGCCCGAGGGGTGCGGGACGTTCAATGCACAGCACGCCCTATGCGACGACTGGATCGTGTACCTGCGCCCCGACCCCGAGTACGGGTTTCTCCTCGCCTACGACACGGAGCGCGAGGAGCCCGAGCAAGGACTCGGGAACTTCGGCGACGACCTGCAAGCCAACCTGGAGAACGAGGTGGAGCAGTGGCTTTTCCCGGTCGGCTATCGCCCGGAGCCGGGTGACCGGATTCACCTCGTGGGGCGCTGGGTGATCGACTGCGGGCACGAGGACTGGCACGCCGAGCTCCACCCGATCGAAGCGTACGTGAGCGCCCACACACGCGTCCACGTGGCGGCGAGCGGCGGCGTCGAGGCCGTCGCGTCCGTCGTGGTGACCGGCGACTGGCCGGGCGGCCGGCTCGCGCTCGACGTGTGGCCGCCCGCCCGTCCCGCCGCCGCGACCAGGCTCGCCTGGCGGCGCGACCGCGCCGGCGCAGCGCCGTCCGGGCTGTCGGTCGCGGAGACGCTCGAGCCGGGCGCCACGCCGAACCACCTGCACCTCGACGTCGTGTCGACCGCAGCGCGCCATCCCCTCGACACCGGCGACTGGAACGAGGTGGAGCCGCACCCGACGCGGCGGCTCGCGGCGCGATATCACCTCTGGTGGCGCGAGAGGTCGGCGAGCGACACCGGACGCGTGAGGTAGCCCGTGAGTTCGCGCGACCACCAAGCCCCGGTGCGGCTCCGCTCGGCGCGTGTGGTAAACCGGTAGCGATAGTAGGCGAGGCGCACGTAGCGCGGCGCCCCATCGGGGAACGGGTTAGCGCCGAGCAGGGACAGCACCGCCGGCCTCCCCTCGAGCAGGCCGCGCACCAGGCCGGCCAGCCATGGCCCGCCGCCTTCCGGATCGAGCGCGGCGAACCACATCTGCCAATCGAGGCGCGGCTGATGCGGCGCCACGAATCCCGGGCGACGCGTCACGCCGCCCGGCTTCCAGCGGAACTCGTACTCCCGCCAATGCACGCTGTCCACGCTCCCCTCGATCACGATCTCCGGCCGCTCGGTCGTCATCACGCGAAACAAGCCGTAGCCGTTGACCGAGCGCAGCGGCGCGGCGGCGTGCAGGATCGGGTTGTCCCCTGGCCCGCGACTGCCCGGAAGCGACGCGCCGATCTCGCGCGCGAAGGTGAGCGCGCTGAGCGGCGCGATCACTGCCGCCAGGGTCGCCGTCACGCGGCGCCACCACAGCGGCTCGGCCTCGCCGGCGGCGAGCCGGAGCGGCAGCACGCGCCGCAGCGTGGCGTCGTCCAGCAACGCCAGGCACAGTACGATGGCGAGCAGGTTGAAGAAGCCGTAGTTCCCCGTGAGCGCGATCCCGAGCTGGCCGAGCACGAGCAGGACGCACGCGCCGACGCGCAGCCCGGGAAAGCGGCGCGGCGCGAAGATCAGCCAGGGCGCGCCCAGCTCGATCGCGAACATCCCCAGCGTCATCCCCTGGTGCACCCGGCCGGGCAGCTGCTGTGCGTACCACGCCGTCCACGGCGGGAGCGGCTGAGTCCAGAAGTGGTAGTCGAGCGCGGTGAGATGACGCCACGTCGGATCGCCACTCACCAGCTTCGTGATCCCCGACAGGAACATCAGCTTGAAGAGGAGCAGCCATACCAGCCAGCGGATCACGCCGGAGGGCGCTCGCTCCCGCTCGCGGCGCGGCAACCAGCGCGTCGGCGCGTACAAAAGGGCGAGCAGCCCCGTCTCGAGGAGCAGGCCGTCCCACTGAAACCAGAGGAACGTTTGTCCCACCACGCTGAGCGAGAGATAACACGCCCACAGCAGCGCAAGCGCCGGCGCCTGCGCCACGCCCGCCATCACCAGCAGCGCGAGCGCGCCGCCCCCCCAGCAGAGCAGCCGGAGAGTTCCGTCCCCCGCTCCCAACCAGCAGACCGTTGGAAACAGTCGGTACGCGGCCCCACCGTACAGCGCGCGGGTACGCTCGAGGAAGGCGGTGGCGGGGAGGATGCCATGCTCACCGACCAGGCCCGTGACTTGCAGAGCAAGGGAGACGAACGCGATGAGGTAAACGAGGCCCAGCAGCCTGAGGAACAGCCAGCGAGACAGGACGTAAGTCGGGCCACCCGTAGAGGTTTCCCCGGCAGCCGGCGGGTGGTCCGAAGCTCGATGCGGTGTGACGTCCATCGCTGTACACTCAAGATGTGAGGCGCTATTGATTCAGGGAACACGGTCCGTTGTGGCGAAACCACGCCGCGCTCTGCGGGGTAGCAGTGTCCATTCCGAGGCTGTTCGCGCCCCGACAGCCAGCCGTGTGACGCAGGTCACCCCAAGTTTCAGGTAGGAGGTTCCGGAACATGTTCAAGCACAGCCGTCTGACGGCGGGCGCTGCGTGGCTCCCCCTCGCTCTGCTCATGGCCGCAGGTTGCAAGCAAGGTCCCTCTCCGGAAGCGCAGGCGAGGATGGATAGCCTGTCCCAGGCGTCCGCCGACAAGGAGCGCCTGATGCAGGAGGTCGCCGAGAACACCCGGCTGGTCAGCGAGATCAGCAAGGAGCTCGCGGCCGTCGCCGTGCCCTCGAAGCGGCTGAAGGTCGGGGCGGCGGAGTCACCGTTACGGGCCTCGCGCGACACGATGGTCGCGAAGATCCGCTACATCACGACCCGGGTGAGAGACCTCGAGCCGAAGCTGCAGCAAAGCGAGCAACGGGTGCGCGAGCTCTCCACGCTCTCCGACAGCCTGAAGGACGCTCTCGCCTCGACGATTCAGAACCTGCAGAGCGTGATCGACAATCAGAAAGAGACGATCGCGTCCCTCAACGACCAGGTGGAGAAACTGACGGCCGAGAACGTGGCGTTGAAGGACACGATCGACAACATGGCCACTGAGGCCAACACGGTCTACTACGTGGTCGGAACGAAGGATGAGCTGGAGCAGCGCGGCATCGTGAAGGAAGAGGGCGGTGCGCGCTTCCTGTTCGTCCTGTGGAAGAGCGGCAAGACGCTGGTCCCGGCTCGCACCCTCGACCCCAGCGCCTTCACGCCGGTGGATCGACGCGCCTTGTCCGAGATCCCCCTCCCGGCATCCGACAAGGAATACCGCATCGTGTCGCGTCAGGACGCGAGCGCGTTGGCGACCCCGCCTTCGGCCGACGGCACGATTACCGGCCGGGTCAAGATCGCCGACTCGGCGCGGTTCTGGGCGAACTCCAAATACCTGATCATCGTCGAAGGGTGACCGCGGTGGCCCCACAACCGGTCCTTGACCGGTTGTGGGGTCGTCGCTACATCTCCATCCGGACACCGTCTCGAGCCCAGACGGATCCGGCCTGTGGCAATTGTGCAGCATTGTTTCTGAGCGCTCGCACGATGTGTCGCACCAGGCGACACGGAGACGCACGACCGCCCTGCGGAGCACCGGGGCGCGGGACTTGCACTGGCACGACTCGGGCACACAGGGGGGCTCATGCACGCAGTAATCCGGCGGTACCGGGTGAGGCTAGGGACGGTCGCGCAGGCGGTACGCTACGCGGAGAAGCAGTTCGTCCCACTGGCACGGCGTATTCCGGGGTTTGTCGGATGCTACCTCGTGGACGCCGGGAATGACGTGCTCACCTCCATCGGGCTGTTCCACACGCAGGAAGGCGCCGAAGCCGCGATCAGCCTGCAGCGGGACTGGTTCAGGGACGAGTGGTCGTCGTTCCGGCCGCTGCCGCCCGAGGTCGTCGCCGGGGCTGTGCTCGCGCAAGCCACGGTGGACGGAGCCGTCCCGGCCGAGCGCCGGGGACTGGCCGATCGGCGGCACGCAGCCGCCGTGCTGCCCGAGGGTCCGTGGAACGGCGCCGAGCGCCGGGCCGGTTCGGATCGACGGGCCGGCGGGGGGCCCGAACGGCGCGCGGAGTACGCAGGACAGGCTGGCTGGCAGGGCACCGCCGGTTGGAGAGCAGCGGGATGAGGTGATCCGCCGCGCTCGCGCGGCGTGACAGACGACATACAAAGCGGGGAGTGGGCCGCAACTGCTCACCGGTGGATTGTGTCCGGCCCGGTCGCAAGACCGACGCTAGACCCCCGGTGGCGGCTCCACTCCCCGCTCCGCTTTTCAGTACGCCCGCTTCCCCTACCGACCGACGGCCCGCGGCGCTATCTAATCCCGACCCATGTCGCTTGGCCGCCGCCTCCTGCTCCGTGCCTCGCGCAGCCGCTGGCTCGCCCAGCAGCTGCGTCGCCGCGCGTTCTTCCGGCGGGCGGTGCGGCGTTTCCTGCCGGGGGAAGACCTGGGTGCCGCGCTCGACGCCGCCGCCGAGTTCGCCCGCGCCGGCCTGGGGAGCGTGCTCACCCAGCTCGGCGAGCAAGTCAGCAACCGGGCCGAGGCCGTCGCCGTGCGGGACCACTACCTCGGCGTCCTCGCCGCGGTGCGGCAACGCAGGCTGCCGAGCCAGGTGTCGGTCAAGCTCACGCATCTCGGACTCGAAGTGGATCGCGGCGCGTGCGAGCAGGCGGTCGACGCGCTCGCGGCGCGGGCGGAGGACAGCGGCTCGTTCCTGTGGATCGACATGGAGGAGTCGCGCTATGTCGACGTCACACTGGAGGTGTTCCGCGCCGCGCGGGGCGAGCATACGAATGTCGGCGTCTGTCTCCAGGCATACCTGCGGCGCACTCCCCAGGATTTGGCCCGCCTGCTGCCACTCGGGCCCGCGATCCGCCTCGTGAAGGGCGCGTACAACGAGCCGGGGCAGGTCGCGTTCTCGAGCAAGCGCGAGGTGGACCGGGGCTACGCGACGCTCGCCGATCAATTGCTCCAGGAGGCCGCGCGCGGACGCGCCCGGCCCGTCTTCGGAACGCACGACCTCAGGTTGATCGCGGAGATCCGCGAGCGGGCCGAACGACACGCCACGCCGCGCAAGGCCTATGAGGTGCACATGCTGTACGGCATCAAGGCGGCGGCGCAGCGAGCGCTCGCCGCCGACGGGTATGCGGTGCGCGTGTTGATCAGCTACGGGACCGCCTGGTTCGCCTGGTACATGCGTCGCCTCGCCGAGCGACCGGCGAACCTCTGGTTCGTGGTAAAGAACCTGCTGTAGGGGGCACAGCTGCTCTTGTCCCCACCCGGACCCGGCGTAGCTTCCTCTCAAATGTCCCTGTAACGAGGTAGCTCCATGAGATACGCAACGCTGCTGCTGCTTTGCACCCTGCCGGCCTGGATCGGGCCCGCGCCGTCGGGCCCGGAAGATGAATCGGTGTTCGTGAAGAACTTGAGGCCGGACCAGCATGAGTCCTTGTTGTATGTCTGGACCAGTGACGCCGACGCGAAACAACCGGACTTTCTCACGGTGGTCGACGCCGATCCCAAGTCGCCCGGCTACGGGAAGATCATCACGACCGTGCCCACGGGCTCGACCGTCGACAACGAGGCGCACCATTTTGGCTACACCGTGAACGCGGACCGCATCTTCGCGGGCGGGCTGGTCTCGAACCGGCTGTTCATTTACGACGTCAAGACCGACCCGCGGCATCCCGCGCTCGTCAAGACCATTCCCGACCTCGGCGCCCTGAGCGGGTATTCGGGCCCCCACACGTATTACGCCGTACCGGGCGGCGTGATGATCGCGATGCTGGGATCCAAGGACGGCACCGGTCCCGGCGCACTGGTCCGGCTCGATGAACAGGGGAACTTCGTGTCGGCGCTCCCCGCCCCGAATCGCCCCGACGATCCAGGCTACATGTACGACGTCGGCGTGAAGCCCGAGCTGAACCGCATGGTCACGTCCAGCTGGACGCACCCGCATCACTTCCGCGGCAACCCGATTGCCCCCGAAAACGTGGGCGACGCGGTCGTCGTGTGGGATTGGAAGGCCGGCAAGGTGCTCCAGGTCGAGCACCTCGACAAGATGCCGCTGGAAGTCCGGTGGCAGCACGGGCCGGCCGCGCGCGGCGGGTTCATCAACTGCGCCGGGGCGAGCACCATCTGGTACTGGGAGGACAAGGGCGGGAAGCTCGCCTTCACCCGCGTGATTCAGCTGCCGGCGAGCTCCACGCCAGCGGACGTGCGCATCTCGTACGACAATCGCCTGCTGTACGTGTCGCTGTTCACGGGCAACGCCGTGCAGCAGTACGACGTCTCCGATCCGCTGCACCCCAAGTTCGTGAGCGAGGTCAAGCTGCAGGAGCCGAACATGATGAAGCTCACGCCCGACAGCCGGCGGCTGTACGTGAGCAATTCGCTGCTCTCGAACCTGGACGGCAAGGTGCCGTTCCGCGTGTGGCTCTTGAACGTCGGGACGGGCGGCATGACCCAGGACGACAAGTTCGTGGTGGACTTCGATCAGTTCGCGACCGGCCCGGGTCGGCCGCACGACATGCTGTTGAAATAGGGCTACTCGCGCCACGCTTTCCACGAGGCGTAGAAGAGGTCCGCCTCGTCCACGAAGCCGCCGTGGCGCGGCTGCCAGCCGAGCAGCCGGACGGCCGTGCGGGCGTCCACGTGCTGGTCGAGCGCCAGCGCGTCGGCGAAATCGCCCATCGTGCGGCGGGCTTCCCCCAGGGGCACGGGCCGCAGCTCGCCCTGGAAGCCCGCCGCGCGTGCCGCCGCCGTCGCCAGCTCGAGCACGGTGGCGCGCGACCGGTCGGTCACGTCGAACACCTCGCCGGCCAGCCCGCTCTCCGCGGCTCGCACGTAGGCATCGGCCAGATCGTCGACGTGCACCATCGTCCACCGGTTGTGGCCGGACCCCACCACGGTGGGCGCCTTGCCCGCGGCGGCCGCCTCGAACCAACCGCCCGTCAGCCCACCGCGGCCGCCGTACACGCAACCCGGCCGAATCACGAGCCCGCGCACCGCTTTCGCCTGCAATACCAGCTGCTCGTGTGCCGGCCGCCAGGCGACCAGCTTGATCGGCTTAGGGGGATCGGTCTCGTCCACCAGCTTGCCGCCGGTATCACCGTGTACCCAGACCCCACTCGTGTAGATCAGCGTCTTGGGCTGCGCGCCCCGACGCCCCGCCTCGATCAAGGCGTCGACGGCGGTCTTGTCCTTCGTCACAGCGCTGGCCGAGGACTCGAAGGCGGCGTGGACCAGAACGCTGCACGACTCGGCCATATCGGCGTAGCTCTTCGGGTCCCCGATGTCGCCGATCACGGCCCGAATCTCCTGGCGCGCGAGCTGCGGCACCTTGGCCGCGGCACGCGTCAGTCCGTACACATCATGACCCGCCCGGCGTAACGCCGTCGCCACGGCGAAGCCTACGTATCCGGTGGCACCCGTCACAAATACGCGCATAGCACCTCCTCGGATTTTCGCATGGGACCTCCTCCGATTAATGTACGGGCGCACCATGCTGCGCCCCTACTGTGTCTGATTACTGTTGGATATGGCGCCTCAGTCGCTCCGCCTCTCCAAGTCGCGCTTCCTCGCCGGTCTGCAGTGTCACAAACAACTGTGGTGGCGCGTGCACGAGCCTGACGCGCCGGAGCTCGTGCCGGACCCCGCCCTGCGCAACATCCTCGATCAGGGGAACGAAGTCGGCTGCAAGGCGCGGGAATACGTTCCCGGAGGGATCTACGAGGCGACGTTCCTCGCAGACGAGACCTACGCCGTCGTGGATATCCTGGAGCGGGGCCCGCGCGGCTACGGGCTGGTCGAGGTCAAGGCGACGAACAGCCTGAAGCCGGAGCACCTCCCGGACGTCGCCGTTCAGGTGCATGTGCTGCGGCGCGCCGGGCTTCCAATCGACCGGGCCGACGTGATGCACCTGAACCCGGACTGCCGCTATCCGGAGCTGGGCAACCTGTTCGTCCGGGAGGACGTCACGGCACTGGTGGAGGGAGTGTTGCTCGGCGTCTCCGACGAGCTCGCGGCGCAGCACCGCATGCTCGAGGGATCGCTCCCCGACGTGCCGATCGGCGACCACTGCGCCCGACCACACGACTGCCCGTTCCTCGAGCGGTGCTGGCCCAAGCTGCCAGATCACCACGTCAGCAGCCTGTACCGCATCGAGCGCAAAAAGGTGCTCGAGTACGAGGCGGATGGTTACGCGACGTTGTACGATTTGCCGTCCGACCTCGAGCTGTCCGCGATCCACGCGCGCCAGGTGCGTGCCGTGACCGAGGGACGGATGGTGGTCGAGCCGGCGTTGGCGAACGCGCTCGCTCAGTTCGCGTCGCCGCTCGCGTTTCTCGATTTCGAGACCGTCAGTCTCGCGATCCCCCGCTGGAACGGCTGCCGGCCGTGGCAGAACGTGCCCGTGCAGTTCAGCTGCCACGCTGAGGAGCGGGGTCGCGGGCTCGTCCATCACGAGTGGCTGGCCGAAGGCCCTGGAGATCGAGACCCCCGCCCGGCGCTCGCCGAAGCGCTCGTGGCCGCGTGCCCGGGGGCGCGGCGCATCGTCGCGTACTATGCGAGCTTCGAGCGGGACTGCATCCGCCAGCTTGCCGTGGCGGTGCCCCGCCTCGCGAAAGAGCTCGAGCGGATCGAGCGACGGCTCGTCGATCTGCTCCCGCTCCTCCGCAACCACGTCTATCACCCCGATTTCGGCGGCAGCTTCAGCATCAAGCGGACGCTCCCGGCCCTGGTGCCGGGGCTGTCGTATGCCGATCTCAAGATCCGCGAGGGGGAGACGGCGACGCTCGAGCTGATGCGACTGTTGTTCTCGGGCGACGAGCTGCGCCCGGGCGAGCGGGCGCAGCTGCGCGAGGCGCTGCTGCGCTACTGCGAGCGGGATACCTGGGCGATGGTCCGGATGCTCGAGCAACTGCGCGGCCTCGTGGCACAGCAGCTGGAGCTGTTCTAGCGCCGCTCCGGTCCCCGGCCCTCGATCAGCTCGAGGGCGCGGCGCGCACGGTGGATCGCCGCCGCCAGTATGTTCGCGCTCTCGGCACCCGACTCCGGGTCATCCGCCTCACGCATCGCGGCGAGCTGGTGCAACAGTTGCAGCGCGTTGCGGATGTGCTCAGACGGCGCTTCCGCCACTGCCGCCCGGGTAGGACGGCCACGGCGATCGAGCGTGCTGCGCCGCTCGGCGCCGCGCCGGCGATCCACCACGCGGCGACGCTCTCGAGAGATGGTCGCGACCGCGAGCCGGCGCGGATCGCTCCGTCGATCTCTCCCCAGGCGACGATCGGCAAACAGACGGCTGCTGGTCATGCGCGTTAGCGACTCGAGCAAGATAGCGACGAAGGAAAGGTGCCTCGAGCGGGCTCCATCGGCCAGCCCGAGGCCGCCTCAGTGACAGGCCGCGGACCCCGAGTCGCTGAACGACGAGGGGGGGACGGGGATGAACTGCCAGCGATAGGCCTGCGTCGTAAGGGTCAGCTTCAGCACGCCGTATTCCGCGCTGCCGGTCTCGCTGTTGGCGATCGGGGGCCCGAGGCGATAGGCGCCCCCGCCCCCGGTCCCGACCACGAATTGCCGGATGCCCCGTGCTGGATCGGCCTTGCCGTCAGGCGTCTGGGGGGCGAAGCGCTCGTAGTTATGCTCGTGCCCCGACAAGACGACGTCGGCCCCGGCCTCGTACAACGCCTGCCACAGCGGCTGCGTTTGCGGATCGCTGCCATGCGTGGTGCCCGAGCTGAAGCGAGCGTAGTGCCAGTACGCCAGCGTGCAACGCGTGGGGTGCGCGGCGAGGTCGGTGCGGAGCCAGCGCTCCTGGAGCGAGCCGGGGCTCATGTCCAGGTTCGAGTTCAGCGCGATAATGTGCCAGTCGCCCAGGTCGTAGCTGTAGTAGCCTGCGCCCGGCTCGCCGGCCGCGACGCCGAAGTAGGCGAAGTAGCCGCTTCCCCCCCGCACGTCGTAGTCGTGGTTTCCAGGAACAGGGTGGGTGCGCTTCCTGTGGCGTCCCCACGTCGTCTGATAGCACGCCACGTAGTCGTCGTCCGAGCCATTGGGGTACGCGTTGTCCCCCAGCGCGAACACGCTGCCGGGAATACTGTCGAGCAGCCGCGCGGTCGCCGCGGCGTGGGCGTTGGCGCAGGACGCAATGTCTCCGGCACCGACGAAGATCTGGGGCGTCGCGGGAGCTTCCACGAACGCCGTGAGCGTGTCGACCAGGGTTGCCCCGGCTCGCGGTGTGACCGTCACGCGCACGGTATACCGACCAGCGGCGGCATATGCGTGGGTGGCGTGCGCCGGCGGCCGGTCAGTGAGCGTTCCCCGATCAGTGGCCCCGTCGCCCCAGCTGATCGCATACGGCCATGCGGCCGCGGTGTCCGGGCGGCCGGTCACGCGGAACGTCAGCGCCGCGCTCGCGCGGGGACGCGTGCGCAGGTCCGGGCCTGCGTCGACGGTTGGGGGGAAGACACGATGCGGCTCCACGCGGCAGGAGGCGACCGCGACTGCGGCCGCAACGAGGAGCGCCCGGCTCACTCGGGGCCCGCGATCGGCAGCGACACGCGGGCCTCGCAGCCTCTGGCCTGCACCCGGTTGGCGAGAGTCAGCGAGCCGCCGTGCGCCTCGGCGATCTGCCGTGACAGCGCCAGCCCGATCCCCGAGCCTTCCGCCTTCGTGGTGTAGAACGGCACAAACAGATTGACCGTGTCGGCCAGGCCGGGGCCATCGTCTTGCACCCATACCTCGAGCCGACCGTTGTGCGCGGTCCACCCCAGCTCAACCTGGCCGCCCCCTTCCTGCGTCGCATCGACCGCGTTGCGGACGAGGTTGATCAGTAGCTGGTCGAGCTGTCCGCCATCGGCGCGGATCGTCACGTCCGGCCCCGGGCACACCGTGACCGGCCGGCGCGTCTCGAGAGCCGCGACCCGCCGCACCCACTCGGCGACCGGGACGGGCTCGAGGCGGGGACGCGGCAGCCGCGCCAGGCGCGCGTAGGCCGCCATCAAGCGGCTGAGCGACTCCGCCCGGCCCCCGATCACACCGAGGCCCTTGCGGAGATCCTCGCGCCAATCGGTCGGCGGCTGCTCGCGCCGCACCAGATCCGCCAGGCTCTGGGCGATCGACTTGATCGGGGCGAGCGAGTTGTTCAGCTCGTGGCTGAGCACGCGGATGAGGCGCTGCCACGCCTGCCGCTCCTCCTCGCTCAGCGCGCGGCTCACGTCGGCGAGGACGAGGAGCTGATGCGGCAGCCCGCCCTGGCGAAACGTGCCACGCCGCAGCTCCCAGCGCCCCAGCCCCGGCCGCCCCGGGAACGCGATTTCGAGGACTCGGGGCGTGTCGCCCGCCAGACTGTCGGCGAGCCCGAGCTCGGCCGCGTCCTTGCCGAGGAGCTGCTCTGCCGGCCGGCCGAGCAGCACCGCCCCACCCCGGTTCACGAGCCGGAGCGCGTGCGATTCGTCGAAGGCTGTTCAGCTCGACCAGCAGCAGGCCAAGCGCGTCGTCCGGGTCCGAGCCGCGGGCCCGCAGCGAGAAGTCCCCTTCCCGCAGCGCCGCCAGCATGTTCGAGATCGTCTGGAGCGGCCGGACGACTCGCTCCCGCACCGCCGCGACAAACGCCAACCACACCCCCACCATCAGGATCGTCACGGTCCATTGCGTGCGGGGTGCGAAATCACCTGTCCAGAGCAGCACCAGCGCGAGGACGACGGCGGGGAGCCCAGTGAGCAGCGCCAGCGCGAAGATGCGACGCTCGTAGCGCGGCTTGCGCTTGCGGCGCGGCTCAGAAGCCATGTCGCTTGAGCCGGCGGTACAGCGCGCTGCGGGAGAGCCCGAGCGCCTTCGCCGCGTCGCTCACGTTGCCGGACGCGCGCGCCAGCGCCTTCTGAATGAGCACCCGCTCCACGTCCTCGAGGCTCATCTGGTCGAGCGGCGTGGCACCGTTCGCCCCGGTGCCGAGCCCCAGGTCGCGCGTTCGTACAGAGCTCTCCTCGGCCATCAGCACGGCCCGCTCGATCGTGTGGTCGAGCTCCCGCACGTTCCCGGGCCAGGGATACGACCGGAGGGCCTGCATCGCGTCCGCCGCGAAGCCGCTAATCGGCTTCCGGTAACGCGCGGCGTGGCGGCGCCCGAAATGGCCGGCGAGCAGGGGAATGTCCTCGCGCCGCTCGCGCAGCGGTGGCAGGCGGAGTTCGACGGTATTGAGGCGAAACAACAGGTCCTGCCGGAATTTCCCCGCCGCCGCTTCGGCATGGATGTCCGCGTTCGTGGCCGAGATGACGCGCACGTTCACGCGCTGCGTCTTGGAAGAGCCGACGCGCTCGAACTCGCCCGTCTCGAGCACGCGCAACAGCTTCGCCTGCTGCGGGAGGGGGAGATTCGCGATCTCGTCGAGAAACAGCGTCCCACCCTCGGCGAGCTCGAACCGCCCGACGCGATCGACCTTCGCGTCGGTGAAGGCGCCCTTCACGTGCCCGAACAGCTCGCTCTCGAACAGGCTGTCGGGAATGCCACCCAAGTTGACGGCGACAAGGGGCCGCTCGGCCCGGCCCGACGCGGCGTGCAGCCAGCGGGCGACGACCTCCTTGCCGGTGCCGTGCTCTCCCAGGATGAGCACGTTGGCGTCCGACGGGCCGATGCGCTCCATCAGCTTGAGCACCGGCTCCATGGCGGGCGACTCGGCGATCAGCTCGGGGAGGCCCTCGCGGCGCAACGCACGGTTTTCGCGCTCGAGCTGCTGACTGCGACGCAACGCCCTACCGAGCTCGACCTGGGTGCGGAGTGTCGCGAGCAGCCGGCGGTTGTCCCACGGCTTCTCGATGAAGTCGCGCGCGCCGCGGCGCATCGCCTCGACCGCGCCGTCGATCGAGGCCCATGCGGTCATCACCACGACCGGAGGCGGCATCTCGAGCGCCTGGAGCCGCGTCAGGAGATCGAGCCCTTCCGCCCCGGACGTGGTGTCCCGGGTGTAGTTCATGTCGATCAGGAGGGCGTCGAAATCACGAGCGTCGAGGGCGGTGAGGACCGCGCGGGGAGAGGTCGCCGTCTGCACGTCGTAGCCTTCACCCTTGAGGAGCAGTTTCAGCGCCTCGAGGACATCAGGCTGGTCGTCAGCCACCAGGATCCTGGGGGCGGTGGCGCTCATGGCTCAAAGGTGCCGGATAACGGGTGTTGCGTGCCAGCCCTGCTTTGGTGCAGCAACGCTTGACTCGCCCGCTGGGCCCCAGCGGACTCGTGCATGCTCCGCTACCCCTCAGCGCGCAGCGCGATCACCGCATCGATACGGGTGCTGGACTGAGCGGGGACGAGGCTCGCGAGCGCTGCCACCCCGACGAGGAACCCCGTCACAGCCGCCAGTGTCACCAGGTCCGTCGGAGCCACCTCGTAGAGCAGCGCGGACAGCAGACGGTTCGCCAGCAACGCGCCGACGAGGCCCAGCGCCGATCCCGCGGCCGCGATCGCGAGGCCGCGCCCCATCACCATGCGCCGCAGATCTGGAGCGGTGGCTCCAAGCGCCATCCGCACGCCGAGCTCGCGCGTCCGTTGGCGTACCATGGTCGCCATGGCGCCGAACAAGCCGACCGCAGCCAACACGACCGCGCTACCCGCGAAGACGCCGAGCAGCAGCGCGTTCAGTCGCGGCTGCGCCAGTGGCCCCTCGAGAAACGTCCTGAACGGGGCCGCGCTCGCCAAGGCCACGCCGGGCTCAGTCTCGGCGATCACCCGCCGGATCGTCGGCACCAGCTCGGCCGGTGAGCCGCTCGTGCGGATGGCGAGCTTCATCGGCATATAGGGGAAGAACGACTGGCGGAGGGGGTGGTAGATGCTAGCGCGCGCGTCCCGTAGGTCGCGGTAGCGCGTGTCCGGGACGACACCGACCACGGTGGCCGTCCGCTGGAAGTTCTCCCCCATCCGCAGACGCTTACCGATGGGGTCATCGCTCCCCCAGTAGTGCCGCGCGGCGGACTCACTGAGCACCACGACCGGCGGCGCGCCCTCGCGGTCGGCGTCCGTGAAGACCCGCCCGCGGCGCACAACAATGCCGAGGGTCTCGAAGTAATCGGGGGTTACGACCTCCATGTTGAGCATCGGGTTGGCGTCAGTCTCCTCCTTGGACTGGCCTTCGGCCGCTGGCTTGCCGTCCCACCCGCCGGAGCCTGAGAATGGGACCGCCACGACGGGCGAGGCGCCGCGCACACCCGGGATTGCCCGCACTTGTGACAACAGTCTCTCGAGCAGCGCGCGTTGTTTCGCCGGAGTGTCGAACTGATCGTAGCGAAGCGTCAAGTCGCCGATCAACACGTGTGACGGCTCGAAGGAGAGCTCTGCGCGCTCGAGCTTGATGAGGCTTCTGGCGATCAGTCCTGCGGCCGAGAGTACGAGCAACGCGAGCGCGAGCTGTCCCGCGACCAGGGCTTCCGTCGCCCGTCGGGAGCGCCGACCGGCGCTATGCCGCGGGTCCGACCGGAGCGCCCGCTCCAACTCGACGCGCGACGTAATGACCGCCGGCGCGAGGGCAAAGATCAGCATAGCGATGCTCGTGATCGCCACGGCGCCGACCAGCACGGTCGCGTTCACTTGAATCTCGTCCAAGCGCGGGACGCCAGCCGGCGCGAACGCGACGAAGCTGCGGACGGCGCCAGCCGCCACTGCCAGCCCGAGTGCGCCGCCGGCGAGCGCGAGGAGCGCATTCTCGGTCAGCAGCTGGACGATGACTTGTCCCCGGCCCGCACCGAGCGCTGATCGCACGGCGATCTCGCGCACGCGCGCGAGGCCGCGGACGAGGAGCAGATTGGCGACGTTGATGCACGTGATCAAGAGCAGGAGTCCGGCGGCGGCGGCGAACACGATCAGTGCCGGTCTCGTGTCGCCGAGGATGAGCCGCGGCAGCGTGTGTACGACGCCGCGCAGATCGCGCCCCCATCGCGAGCCGCCGGGACGCCGGAAGAAAGCGGTCAGCTCGTCCTGCGCGTCGGCGGCCGTTCGTCCAGCCGCGATCCGCCCGATGACGTACAAGTCCTTCGGAACCGTCGAGGGGACGACCGGCGCCCAGCAGTCGGTCCCTCTCGGATAGTCCAGCCCTTGCGGCATCACGCCGACGATCGTGTACGCCACGCCATCGTCGTAGGTCAGCACCTGGCGCCCGAGTACGTGGGGGTCGCCGCCGAACCTCCGCTGCCAAGCACCATAGCTCAGCACCAGCACCGGCGCCGCGCCGCTCACGTCATCTGTTGCGCCCAGCGCTCGGCCGAGCACGGGTCGCGCGCCGAGCACGTCGAAGAACTCGCCCGACACGAGCGCGCGGCGGAGCAGCGAGATCTGGTCGCCGTCGCGAATCGGCTTCGGCCCGGCGCCATAGTAGGAGAAGAACGCGACTCGCTCGAGCGACCTGGTTTGCCGCGCGAACTCCCGGGCGTCGTCCAGTCCCAACGGATAGGCGAATTCTCGGTCGGGCTTCCGGCCCCAGAGCACGACCAGGCGGTCCTGATCGCGCACGGGAAGCCGGCGCAGCAGCAGCGCGTCGGCCACCGTGAACACGGCGGTCGCGAGCCCGATCCCGAGCGCGAGGGTGAGGATCGCGGTCAGGGCGAAGCCGGGGCTCGTGCGCAGGGTGCGGAAGGCGTAGCGGACGTCATTCATAACGAAGAGCAACCATCGGATCGACCTTCGTCGCCCGGCGCGCCGGGACCCACGTCGCCACGAGCGCCACGGCGACGAGCAGCAGGGACGTCGCGGCGAACGTGGCCGCGTCGCGCGGCGTCACCTCGAAGAGCATCGCCGTCAGCGCTCGGGTGACGCCCCACGCGCCGACGAGCCCCAGCCCCACGCCCGCCGCCACGCGGCGCAGGCTCTCCTTCATCAGGAGTGCCACCACGTCCCCACCGCGCGCCCCCAGGGCCATCCGAATGCCGAGCTCCCGGGTCCGCTGGGTCACGGCGTACGCGGTGACGCCGTAGATGCCGACCAGCGCGAGCCCGACCGCGAGCAGGGCGAAGATGGTGAGCAGGGTCGTGTTGAACCGTCGCGCCACGGTCTGGCGGCCGATCAGCTGCTCTAGGCTCACGATCTCTCCGATCGACTGGTCTGGATCGCCGCGGCGCACGGCCTCGCGGATCGCGCCCGCAAGCTGGATCGGGCGGCCGTTGTTCGCGCGGACCACCAACCACATCTCCTGCATCTCCGACTGTTGCGACGCCGGCCGGTAGATCTCCGGTTGGGGGGCGGCGTCGAGCGAGGCCGAGCGCAGGTTGTCGATCACACCGACGATGGTGACGGGCCCCGCTGGTTGCCCCGGCCCACGGATGGTGGGCTGCTTGCCGATCGGGTCCTGTCCGGGCCAGAGCTGATCCGCCGTCGTGCGGTTGATAATCGCAACAGACGGCGCGCCGGCACGATCCTCCACCGTGAACCCGCGACCTCGCTGGATCGGAATGCGGAACGTCGTGAAGTAGCTCCGCGACACACTGGACGACCGGAGCACCATGATCGGCTCGGGGTAGTCCGGACGCACGGTGCGGGGATCAAACACGACCATGAACATCTGGCCGCTCAACGGCAGCGTGCTCGCGAGACTCGCCGACTGTACGCCCGCATGAGATTCGACCGCGGCGAGCATGTCTTCGAAGAACAGCTTCTGCTGAGCGCCCGAGGGAAAGCGCGCCGGCGTGAGCCGGATGCGGGCCGCGAGCACGTCGCGCGTATCGAACCCGGGGTTCACGTTGGTGAGGCGAATGATGCTGCGCACCAGCAACCCGGCCCCCACGAGCAGCACCAGGGCGAGTGTCACCTCGCCCACCACGAGCACGTTCTGTAGGCGGCGCCTTCCACCGATCGCGCCCGGGGCATCCTCGCGCAGCGATTGCTCGATGCCGGGCGCCGAAGCGCGCCACGCGGGCAGGATACCGAACACCACGCCCGTCAGGACTGCCAGCCCCAGGCCGAACGCGAGGACCGGGCCGTCGAGTCCGATTTCGGTTGCCCGCGGAAGCGCGCGCGGCCAGACAGCGAGCAGGGCGTTGAGTCCCGACGCGGATAGCACGACACCGACGGCGCCCGCGGCGAGCGCGAGCAGTGTGCTCTCCGTGAGCAGCTGGCGGACGAGCCGTCCGCGTCCCGCGCCCAGGGCGCGCCGGACCGCCAGCTCACGGCGTCGCGCGGTGGCGCGCGCGAGCAGGAGATTGGCCGCGTTGGCGCAGGCGATCAGCAGCACCAGGGCGACGGCACCCGCCAGTATAAGGAGGCGCTGGCTGACGTCGCCGATCGCCGCCTCCCGGAGCAGTTGGACATCGAAGCCGCTGTCGAGGATCGATCGCCCGCTGGCGGAGGGGGCGGGAGGGCCACGACCAGGACCGGCTTGCTCCGCCACAATCCGCTGTCGCCCACCACTACCGCCCGAGTCCGCGGCACTGAGACGCGCCCCGAGCAGCTTGACGTCAGCCACCACACGCTCCAGGGCGGCCCCGGGCGCGAGGCGCGCCACGGCGGTAAGGAAGTGCATCCCGCGGTTCGTCTCGGCTTGGGGATTCTGCGCGAGGAACTCGCCGATCGGCGTCCACACCTGCACGTCTGCGTTGGGGAACTCAAACCCCGCCGGCATGACGCCGATCACGGTGAAGCTGCGGCCGTCGAGCGAGATCGACCTGCCCAGGATGCCGGGATCGCGCCCGAAGCTCGTGACCCAGAGCCCGTGGCTTAACAGCGCAAGGGGCGTGCGTTCGTCGGCGGCCGTAAAGGCGTGCCCGATCTCTGGGCGTACCTGCAGTGCGTCGCACAGATCGGCCGTGGCGGCGGCCACCTGGACCTCTCGCGCATCACCCGCGCCAGTCAGGTTGTAGCGCCGAGACACCACGGCTGCGACTCCCGTGAAATCCCGCGACAGCGCGCGCAGGTCGCGGAGATCCGGGAAGGACACGCCGAACCGCACGCCCCGGAATCCGGTAGACATGATCTGGACCAGACGATCCGATCCCGGGTACGGCAGCGGCTTGAGCAGCACCGTATTGACCGCGCTGAAGATCGCCGTATTGGCGCCGATGCCGAGGGCCAGTGTGAGCACGGCGACGCCCGTGAAGCCGGGGCTCTTCGCGAGCGTGCGCACAGCGTAGCGAAGGTCTTGCAGCAGCGTGTCCATCATTCATACCTCAGGGCAACCATCGGATCGACCCGCGCCGCGCGGCGCGAGGGGATGAAGCTTGCCACCACGGTCACACCGAGTAGCGCGACGGTGACGAACCCGAAGACGAGGGGATCGTGCGGGGATTCCTGGAACAGGAGGGGGCCCAGCCAGTTGCCCGCCGCGAGCGCGATTACGACGCCGATCACGATGCCGGCGGCCCCGAGCGTCAAGCCTTCGCTGACGACCAGTCTCACCAAATCGTGCTGCTGTGCCCCGAGCGCGGCGCGGACGCCCAGCTCCTGGGTGCGCTGCGACACGGTGTAGGCCATCACGCTGTAGAGCCCGATCGCCGCGAGCGCGAGCGCCAGCGCCCCGAAGGCGAGGAACATGGTCGCTCCCAGCTGCCACGAGCGCGTCTGCTCGCCCAGGATCTCGCGCAGCGGCGTGACCGTGACATACGATGCACCGGGCATGAGCTGCTGCAGCCGGCGACGGATCGGCTCGGCGTATGGCGCGGCCTGCCCGCGGGTCCGGATGAAGAGACCGCCCTGCTCGGGATGCCACTGCGCCTCGGAGACGTAATAGAACAGCCCGGGGTCGTCGCCCAGGTGCTGGTACTTGATGTTCTCAGCGACGCCCACCACGTAGCTGCACGGCAGGGTGTCGGCGCCCACTTTGACGCACTGACCGATCGGATCCCGCCCGGGCCAGAGCGTCTTCGCCATGGCGTCGCTCACCACGATCGCGCGGGGCGCGTTTTTCGCGTCCTGGATGGCGATGCCGCGGCCGCGCAGGATGCGCGTGCCGAGCGTGGCGAAATACTCCGGGGTCACCGCGTTCAAGGCGAACTCGCCCAGTCGGTGCACCGAGTCGATGCCGGCGACATGGAGCTCCATGGTCGAAGTGCTCCAGAACGGCACCGTGAGTTGGCGCGAGGCGTGCATGACCTCTGGAATCGCCTGCGCCGTCTCGAGCAGATCGCGGCGCAGCGCGACCCCATGGGCGCTGTCGAGCTGCACGCCACGCATATTCAAGTCCACGAGGAGCACGGGGTCGACGTCGTAGCCCAGCGGCACGGCCCGCACGTGGCGCAGGCTGCGCACGAACAGCCCCGCGCCGATGAGCAGCACGACGCAGAGCGCGCCCTGCAGCACGAGCAACGCGAGGCGAGCGCGTGACCGCTGGAACGTGCCCTCGCGCGCGCCGGCCTTGAGATCGCCGGCGAAGTCGGCGCGCCGCGTCTGCAACGCGGGGGCGAGCGCGGTGAGGAGGCCGGCGACCAGCGCCGCCGCGCCGCCGAACAGCAGGGTGCGTGCGTCGCCCATCACGCTCACCTGGGATGACCTGGCCAGGAATTGCCCGCGCAGCACCGCACCGCCCCACTCCGCGACGAGGAGGCCTGCGACGCCCCCCAGCAGCGCGAGGATCACGCTCTCAGCGAACAACTGCGACAGCAGTCGCGCGCGACTGACGCCCAGCGCCAGCCGGATGGCGATCTCCTGGCGGCGTCGCAGCGCGCGGGCGAGCAGCAGGTTGGCGACGTTCGCGCAGGCGATGAGCAGGACGATCACCGCGACGCCGGCTACCCAGGTCGCGACCCTCGCGAAGCTCGACTCGTTCGGCCCGCGCTCACTCAGCACCGATGCGGCGAGGGCGTGCGGCCGCGCGATCTCCGCCGGAGCCAGGCCGGGGCTTTCCATCCGCTGGGCGGCGTAGCTGCGGAGGAAGGCGTTGGTGAGATCGGTATTGGCGGCCGCGACGCTCACCCCCGGCTTCCGCTGCACCAGCATGGACGCCCACATCCAATGGTACGTGGTCCACCACGTGTCCCGGGGCGGTCGCTGGGCGCTGGCGTGGCTCGTGATGGGGATGAACGCCACCGGTTGCTGCACCGGCCACAGTCCCGCGAATCCTTCGGGTGCGACGCCGATGATCGTGTAGACCGTGGGGCCGATCTGGAGGGTGGAGCCGAGTGCCTCCGAGCGACCGCCGTAGCGGGTTTTCCAGAAGGCGTACGAGAGCACCGCGACCGCCGTCCCATCGGGAGGACTGTCCTCGGCCGCCGTGAAGTAGCGGCCCAGCGCTGGTGGCGCATCGAAGAAGCCGAAGAAGCTCGCGCTCACGATGCCGACGCGCATTTCCCGCGCCTCGGCGCCGACCCCGACGGCAAGGTCGTGTTCGGTAAACGCGGCGGTACGGGCAAAGGCGCTCGTCCAGCTCGTAAGATCGACGTATCGCGCGTACTGCAGGTACCCGGACGCCTGCTCCTTGCCGCGATAGGTCTGTGCGAGATAGATGCGATGCGTCACTGCGGGATCACGCAGCAAGGGCGGAGGCCGAAACAGCATCCGGTCCACCACCGAGAACATGGCGACGTTCGCCCCGATGCCGAGCGCCAGCGTCAGGACGACGCCGAGCGTGAAGCCGGGGCTGTTCGCGAGTGTGCGCAGCGCGTAGCGGAGGTCCTGGAGCAGCGTGTCGATCATTTCACCACCCAGCCATCCCGCAACTGAATCACCCGCTTGCCGTATCCCGCATTCGTCTCCGAGTGGGTCACCTGCACGATCGTCGTCCCCCCACGGTTCAGCTCCGTGAACAGCTCCATGATCTCCTTCCCCTGGCTCGAGTGGAGATTCCCGGTCGGCTCGTCGGCGAGGATCAAGGACGGCGTGTGGATCAGTGCGCGCGCCACGGCCACGAGCTGCTGTTGGCCGCCCGAGAGCTGCCGTGGGAAGAGATCTTTCTTCGCGACGATTCCGAATCGGTCCAGCGTGTCGGCAACCAGCGAGTCGCGCTCGCTCTTCTTGATGTTGCGGTACGACAGCGGGACATCGAGGTTCTCCGCCACCGTGAGGTCGTCGAGCAGGTGATACTGCTGAAACACGAACCCGATGTGCTGCTTGTTGAGCGCCACGCGGTCCTTGG
>Ga0209156_10000919_pt1 | contig 24715 bp, 20 predicted proteins | sample GraSoiAngelo_124_FD_185881 | JGI IMG/M metagenome (GOLD analysis project Ga0209156, IMG submission 185881) | Grasslands soil microbial communities from the Angelo Coastal Reserve, California, USA - 14_0927_05_20cm (SPAdes) (version 2) | ecosystem: Environmental > Terrestrial > Soil > Grasslands... | reverse complement strand
AGCTTACACCGAAACCCCGCCCGCCGATTCAACGGACAAATTTCTCGAGCACATTCGGGCCGGCAATTGTGAAGCTCGCGGTGAAGGAGGCACGCCATTGGCCCTGTCGCACGGATTCTATAACACCCTCGCCTTGTTCATTCAGGACCATTTCCACGAGAAGCTGGGACCAAGTGCGGCTCTGGTTGAACAGATGTTCTCCCGGTTCATGGAAGGCCGGGACCCGACCGAATTCACGCTCGCAGAGAAAGCGAGTTTGTTCGGGCAAGCTGTGAGGTCCGGTAAGATCTTCGAGCTCTTCAAGCCGGCGAATGTTTCTCTCTGGAAGGAACTTTCCGGTTATTTCGGGCGACCTGAAGTGAAGGCGAAAATGGCCCAGGGATTGGATTCAATTCCCGAGCCTGAGCGGCGCGCTTTTGTCATGGCGAACATGGTCGCGGAGCAGCTCGCATTTCGCTTCTTCCAAAAATTCGTTCAACAAATTGGCGCCGGAAACATGCTCGAGAGCGTACAGGCTTTGAGCGCGATCGCGCCGATTCTGGTCGTGCTCGCACCTTACATTTATGGGTTCCACAGCCAGGCGCCGTCGCGCAAATGGCTGCAACAAATTTTCCAGGAGTTGACCGGAAAAATCCCGGAGGCTTTGCAAAACAACAAGCGGGCCTGGTTCACCGACACGCTCGAAGACGTCAACGGCGTGGCGACGACGATCAGGAAAATGACCGCCGCTGGCGCGGCCGCTGGAAAAGAGTTGACCGTCATCACATCGCGCGACGAACTGACGGTTGACGATATCCCGATCAAAAACTTCAAGCCGATCGGCGAATTTGAATTGCCCGAGTACGAGCTACAAAAGCTCAGCTTCCCGCCGATTTTGCAAATGCTGGATTACATCCAGCGGGAACGATTCACCGAAGTCATTATTAGCACGCCGGGACCCATCGGTCTGACGGCTCTGCTCGCGGCCAAAATGCTCAATTTGCAGACGAGCGGCATCTATCACACCGATTTTCCCCAATATGTCCGAATCCTGACCGAAGACAGTTTTCTCGAAAGTGTGACCTGGCGTTACATGCATTGGTTTTATGGACAGCTCGATACCGTTTTCGTGAACTCGGAGGAATATCGAGAAAGCTGGATCAAGCGCGGGTTTGACTCGGCCAAGTTGAAAATTTTCCCCCGCGGGCTCGACACGCAGCTGTTCCATCCCACGCGGCGCGATCCGGTGTTCTTCGAAAAGTTCGGGGCGAAAAACGGTCACATTCGATTGCTTTACGTCGGTCGGGTCTCACGTGAGAAAGATCTCGATCTTTTGGCGGAAGCGTATCGGCGGCTGCGCGACGAGGGATTGTCGGTCCAACTTTGTGTTGTCGGCCACGGCCCCTATGCGCGCGAGTTTTCCGAATCGCTCCCGGAAGCTCTCTTCACCGGATATTTGACTGGTGGAGAACTCGCGGCCGCCTACGCCTCCGCCGACATCTTCGTTTTTCCGAGCACCACGGACACTTTCGGCAATGTGATCATTGAAGCGCAGGCCTCCGGCGTTCCGGTGATCGTTTCCGATTCGGGCGGACCGAAAGAGTTGGTCGAGGACAATCGCAACGGCTTGATCACGAAATCGCACGACGTCGAAGACCTCACCCGCGCGATTCGAGAGCTGGTTGCCGATCCCGACCGACGAAAGCGGATGGGCAATCTCGCGCGTGAAAGTGTCATTGACCGGACCTGGCCAAACGCGTTTCGCAAATTCTGGGCGGCGACTGAGGTGTGATTCAACTCGGCAATGGCGGCGGCAGCGAGGGGGGTGTGGGCGACGCCTCAGGCACGGCGGCCCAGACATCGTAGTCCGGACCGAATTGCCGGATGAATCGGAGCCCGAACGCGCGCAGACAAACAACCAACGGCAGCAAGATTACTGTCCCGATGTACGGAATGAGCGCGATGCAACACGTCGCCAGAATTACCGCGCAGGCAGCGATTGCCGCTCCGATCCCAAGCGCAATCCAAAACAAACAATAGAACGTGATTTCGCCGGGGTAATTCGTAATCAACGAAACCGCTGCCCAAAAAGCTTCCAGCGCCAGACAGCGCCGACGATACATGATCGCGACCATAAAATGCGAGATCAGCGTCCACCCGAGAATGAGCAGGACGAAGACAACCGCCCAGAGAGCGATCATGCAAATAAGGTAAACGTCGTGCAGATGCAGGAACGTCACGCCCCGGATAATTGGAAGCATAAACGGCAGCGACGCGAGCGCGGCAATGATCGCGATGATGAAGCCAGCCAATAACGCCAAAAGAAAATAGCTATTACCTTGTTCGCGAAATTCCCGCCAAGGCCCTGCGATTGCACCCCGATTCTTGACAATACAATCCACCAACATGAAACGTCCACGCGCTCTCAGCCACGCAAAGACGATCACGACGGCGAACACCAGCGCGACGATTACGCCCAGACCGGAGAACAGGATCCAATGTGGAATTTGATTGATCGCATCGCTGACGGCTTGAAAACCCGGAACATTTTGCCAGTCCGCTCCCCGATTAAATCTGAAATTATAACTGCCGCTCCCCAAATTTGAGAGCCATGCCGCGAAACCGATGACGAACCATTTTTTCAAATCGAACGGCTGAAAGAGAATTTTCTTCATCAGCTGAAATGCTTCGTCGAGCGGCTTGAAAACCTCGATCTTGGCGGCGCTTCCGTTCACAGCGACGATTTGAACGGCTTGATAAATATTGATCAAGCTCTCACTGCGCGTCCGGTGATTTTTGTGTAGGGTCCAGTCATGGAGCGCGGGACTTCTCGCCGATATCCGATCGGGGCCGAATTAATCGGCCCAAACCAAACCCATTTCCGCATCTGGGCGCCTAAAGCCCACGATGTCGATCTCGTCCTGGAAGAAAGCGCGAAAAAAGATGCGAAGCGGGCGTTTCACCCGCTGGAGCGCGAGGATGGCGGTTATTTTTCGGGCGTCGCTAACGCTGGCGCCGGCGCGCTCTACCGTTTCAGAGTAAACCAGGCCGAACACTTTCATCCCGATCCGGCGTCGCGATTTCAACCGCATGGCCCGCATGGCTCTTCGTGCGTGGTCGATCCAACCCAGTTCGAATGGACGGATTCAAAATGGCGCGGCGTGCAAATGAAAGGCCAGATTATTTACGAAATGCACGTCGGTATTTTTACGAAAGAGGGAACTTGGCGCGCGGCGTCGGAACAACTGGCCGAGCTGGCACGGATCGGCATCACTGTTGTTGAAATGATGCCGATCGCCGATTTCCCGGGAAATTTCGGATGGGGCTACGATGGAGTCGATCTTTTCGCGCCATTTCACCTCTACGGAACGCCGGACGACCTGCGCCAATTTGTCGACCGCGCGCACTCGTTAGGCCTGGCTGTTATTCTCGACGTCGTCTACAACCATTTCGGGCCAGACGGAAATTATCTTGCGGTTTATTCGAATGATTACCTCATCCGCGAACAGGAAACCGACTGGGGCGATTCAATTAATTTCGACGGGCCCAACTCGACGCCGGTCCGCGAATTTTACATCACCAACGGCCGTTACTGGATCGACGAATTCCACTTCGACGGCTTCCGCTTCGACGCCACCGATGCGATTCATGATAAATCGGACGAATACATCATCGGCGCAGTTGGCCGGGCCGCCCGCAAAGCCGCTGCTCCACGCTCGATCATTTTGATCGCCGAAAACGAGCGGCAGGTTACCAAGCTCATCCGTCCCCGCAGCGAAAGTGGCGACGATCTCGATGCGGTTTGGAACGACGATTTCCATCACAGCGCCGTCGTCGCCCTGACCGGAAGACGGGAAGCGTACTACAGCGATTTTCTCGGCACGCCGCAGGAATTTATTTCCGCAGCCAAGTACGGTTATTTGTTTCAAGGACAACCCTATTTCTGGCAGGAAGCACCGCGCGGCACACCGGCTTTCGGTTCTCCCCCGCACGCGTTCGTCGCCTTTATTGAGAACCACGATCAAGTTTCGAATACGGCGGCGGGCGAACGCCTGCGATTTCAAAGCTCACCCGGCCGTTATCGCGCGATGACTGCGTTGCTCTTGCTCGGTCCCTGGACGCCACTGCTTTTTCAAGGCCAGGAATTCGGCGCCTCCACGCCGTTCATATTTTTCACCGATGTGGGCGATGGTCAGATGCGCGAGGCAATTCGCAAAGGGCGCTTCGGATTTCTGGCGCAGTTCCCTTCCCTGGCCACAAAGGAAGTGCAGGAACGTTTGCCAGTACCTTCCAATCCGACGTCGTTTGTTAGCTGCAAGCTTGATTTTAGCGAGCGCCAAAAAAACCAGGAGCTTTACGATCTCCATGTCGATCTTTTGCGGCTGCGCCGCGAAGACTCGCGCTTTCGCGAACAAAAAACGAATGGCGTGGATGGAGCGGTTCTCGGTCCGGCCAGTTTTCTCCTGCGTTACTTCAGCGAGGCTAACCGCGACGATCGACTTCTGGTGGTCAATTTTGGCGAAAGTCGCGACCTGAACCCGATTCCCGAGCCGTTGCTCGCACCGCCGCTTGGCTTCGAATGGGAGACACTGTGGTCGAGCGAATCGGCGCGCTACGGCGGGTCCGGAACCGCCACCGTAGCAACGCAAGATAATTGGACATTGCCAGCCGAAGCCACGGTGGCGTTGCGTTTGGTGCCCGAGAAAGAGCCGAGGAAGCAGCCGAAGCGAAGAAAATGGGGCTGATGCATTTTTCCGTTGGCGCCAAGGATCGATGAACAAGCAATTTGAAACAATCCGGCCCGTCATTCGTTCGATGCCGTGGGACGGCGCGCAAATGTCGCGCGAGCTCTTGCTTACTCGTGAATGGCTCGTGACCAACGGACTTGGCGGTTATGCCTCCGGCACCGTTTCCGGCGCCGTTACCCGTCGCTATCATGGATTGCTCATTGCGGCCTTGCCGGGACCTCTCGGACGCATCGTGATGTGGAGTCACGTATCGGAATTTCTTCGCTTCAGTAACGATGATGTCGTTTCTCTCGGAGCGGAAGAGCGCGCCGGCGGCCAGCTTGATCTAAAAAGCGCTGACTACTTAACTGAGTTCCGCCTCGAGGATGGACTTCCCGTCTGGACTTATCACGTTCGCGAAGTCGTGGTCGAGAAGCGGGTGTTGCTGCCTCATTTGCAGAACACAGTTCATGTGAGCTACCAGGTGATCTCGAAAGGAACGCCGCCCCGACTCGAATTACGTCCTGCTTTTCATTTTCGACATCATGAGGCGCCGGTCGATTCGGACTTGGGCGCGCCTTACAAACTCACCGCCGTTGATGGTCGTTACGAGATCGCCGCGGCGCGCCGAAAGGTGCCACCGCTCCGGATGCAACTGCATGGCCGGGAAGCCGCGTTCACCATTGCTCCAGCGAAAATTCCTCAAGTTGTTTATCGCATCGAGCAGCAACGTGGTTATTCCTACGAAGGCGAGCTCTGGAGCCCGGGATACTTTCGCGTCAATCTGACAGAGCGAAGCACGGCGACATTGGTTGGCTCAACCGAGTCGTGGGACATCATCAGCGTCTTAGGGCCCGAGGACGTTCTCGCGGCCGAACGCGAGCGTCGCGCCCGATTGCTGCATGGTGCGATTCCGAAAGCGCGCCAAACTTTTCCGGCGGAGCTGGTTTTTGCCGCCGACCAATTTGTCATTACGCCGGCCGGGCGATTTGAAGACGCCGCACGCGCGCACGCCGCGGGCGATGAAGTCCGCACCGTGATCGCCGGATATCACTGGTTCACGGATTGGGGACGCGACACGATGATTAGTCTGGAAGGCCTGACCTTAATCACGGGTCGATTGCTCGAGGCCGGTTACATCTTGCGCACCTTCGCCCATTACGTCCGCGACGGTTTGATTCCGAACATGTTTCCCGACGGCGCCAAGGAAGGCCGATACAATACCGCGGACGCAACACTTTGGTTCTTTCACGCTCTCGGCCGTTATCTTGAGCGCACTGCCGATCGGACCACGCTGCAACTTCTTTTGCCCATCCTGATCGAGATCGTCGAACATCATTTGCGCGGCACGCGCTTCAACATTCATGTCGATCCAAACGACGGCTTGCTCGTGCAGGGCGAGGAAGGTTATCAACTCACCTGGATGGACGCCAAGATCGGGGATTGGGTCGTGACTCCCCGCCGCGGCAAAGCAGTGGAGATCAATGCGCTTTGGTACAATGCGCTTCGGTTACTGGCCAATTGGTTGCGCGAAAATGGCGACGACGCTTCCGCGCAACGATACGACGAGCACGCTGAACGCGCGCACATTTCGTTCAATAATCGCTTTTGGTTCGAAACCGGCGGTTATCTTTACGACGTGGTCGATGTTGACGGCAGTTCAAGCAACGATTCGTCGTGTCGGCCGAACCAATTGTTCGCCATCTCGCTCGATCATCCGGCGCTCGATCCAAAACATTGGCGTTCGGTGCTTGAGGTCGTGGAAAAAAAATTGGTCACACCGGTCGGTCTGCGCACACTTTCGCCCGACGATCCAAATTACAAACCAATTTACGGCGGCGATCTACGTTCGCGCGACGGCGCGTATCATCAAGGCACGGTTTGGGCCTGGCTGATTGGTCCGTTTATCGACGCCTGGTTGAAAGTTCATCCGCACGACCGGGCCGCTGGCCGCAAGTTTCTCGAGACTTTTCCGGTGCATTTAAGTGATAACGGCGTCGGTACGATCAGCGAAGTGTTTGACGCGGGCGAGCCGCACATGGCCGGCGGCTGCATCGCACAAGCCTGGAGCGTTGCCGAAGTTCTGCGCGCCTGGCTGGAAACGGCCTAACCAGTGTAGTGGCGGCCGTGCCGGCCGCGGTGAGTTAGCGATCGCAGCCGACACGGCTGCCTCTACGACAGAAGTTCAACATCCTTGTGGCGCTCAAACAGATGCGCGCCTGCGATTCAATAGTTGATGCCTGAAACGGAAACCGCCGAAGAAATTTCCAAGAAGCCGGAGGTTCGCAAGGAACTGGAGCGAGCCGGAGAGAAGGAACCGGCCAAGAAAGTCAAAGCTGCAACGACCGACAAATTTTGGTTTGTCACTCACGGGTTGCTGCTGCTCGGTTGCGCCATCCTTTACTACCTCATCGGCACCAAACTGCTTCCGCTGATCCAATCGGAGGTCGATCTGGGCCGGCGCTTTCTCCGAGGCTTCGCGCTCGTCGTCATCGTTCTGGCGACCGCGAAAGCGGTGCGGGTTTATGCCATCGGACGGATTGAAGATACGGTCACGCGTTTCACGCTGCGGCGGATTCTGCTTCTCGTCGCGGGACTGTTAATTGCAGTCATTGTCATCTCAGTCGTGTTCGTCAATTGGTACGGCGCGCTCACCGCGCTCGGCATCGGCTCGATCATCGTTGGCCTCGCCGTGCAAGCACCGATGAAAAGCTTCATCGCATGGATTTATATTCTGGTGCGGCAGCCCTTCCGGGTCGGCGACCGCATCAAAATCGGCGACGCCACCGGTGACGTCATCGACGTCGGATATCTCGACACCACGCTCTGGGAATTTGGCGGTCAGTACATTTCCGGAGACCATCCGAGCGGCCGCGTTATCCGATTCCCGAACGAAAAAGTGCTCGATGAAATTGTTTGGAATTATTCCTGGCCGCTTTTCCCCTACATCTGGAATGAAATTAAATTTCAAGTCGCGTATCAGAGCGATCTCAAATTCGTCGCCGAAACAATGCAGCGGATCGTCACCGAAGAAATCGGAAAGGAAATGATGGAGCGTGTTTCGGTTTACCGCGATTTGCTGGCCCGGACGCCGGTGGACGAACTCGAAGTGCGCGAACATCCGCGCGTAATCTTTCGGGTCGACGAAATGACTTGGATCGACGCGATCGTGCGCTATTTGGTGGCGCCGCGTGAGGCGGGACCTGTAAAAAGCCGGTTGATTCCGAAACTACTCGCCGCTCTCAACGCTGCGCCGGAGAGGGTCATGTTCCCCAAAGGCGACGCGCGCTAAGATCGGCATTGTAGCCGTCGCCCTCTGGCGACGTGGCGCTCCGCAGCTTGCCACGCCGTAATCTGACGAAGGCGGGAGCGAAGCGGTTACAGCTTTGTTCGGCCGGAGAGCGCTTGCTGCAACGTTAATTCATCGGCCGATTCCAACCCCGCGCCCGCGGGGAGGCCGCGCGCAATGCGGGTGAGTGTGAGTGATTTGTCTTTTAGAAGATCGACCAGGTAATTCGTCGTCGCTTCGCCTTCGACATCGACGGCGAGCGCGAAAATGATTTCGCTAAATTTTGCTTTCTCGACCCGCTCGAGCAGCTCTTTGATCCGCAAATCTTCCGGACCGATATGATCCAACGGCGAGATCCGTCCGCCTAACGAATGATAGCGTCCGCGAAAAACGCCGGTTTTTTCGAGGGGCAAAATATCGGTCGGTTGCTCGACCACGCACAGTAACTCCGTCGCGCGCGAAGAGTCGGAGCAGATATCGCAGAGTTCGTCAGTGGCGAAATAGCCGCAAAGTTTGCACGGGTGAATTCCGCGCCGCGTTTCGGAAATCGCGCGGGCAATTTGTTCGGGCTGATCGCCACGCGCTTGCACGATCCAGAGAGCAATCCGTTCGGCCGAGCGCGGACCGACCCCGGGCATTTGCCGAATTTGCGCGACCAAATCGCGCAGCGCGGGTGGATATTCCGTTTTTCTCAAGACCGCGTTCGGCTTACGCCTGCCTCATCGGCGCTTCGGCCAGATTCAGCGCCAGCGGCTCGAGGCGGCGGAGATACAACTGTAGCGGTGCGTCTTCTTCCTCGTTCGGTCCGCGCGCCTTTTGAAATTCCGAATACGCCTCGGCCCATCGCTTCTCGCGGTAAAACACGACGCCGTTCCAGAAACAATCGCGGCGCGCCAACTGTTCCGGCTTGGCGTCCGCCGCCGGCCAGAGCGGTTCATAAATTTCGTGTCGCTCGCGCGAATTCACGCCGCTGAGAAAGTCAATTGGACGCGCGACCACGTATCTGCTCGCCAGCTCAAAAGTGCGCGGTCCGATCAAGACCCGCGAACCATAAAAGCGGTTTGCCACACAAAAGCGCCGCGCCAATTCAACCGGTTCACCGCTCGTGATCAATCCAGCCCGCGCGCCGTTCTGGAGCGGCGCGACCACCATCGTGCCCGAGCTCACTCCGAGGTGCACGTCGCATTTCGCTTCGCCATTGGCCAGTTGGGATTGGCGGAATTGTTCGACCACGTTCAGCGCCACGCGCACAGCTTTATCGCCATGGTGCGCATCTATTTCCGGAAAACCAAAGAGCGCGACCACGCCCTCGGCATCAGCGGTTTGAATGTAAGCACCCGCTTGCATGAAACTCTCGGTCGCCCGGCGGATAAACTCTTCCGTGATTTTGCCGAACACCGGCGGCTCAAAATCTTCCGCGAGATCGTATTTATTCGCGACGTCGCAAACAACCACCGTCGTTTCGTAAGTCTTCGCTTCCGGATCAAAGGCAATGTCGCCGTTGATCACACGCTGGAACTGGTCTTTCGACAATCGAGCGCTGAAAAATGCGCGCGCGGTCACGGCCCGACCGCGTTGCGAGATCGCGGTATAGCGATCGGCCACGATAAATGCGATTGCGACCGCGAACATGGACGGTAACGGTTGAAAGAAGACCCGGTAGAGCGAGCAAATCCACGAAACCGCGACCAGCTCGATCAGCAATCCGATTGCGAGCAAACCTATCCGGCCGCGGCGCAAACTGGTGACCGTGAACGCCGCAACGCCGAAAGACAAGATCGACATGAATACGTATTGCCATTGCTTCGGCACGACGTGCGTAGCAGCGTTGTAGGAAGAAATATAGTCCACGACCCGATCTTCAAACCGGACCACTTGCGGGCTGAGGTGCATCGCGCTGACCCCGACCACGACAAAGATTCCGATGATCAAAGCGACTAGAAGCGGGCGTTTCATGAAAGGAATCAGGCTTTCGAAATGGCCGCAGCCGAATCCTCCTTCACCGGGCCCCCAGCGATCGGGTAATACGACTGTACCACGAGCTCGCTCAAACATCTGTCCGGCGCGTCGACTGCCGCGGCCCCGAGGACAAATTTTGTCCGGCCGGTGTTCTTTTTCACCAGGCTCAGTCCAAACTGGTAATCTTTGAACAGATGGGCACAGATATCGTTCATATTCATCCGCTCGCTTTGGGCGCGTTCCACCAAACGCCGCAAGGCGGAATCGTCAAAAACAATTTCAAGGCCGTGTTCTTTGCCGAAGGCCTCCGCAAACTGGCGGGCCGCGGCCTCCAGCATTTTAGCTTCATGTTTCTCGCCCTCGGCCATGAGACGATCGAGGACGCGTTTTGGTTCGCGCACCAGCTCGGCCGTGACCCGCAGCTGACTCAAACCTGAGCCCGCCAGATGATACTTGTAATCGCGGAAAAGTTTTTCGAACACGGTGAGCAGCCCGCGTGCGCCAGTTCTCTCCGCGGCGGCGGCTTCGGCAATTAAGCGTAATGCTTCGTCATCGAAACTGATGTCGATCCCGTAAGCGCGGAAAGCGCGCTCGTATTGGCGCAGCAAACTGCCTTCCGAAAATTTCATGATCTTGAAAAGATCGTCCGCGTCGAGATCGAGGCAGACGACGCGCACCGGCAAACGTCCGATAAACTCCGGTTCGAACCCGTACTCGACAAAATCTTTCGTGGTCACGTATTGAAACAATTCGTTGTCCATTACCTGCACGGGCTCGGCCCGGAAACCGATCTGTCCCTGACGCACGCGCCGGGCCACTTGTTCCTTCAATTTTTCAAACGCGCCGCTGACCACGAACAGAATGTGGCGAGTGTTGATCGTCTCCCGTTTTGCTTTGCCTTTGCGCTGAAACTCGAACGCCGCCTGCAATTGCGCCTGCAAATCGTTCATGCTCCGCACCGGCACTTCCGTTTCTTCCATCAACTTGAGCAACGTTGTCTGAACGCCGCGGCCGCTCACATCGCGTCCAATCAAATTTCCGGCGGACGCTATCTTGTCGATCTCGTCGATGTAAATGATCCCGAACTGCGCCAGGTTCACATCGCCGTTGGCCTTGTGCACCAGCTCGCGCACCAAATCTTCCACATCGCCGCCAACGTAACCGGTCTCGCTGAACTTCGTCGCGTCCGCTTTCACGAACGGGACCTTGATCAAATCGGCGATGTGCTTGATCAGATAAGTTTTTCCAACGCCGGTCGGTCCGACCAAAATCACATTTTGTTTGGTGTACTCGAGCTGCTCCGCCTGCTTCGGATTTTCTTTCTCGAGCTGGCGCAGATATTTGGCATGGTTGTAATGATCACAAACTGCGATCGCGAGCACCTTTTTCGCTTCGTCCTGCTTGATCACGAACCTATCCAGGTGCGCCTTGATATCGCGCGGCAGAAAATTGAACTCGAACTCCTGATTATCGATCTTCTCCGCCTTTTCTTCAGGTTCGGCTTCAGCCGGTTCCGGCGCAGGGAAAGCCGCGACCGAGACCCGATCACCGAAGTTCTGTTTCATGAACTCGGTGATCTTCGTCTTCAGTTCCTCGGGTGAAGGAAAAGTTGGTGGTGGCGGATTTTGCTCCATGTAATTAGCGACGTCGAAAGTTCGTGCGAAAAGCCAGCATCGCAACCCTTAGTCTGCCTGTCGCGGCGTAGCCTTGGCAAAGGTGGATGACCGCCGACGCTGCCTCCGCGTTCAAAACACGGTCGCGCCGGAAAGCCTACCAACGGAACGACGGGTGTAAACATACGTCCCGCCCCAGTGGGCCGATGTAATGGCCTTGATCGCGGAATCAGACCGGGGTGATGTTATCACGCCCGTGGCGCAGCACGCGCGACATCCAGATCAGTTCGTTCAGGAACATGTCGACGCGGCGGACGAAGTTTTCGTCGAGTAATTTCCCTCGCTCATCGAAGAGTGTTCCAATTCGGGCGAAGTTAACGTCTTCGAAGATCGTCACCAGCCCGAGCTCGCGCATCACGGGCAGTAAAGTTTCGATCACGCGGGCGCCACCGAAAGCGCCAGCTGACACGCCGCAAATCCCGACCGCTTTGTGGATGTATTCCTTCAAATTCATATCGAGCGCGTGCTTCAGCAGTCCGGGAAAACTGTGATTGTACTCGGGTGTGACGATGATCAGACCATCGCAGCGCTCGATCGTCGCCGAAAATTTCGGGTCCTTCATCTGTTCGCCGGCGTCATCGAGTTTCATCGGCAGCGTGCGCACATCGATGAATTCCGTTTCTACGCCGGCGCGCTTTTTGGTTTGTTCAAACACGAACTTCGCGGCGTGTTCGCTTTCGCGGCCCTGCCGCGCGGTCCCGAGGATCACTGGAATGAAAAGAGGCCGTTCCATTGTTCTCGACAGGATTTACAGGATCAAAACGATTAAAGAAATCCGAATCCGGTCAATCTTGTTAAATCCTGTCTAGTTCCGGTGGTTTGCCGATGGCCGGATTCGAACCGGCACGGGCCTTTTCGGCCCAACGGAAATGGCGGTGTGGCTTTTCTAATGAGGTTTGCAAAACAACTTCGCGAAGCTGATGACTTGCTCTCATGGAAAGCATGCCATTCCGTCCGCTTGCGTCCGCGAACAGTCCGCGAACAAATAGCGGACAGTGTTTGTCCGTCCGTTCACACCCCTAGGGAAATGAGCGGACGGACGGCAATAAGCGATGGTTGGGCGCGCAGCTTTACTGACTGTTGAGAACCGTTTGCGGTGCAGGTTTTCTCAGCTCAAGCTCATTGCTTACTTTCTGGAGGCCCGCAGTTAGCCTTTCAACCTGCTTCTTCAGCTCCTCCACTTTGCTGTGCTCTTTGAGGAACTCGTTGAGCAACATCGCGTTCACCGCGTCGTAGCGCACGGTGTAGATCTTTCCCTGGTCGTCACGAGCTACCAGATCGGGGTTCACCTTTGCTACCTCCTCGGCGATGAGTCCGAACTGCGGCGTCCCATCCGGGTCAAGTTCTTTCTTATAATGAAAGGTGACCGGTTTGAGCGCGAGGACCGCTTCACTCGCCTTGTCCATCGGCTTGATCGCGTCCTTGAAACGCTCCGAGGAGGGTGCCGTGCCAAGCTGACCAGCGGCGTTTACCTTAACCGCTACGCCTGTAACTCCTGCTCCGCTGATGCCGGCGATAAATGTTTTCGTCTGGGTTCCTACCGTGCCGATGCGGATGGTATTGGCTTCCGCAGCAACACCGGGGTTGCCGATGTCGATGTTGTTATTTCCCGTGGTGAGATTCTGACCGGCTGAAACGCCCAAAGCGATGTTACTGCTGCCGGTTGTGTTGAAAAAGAGCGCATCAACACCGTTGGCCGTGTTGTCGGAGCCGGTGGTGTTGCTTTGGAGTGCAGCAGAACCGTTGGCCGTGTTCTCGCTGCCGGTTGTGAACAAGAGCGCAAAAAAACCGTTCGCCGTGTTGTCGGAGCCACCGGTGTTGCTATAGAGCGCAGCAGAACCGTTGGCCGTGTTCCTGCCGCCCGTTGTGTTGAAAAAGAGCGCACTGGCACCGTTAGCTGTGTTGTTGGCGCCGGTGTTGCTATAGAGCGCACGGGTGCCGTTGGCCGTGTTGTCGGAGCCGGTGGTGTTGCTATAGAGCGCTTCAAAACCGTTGGCTGTGTTCTCGACGCCGGTTGTGTTGCTAAAGAGCGCACTAAAACCGTTGGCCGTGTTGCTGAAGCCAGTGGTGACGCTGGATAGGGCTCCATCCCCCTCAGCTGTGTTACCGTTGGGGTAGCCTCCGTCCGGCGACGGCGACGGCAGTTGCGCTTGAGCCGTTCGCGAAGGCGCGAACAAGGCCAGCGCGAGCGCAAGAAGCACGACAGTAAAACCGCGCCGCAAAGGGGAGCGGTTAATTGATTTTCCTAAATGTAGAGTTGTCATATTTTTTGTTTTCATTTTTTGTTGAGGCTGGGTTGTTGAACTGCATTAACTGCAATCCAGTTCCGCGCGGAACCACGAACCATCCCCACGAGGGCGCTTTGAACAACGGCCTCACTTCGGCCCACTCGGGCTTCCAGTTGGATCTAGAGATCGCGTAAAAGTCTCAGCGAAGATCCAGCAGTTCCTGCACCCTTTAGCGGAAAAAAGGACCGAACTGCGCGCCGTCGCGCCACAGGAAGATTTCCATAATGATCGGCTGTCGATGCTCGCTCCAAGCTCGCTTAGTTGTCCATCGGAAAATCGAATTCCGATTCGCGAAAAGCAGAGATTTGGCGTTATGTCCGCTTCGTGAAGTGCGTTATTCCAGAGTCAATCTGAAATTGGCCGCGAGGGAAAGTTGATTCGCGGTCATGGGATGCTGCGCTTGACGTGGTTCCAGCAGAGCCTTCTCGGAATGTCCGTCGCCAGCGATGTGAACGATGAGGAGGATCACGTGCTCACGGAGGTTTTCAAGCAATGCGAAGAACTGCGGGCGAAAAAGTATTTAGAGGTTGTTAAGACAAACCTTTACGCCAGTTCGTGACGGTGCGCGGACGAGCCGCGCAAAGTGGAGCGCAGCTAGCGCGTTAGAGAATGGTCGGGAAATGGAATGGGTGCATCCCTCTGCGCCCCTCGCGACTTGGCGAATACTTGGCAAACAGTTCGTCATTTCCGTGCGTTTGCGTTCGCGACCGTTCGCGACACGTTGAATCGCGAATTTGAGCGATTTTCCCTCGTAAAGTCATTTCTCAGAGGGTGCCGATGATGGGATTCGAACCCATACCCCGCTTTTCGCAGGAACGGATTTTAAGTCCGTTGCGTCTGCCATTTCGCCACATCGGCGGCTTCAACGGCTGAGAAGTGTAGCCATGAGAACCGGTTACGCCAAAATGAAAGTCCGAGCTCTCCCCGGCGAGTCTTCGACCGGACTGGCATTAAGACTAAGGCGGTCAAGGGGCGCCTTGCCGTTACAATTTTTCTTAACAAAAGCGCGAACTTCTTTCTGCAAAGACCGTATTTACTTTTGGAGCAACGGATCACACGCGGCTGTTTTCCCCCGTCGGAGCGGCACCGGTTCATGTGCCGCTCCTTGGCTTTCCGACGAAATCCGGCACGTCCACCGAGTGCTGCAGGCTGCGTAGTACTATTATAGAGAGATAGAGAGGCACCTCGGCGGTGTCCTCGTTAACAATCAAATCGTAAACTCAACGGGAGGATTTATGGCGCGACAATTGGAAGGAAAGAAGGTGGCCATTCTGGTGACGGATGGTTTTGAACAAGTGGAAATGACAAAACCGAGACAAGCGCTCGATGAAACCGGCGCGGAAACAAAAATCGTTTCGCTCAAATCCGGACAAATCCAAGGCATGCATCACGCCGACAAGGGCGACAAATTCGATGTTGATCTTACACTCCACGACGCGCGACCGGATGACTTCGATGCGCTGATGATTCCCGGCGGCCTCATGAACCCGGACGCGCTGCGCTCCAACGACGACGCAGTCGAGTTTACCCGCCATTTCTTTGAAGAGGGCAAACCGGTCGCGGCAATTTGTCATGCGCCGTGGGTCTTGATCGATGCCGGCGTGGTGCGCGGACGAACGCTCACCTCCTGGCCGGCGATCAAGAGCGATGTCAAAAACGCCGGCGGAAAATGGGTGAACGAAGAAGTCGTGGTCGATAACGGACTGGTGACGAGCCGCAAACCGGACGACATCCCGGCGTTCAATCGAAAAATGATCGAGGAATTCTGCGAAGGAAAACACGACGCCCGAAAAGAAGTCGCAGCCGCGACGTTGGAGACCTGAGCCAAGTTGCAGAAATATTTGCAGGGCGTCCGGCGCGCCGGACGCTGATCTAGCATTGGCGTTTCTTCGAAACGCCCTACAATTTATTTTTGAAGCCCGATGACGACTGCCAACAAGATCACCGTTGCCCGCATCCTGATGATCCCGGCGTTCGTCACCATGGCGATTTACTATGGTCAAAGCATTCAACGCGGCGCGCCGCTAGAATGGCAACGTTTCACCGCGATCGCGATTTTTCTGATCGCGGCTGTGAGCGACGGACTCGATGGATACATTGCGCGCCGCTACAAACAGCGGAGCGCGCTCGGAGCGATTCTCGATCCGATCGCGGACAAAGGCTTGCTGCTGAGCGGCATCATCACTTTGAGCATCAGCAACTGGAGCGAGGTCGATCCCGAGTACGGCAGATTTCCGGCGTGGTTCCCTGTTCTTGTAATAACGCGGGACGCGGTAATCCTAGTCGGCGCTGGGATCCTGCACTATTTCATCGGCAATAAAATGCGCGTAAAACCAAGTTGGACCGGAAAAGTAGCAACCGTCTGCCAAATGTGCGCTATCGCCTGGGTGATGTTGCAGCTTCAATTCCTTCCTCTCCTATTCGTGGTCAGCGTCGCCGGAGCTTTCACTCTTATTTCCGGGATCATCTACGTGATGGAAGGCGTGCGTCAGTTGCAAGCTGAGGGGCACGCGCACGCCGCGCGGGATTAAATCTCCAGCACGGCGATGAATGCTGAGGCCAACATGCCGAGCGTCGCAATCATCGGGCGTCCGAACGTCGGGAAGTCTGCGCTTTTCAATCGCCTGGTCGGCCGCAAGATCGCGATCGTTCACGATCAGCCCGGGATTACGCGCGACCGGATCTCAGCAATCTGTTCGCGCGGAGAACAACCGTTCGCACTCTGGGACACCGGCGGAATTTTCGGCGCGGGCGAAAAGGATCTCAGGGGGGAAGTGCGCCGCACCGCAGAAGAAGCGTTGCACGCAAGCGATCTTCTTCTGTTTGTGGTCGACGGAAAGGACGGACTCTCGCCCATCGATAGCGATCTTGCGCGCACGCTCCGTAAAGCGCGAAAACCGATCGTCCTCGTCGTCAACAAGATCGACCATGACAAGCACGAGTCTCTTGCCGCTGAGTTCGATGCGCTAGGCTTTGAGCAAATCGTTTCGATCAGTGCCGAGCACAGTCGCGGCATCTCTGATTTGTTAGGCGTGGTTGACCAATTGCTCCTCTCGCCCCCGCAATCCGTCTCTCAACCCTCACTTGTCACGCCGGAGCGTAGCGAAGGAGGAACTCTCAACTCTCAACCTCTTGCTATCGCCATCGTCGGCCGGCCGAACGTGGGCAAATCATCGCTGATTAACGCGATCGTGCAAAGCGAACGCGCGATCGTGAGCGAATTACCCGGAACGACGCGCGATTCAGTCGATATCTCTTACCAACGCGATGGCCGCCGCTTTTTGTTCATCGATACGGCTGGTATTCGCCGGCGCGGTAAACTCTCGAGCTCGGTTGAAGTTTTCAGCGTGATGCGCGCGGAACGAAGTATTCGTCGCGCCGATCTGTGTGTACTGATTGTCGATCTTACCAGCGGTGTGACTGCGCAGGACAAACGAATCGCCGGATTAATCCAGGAAGCGCGCAAAGCGGCGCTGGTTGTTTTGAATAAGTGGGACCTCGTTAAACCGAAGCGCGGCGAGCGACAGACGACCCGCGAACTTGTTGCTGAAACCCGCGAGAAGATTTTCTTTCTCAATTACGCGCCGGTGCTAGTCGCATCCGCGCGCACGGGCGAGAACGTGGATCGGCTTTTCGGAATGATTGACAAAATTGAGCGCGCAGCGACCACGCGCATCGGGACCGGAGTTTTGAATCGATTGATGCGCGCGGTGTTCGCCGCAAATCCGCCGCCGATGATGAAAGGCCGGCGATTGAAACTTTTTTACGCTGCCCAGTCTGCGGGAACACAGGATCGATCCGCTAAAGGACCGATTCACCGTCGCGAACATCTTCAACCACCGGAGTTCGTGCTGTTTGTAAACGATCCGCGATTGCTCTCTCAATCATACGCGCGTTATGTCGAAGCTAGAATCCGCGACGCCGAACCCTATAGCGGCCTGCCGATTATTTTGACTTTGCGCCCGCGCAGCCAAAAATTGTAGCCCCCGCTCTTGGGGCGGCGCTCGCCGCGGCGAGCGGCCACAGCTGCGAATCGAACATTTCGCCCTGGCATCTGTCAGAAAACACACATGAAATCGACGCAGGAGATTACCCGTGACGTGCAGGAGCTTGGCCGCTGGATCCCGGCTCTGCGCGAGCAGGTTTCGCATGTCGTTGTCGGCCAAAAATATCTGGTCGACCGCTTGTTGCTCGGCCTTCTTGCCAACGGTCACATTCTGCTCGAAGGCGTGCCGGGTTTGGCCAAAACGCTTACCGTCAAGACGATGGCCGCAGCGATCAAGACGGGTTTCCAGCGATTGCAATTCACGCCGGATCTTTTGCCGGCCGATTTGATCGGGACGCTGATTTACAATCCACGCACCGGCGAATTCACGACCAAACTCGGGCCGATCTTTTCGAATCTAATTCTGGCCGACGAAATTAACCGCGCGCCGGCGAAGGTGCAGAGTGCACTGCTCGAAGCGATGCAAGAACGCCAGGTCACCATTGGCGAACAAACCTATCCCCTCCCCGATCCATTTCTGGTTCTGGCCACACAAAATCCAATCGAGCAGGAGGGAACGTATCAACTTCCCGAAGCGCAGCTCGACTGCTTCATGTTCAAATTGAACATTGGTTATCCGGAAAAATCCGAGGAGCGCAAGATCCTAGATTTGATGGCGACATCTGCGCCTGATCTGCGCGTCAATGCGGTGATCGAGCCGCAACAAATCATCGCCGCGCGCGACCTGGTGAACCAGATCTACATCGACGACCGCGTGAAAGATTACATTGTCGATGTTGTCTGGGCGACGCGCGAGCCGGCTTCTTACAATTTGCATCTGGAAGGATTGATTCGTTACGGCGCATCGCCGCGAGCGACGATTTATCTCGCGCTCGGCGCACGGGCCCACGCGTTTCTGAACGGCCGCGGTTACGTCACGCCGCAAGATGTAAAAAGCATCGGACCGGATGTCTTGCGGCATCGTATCATCGTTAGTTACGAGGCCGAGGCTGAAGCGGTCACAAGCGAAACCATCATCGAACGAATTTTTGCCGGTCTTCCCGTTCCCTAAGTCGCAATGAACGGCTTGCAGGAAAAAACCGCGGAAATTCTCAAGAAAATCCGCACCCTCGAAATTAAGACCAAAGGACTGGTCGAGACCGTCTTCGCCGGCGATTATCACAGCGTCTTCAAAGGTCGCGGGATGAATTTTGAAGATGTGCGCGAGTATCAACCGGGCGACGAAATTCGCGCGATCGATTGGAACGTGACCGCGCGGCTCGGCACTGCGTTCGTGAAAAAATTCACCGAAGAACGCGAACTGACAGTGATGCTGATTGTCGATGTTAGCGCATCGGGAAATTTCGGAAGCGCCGCGCAATCAAAACGCGAACTGGCCGCCGAGGTGGCCTGTCTGCTCGCTTTCAGCGCGATTCGCAACAACGACAAAGTGGGGCTGATTCTTTTCACCGACCGGGTGGAACTTTTCATTCCGCCGAAGAAAGGGCGTTCCCACACACTTCGACTCATTCGCGAGATTTTGTTTTTCGAACCGGCCGGCCGCGGAACTGATCCCGCGCTCGCGCTCGATTATTTAAACAAAGTCGTGACGCGTCGCGCGGTTGTCTTTTTCATTTCCGATTTTCAAGCGCCGGACTTCTCGCACACGCTCGCGGTCAGCGGCCGACGCCATGATTTCATCGCCGTGCACATTCAGGACGAGCGCGAGCAAGTGCTGCCGAATGTCGGAATTATCACCCTCGAGGACGCCGAGACCGGGGAACAAATTGAAATCAACACCGCGGACCGTGGGACACGAACGCGATTCAGCGATTTGGCCGACGAGAAAGCGGATGAGCTGTCGCGCACCCTCCGCCGCAACAACATCGACGCAATCACGTTGCAGACGAGCGAAGACTATCTGCCGGCGCTGCGTTCGTTTTTCAAATTACGCGAGCGTCGCGCCGCCACGCGTTAAGTCGATGATGTCGATCTTGCATTGCTTGCCGCGCCGTAGCCTCTCGGCACGCCGTAGCTTTATGCGAAGGCTGGTTGGCGAAGGCGGGTCGATCTTCCTTGCTCAACAACAATTTCACGAGATCGCGCCGCCAGTTGATTACTCGTTTGTCCCGACCTGGATGATTTTTCTGGCGAGCTTTGTTGGACTTTGCCTGATCGGCTTGATCGTCTGGTTCTTCACCCGAAAGCGCAAACCGGAACAACCTCCGAAATTGCCGCGAGAAATCGCGCTGGAAGAACTCGAGTCGATCAGTGGTGAGATCGAAACAACGAATCCGTATCTGTTTAGTATTCGCGTGTCCGATATTTTGCGGCGCTACGTGACTAATCAGTACGCGTTGCCGGTGACGCGACAGACATCGGTCGAATTTCTTACCGCCCTGGCGAAGTCGTCGCCGTTCTCGACGAACGAGAAATCGCTGCTCGAAGATTTTTTAAACCGGTGCGACTTGATCAAGTTCGCGCGTTACGAAGCGACATCGGCGGATAGCCGGCTTCTGCTGGAAGAGGCGACGCGCTTTGTGAAAGGAGAGCAACTTGCGCTTGCTTGATTGGTGGCCGGCAAATACTGCCCTGACGTTCGCGCGTCCTTGGCTGCTCTTGCTCCTCTTGGCCATTCCGCTCCTCGCTTATCTCCGCGGCAAACGCGGTCCGGCTGCAGCGCTGACCTTTTCATCGACCGCGACGCTGCGCGCGATCGGGAAGCAAAGCGCCGCGCGCGTTGGCAAATTTCTGCGGGCTTTAATTTTTGCAACCCTCGCGATCTTCGTGGTCGCTCTCGCGCGACCGCAACTCGGCAAAAGTCTGACCCAAGTCGAAGCCAGCGGGATCGACATCATGCTGGTGCTTGATGTGTCCGGGTCAATGCTGACCAAAGACTTCACGATCGGCGGCGAGCAGGCGACCCGGCTGGACGCAATCCGCGAAGTCACGCGCAAGTTCATAGAAGGTCGACCGAATGATCGCATTGGAATCATCGCTTTCGCCGGCCGGCCATATGTTGTTAGTCCGATGACGCTGGACCACGATTGGCTTCTACAAAATCTCGAGCGAGTGCGAATCGGACTCGTTGAAGATGGAACCGCGATCGGCTCGGCGATGGCCTCAGCCGCAAATCGATTGAACGACAAACATTCAAAAAGCCGCGCGATCGTTCTGCTGACCGACGGCGAAAATAACGCCGGCAAAATTTCACCGAACACGGCGGCCGAAGCAGTGAAAGCTCTGAAGATCCATTTATACGCCATTGGTGCCGGAATCACCGGGATTGCGCCGGCGCCAATTTTTACTCAACGCGGGCCGATGACCGACGTGCTTGGAAATCTCCTCTATCAAAACCAACGGGTGGAATTTAACGAAGCCGGCTTGAGACAGGTCGCGCAGATTGCCGATGGCCAATTTTTCCGTGCGACCGACACCAAATCACTCGAGCAGATTTATAGCGACATCGACAAGATGGAGAAATCGACCGTGGCCGTGAAAAAATATCAGGAGTACCGCGACCTGTTTCCGCTTTGCATCATGAGCGGCTGCGGCCTGCTGGTGGCGCAGCTTTTATTGTCGCAAACCATTTGGAAAAAATTGCCATAATGAGCTTTGGCGCACCAATCTGGTTCTGGGCACTGCTGGTGATTCCGGTTCTCGCACTCTTATTTGCGCGCGCCGAACAGCGAGGAATCGCGAGACTTCGCGAATTTGTTTCTCCGCGGTTGCTTCCGCAGCTCGCCGCGACTGTGAACCGCTCGCGCCGCGTGTTCCGATTTGCTTTGCTCATGCTCGGACTTGCGCTCGCGATCGTAAGCCTCGCTCGACCGCAATGGGGTTACATTTACGAAGATGTGAAGCGTAAAGGTCTCGACCTGCTTTTTGCGGTCGACACTTCGCGGAGCATGCTTTCAAACGATGTGCAGCCCAACCGGCTCGAGCGCGTCAAGCTCGCGGCCCAGGACCTGGTTAACCAGCTCCAAGGTGATCGGGTTGGACTGATTGCCTTTGCCGGCCGCGCGTTTTTGCAAGCGCCGTTAACGATTGATTACGAAGCGGAAGTCGAATCGATTAATGATCTCGATACGAAAACGATCCCCGAAGGCGGCACGAACATCTCGGAAGCGATCAATCTCGCTCTAAACACATTTGGAAAAAGCGCCGCCGGAAATCGCGCGCTAATCATTTTCACTGATGGCGAAGAGCTCAGCGGCGACGCCGCCAAAGTGGCGAAGGCCGCGGCCGAGGCCGGTGTGCGGATTTTCACGGTGGGCGTGGGCACGCCGCAAGGCTCACTCATTCCCGTTACGAGCGACGATGGCGGAACGGCATTCGTGAAAGATTCCGCGGGCCAAGTTGTAAAATCAAAGCTCGACGAGAAGCGCTTGCGCGAAATCGCTCAAGCCACCGGCGGGTTTTATCTGCACCTCGACGACGGACCGCGAACGATGTCGCAACTTTACGCGCAAGGATTGGCGAACATGAAAGCGGCCGACATTGATGCGCGCTTGGGGCGGAGACCGATTGAGCGTTACGAATGGCCATTGGGCGCGGCGATTCTCGCGCTGACGATGTCGATCTTGATCGGCGAACGCAAACGGGTCCGCGCCCGCGCGCGCGTGCCGCAATGGTCGAAGATCGCAGTGCCGGCGACCGCGCTGATTCTAGTTTTCGCGAGGCCTGCGTTTGGAGCTGCTACCGGGTTGAATCTTTACCGCGAAGGAAAATACAACGACGCCTATAAGAGCTTTCAAGAAGATCTGCAATCGCACCCGGATTCATCGCAAAAAGAAAAGATCGAATTCGATGCCGGCACAGCCGCTTTCAAAATGGGCGATTATAACAAGGCATTGCAATCGTTCAGCAACGCCCTGCTTTCATCCGACAAAGGACTCCAGGAAAACAGCCATTTTAATCTCGGCCGGACACTCGAAGACCGCGCCGACATGGACCAGACAAACGAGACCACGCTAAAGGACCTGACCGATGCGGCGTCGCATTATGAATCGACTTTGAGACTGAATCCGAAAAATGAAGCGGCCAAAGCCAATTTGGAAGAGGTCAAAAAGAAGATCGAGCGGCTGAAACAGCACCCGAAACAAAAACCAACGTCACCACCGCAACAGCAAAACAAAAAAGACAAGAATCAGCAACAAAACGGCGGCGGACAGAACCAAGACCAGCAACAATCTCAATCGCAGAGCAGTTCCGGCAAAGATCAAAGCCAGCAGCAGCAGCAGCAACAACAACAGAACCAGCAGGCACAATCGCAAAACCAATCCGGAAGCACTAAAAATTCTCAGGACAAGTCGAACCAGGCCCAGGCCAAAAACGAACCGCAAAAGAATCAGCAACCTCAGGCAGGCGAAACTCCGTCGCCATCGCCGGGGAAAGATCAACAGCAAGCGAGTCAATCTTCGCCCTCTCCCGGAAAGGGAGAAAACAAAAATGCGAGCGCCACGCCCAGTCCGCCCGCTGGCGAACAGGATCGACAATCAGGGCGCGATCAAGAACAGCCGGAAGAATCGCCGAGTCCGGGTGGCGGCGACGATCAAAAGCCGTCGTCCTCTCCTGGCGAAGGCGAAGGCGAGAGCGAAAACGCGACTCCCTCCGCAACGCCGACTTCCTCACCGCCAAAAAAATTGGCCGGGGAAATCAAAGGAGCCAATGGCGACCAACCGCCGCAGAACCCGCAGAATGCTGCGCAATTAGCCGAGGCCGAGCCGGAAAAAGAGGGACAGATGAGCGAGAAACAGGCCGAGCTTCTTTTGAAATCAATGAAGGACGAAGAACAGCGGGTCCAGCTTGATGAACGCAGGGTCCGACGCCATGTCTATAATGACTGGTGACCCCTCCGAAAGTTGATGGTTGATGACGATGTCGATGTTTCGACGAATTCTGTTTCTGGCGCCGCTCGCGATTGCGGCGATCCAATCCAGTTTTGCGGCTTCGCCCGGTGTCACGGCGGTGCTGAGTAACTCCCAGCCGGCGGTTGGACAGATGGTGCAGTTGGAAATCAAAGTGAACGGCGCCAATAGCGCGAATGTTCCGGAGACAATTTCGATCGACGGCCTTGAAATTCATCAGACCGGAACGTCGCGCCAATTCGAGATGCGCAATTTCGATGTCAGCAGCAGCGTCACTTACAATTACACCATACTGCCGCTGAAAGCCGGGCAATTCAAAATTCCGCCGCAGACCGTTCGAGTCGGAAACGATTCTCTCCGCACGCCCGAACTGGTATTGAATGTGGCGCAAGGGTCGGGCAATCCCGGCAGCTCCGCCGGTTCGGCGCAAAGCGGGCAAAGCACGGTTGGAAGCAAGATCGCTTTCGCGGAATTGGTTGTCGCTAAAAAAGACGCCTATGTGGGGGAGATGGTGCCGGCCGAAATCCGCTTGGGATTCGATCCGCGAGCGCATGGCCGGCTTCAAGAGGGACCGGAACTTTCCGGCCAGGGTTTCACGACCCAGAAGTTGCAGCAACCGCACGAAAATTTGGAAACAATCGGCGGCAGGACTTATCAAGTTTATACCTTTAAAACCGCGATCGCCGCCGCGCGCCCTGGAAAATTGGAAATCGGACCGGTAACGGCAAAGGCTGTTGTCGTTCTGCCGCGGCGACCGAGCACGTCGCCGCGAACCCGTCCGCGATCGCCATTCGATCTATTTAATTTAGATGATCCGTTCTCCGATCCGTTTTTCAGCGACCCGTTTGGAAGCACGGGCGAGCGAACCGAGCTACCGATTCAAAGCGAAACTGCCGCACTCAACGTAAAACCGCTTCCGCCGAATCCGCCGCCGAATTTCTCCGG